>Ga0209396_1004470_pt1 | contig 13582 bp, 13 predicted proteins | sample GOMGulsemesocosm_6_FD_184638 | JGI IMG/M metagenome (GOLD analysis project Ga0209396, IMG submission 184638) | Methane-oxidizing microbial communities from mesocosms in the Gulf of Mexico - GOM8C Gulf of Mexico (SPAdes) (version 2) | ecosystem: Environmental > Aquatic > Marine > Cold seeps...
TGATGCCGATTCATTAAACGAACTCAACTACCTGCAGGAAATTGTCTTTAAAATCAATTCAGCAGGGCAGTGGCTGTTCCTCAATAAAAAATGGTCTGACTATACCGACTACACCATTGAGGAATGCCTGGGCAAAAGCTGGCTTAGCCATATTCACCCCCAGGATCACGACACCTGTCGCGAATATCTGCGCCGAATCACTAAAGGCCAACCGGAAAGCCTATCCGCACCTATTCGGGTCATCACCAAACAGAACATTTCACGCTGGATGGAAATGCGCGCCAACGTATTACCCTGCGAAAGCCCGCAAACGTTTAACCTGACCGGCACCCTGACAGACATTTCCGCCGAAAAATCAGAAAACGAACGCCAGCTTGCTCAATACCGCGCACTGTATTCGCTGGTCAGCAACATCCCAGGCATGGTTTACCGTTGCCGCAATAACCGCGACTGGACGATGGAATTTGTCAGTTCCGGCTGTTCAGAGCTAACCGGCTACGAAGCCGATCAAATCGTTAATAACAGCACCGCCTGGAGCGACATCATTCACCCTGAAGCCCGTGAATATGTGTGGATGTCTATTCAGTCAGCTGTCCAAAACCAACAACCCTTTGAGGTGTCGTATCGAATCATTACTCAGGACGGCAAGGAGAAATGGGTATGGGAACGCGGCCAGGGGAACTTCTCGACCAATGGCGAGCTGCTAGGCCTGGAAGGCTTGATCACCGATATCACCGACAACAAAAGACAATCGCTACGTATCGAGCGAGACAGCCTGTTTGACCCTTATACTCGCCTGGCAACGCAGCACCTTTTCTTAAACCGAATTCAGCACGCTATTGATTTGGCCAAGGAACAACCGAGCAAGGGTTTCAGTGTTCTGGTTATCAACATAAGCCAACACAGTAATGCAGGCGTTGACTCCAACACGGCCCGAAATGATGAGATTGCCAAGGAAATTGGCGCTCGCCTCAACACTATTTTACTGCCCTCAACCACCATTTGCCGCCTCAATAGCAATGAGTTCGGCATTCTTATTGAGCGCTGTAAAACAGCAGGTTCGAATCGCACCAGCCGTACCGTACGCTCCATTCAAGATTGCCTGCGAGCCCCTATAAAACTGGAACAGGGCACCCTTTATACCAAAGTAAGCATTGGCGTGGCGCAGTTTAATAATCACGATAGCAACTCTGACATTTTGAGCGACGCTAACCGTGCAGCGGTGCAAGCTAAAGAACTGGGCGATAATAAAATCGAGTTTGCTGACCACCAACAAAATGTCCGTATGGCGGCGATACTTGGCACCGAAGCAGAGCTAATCAAATCGATGGAAGCCGAGCAACTACAGCTTATATGCCATCCCTTAATAGCCCCCGGCAAAAACGGCACGCAGGCACTGGAAATCAAAATTGCCTGGCAACATCCGCGTCGCGGCATACTGCACGCTGAACACTTCTATAACCATATTAACGATCAAACACTGATTCGAAAATTAGGTAAATTCATTCTTAAGGGGCTGCCAGGCATCATCTCTGAGTTGCCTGCGAACCTGCAAAACAAACAAATTTACTTGCACGGCCTGGGTGAATCGATAGTAAACGGCGAACTGCTAACGGACTGCATTGATACACTTTCAACGCTCACTCATTCTGATCAGCAAACCGTCAGATTTATTATCGACATTGACGACAAACTGCTGAGTAACATTGACAATCAGGGTCTGCAAGCACTGACACAACTACACCAGCAAAACATTGGCATTGCTGCTACGGGCATCAAAGCCCAAGCGCCCTACGCCGAACTATTGCGCCTACCCGGCATCCAGGCCATCAAACTCGACATGGCGGGAGAACTACCGAATCCAACCAACCTTAAGGCTTATAACGCCATGATCGCCTGTTACCATGCACTCGAAATAGATGTCATCGCCGAAGGTGTAAACACAGCAGAGATCAGCTCCGCCATTGAAACCTCAGGTTTTGATTATTTACAGGGTTCGCAGATAAACCCAAAGTAAAATGGGCTCCCAAAGAAAACCGGATCAATATCCGGTGTCAAACAGCCCAGACAGGCACACCAAATTCCGTCAGCATGTGTGCCGTTTCGGCAACGGGCAATCCCACCACACCGGTATAACTACCCTCAATACCGGCAACAAAAACAGCCCCTAATCCCTGTATCGCGTAGGCACCAGCCTTGCCCTGCGGCTCGCCGGTTTGCCAATAGACCTCACACTCTTGCTGGGTCAATGATCGAAAAATGACTTTGGTTTTAACCAAACGGGTTAGCTGTCGCTCCGCATTAACCAGACTCACGGCCGAATAGACCTGATGTTCGGAGCCCGATAACGCCATTAACATCTCAAGCGCATGCTCTTGACTCTCGGGCTTACCAAATACTTGCCCCTCATAAATAACCGAGGTATCCCCGCCCAAAACTACCGCGTCAGGATCATTAGCCAGCATCTGCAAGCCTGCCTGTGCTTTGGCCAACGCAACACGTTGCACATACTCTTCAGGGCTTTCATTTGGCAAACTGGATTCATCCACGTCTACTTTAAGCACATCAAAAGACACACCAATTTGCGCTAACAATTCATGCCGACGCGGCGAAGCCGAAGCAAGATAAAAAGACATGCCTTAATCCTGTAAAACTAGAATTCAGAGAACATTGAAGCCACGGCGAACACCGCGCAGCAACATAAATAATGCTGGCCACAGCACAGCACTCACCAGCGCAGGCATCAGGAACATCATCGACAAGGTCGATACCCCGAAGGTACCCTTTACCCAATGTACGATCAGTTGATACAAGGCTACCAGCGCAAAAACAAACAACCACTGCTGCAGCCAACCGAACATACGCACCCGCTGGTAAACCAGCAACATGACATAAGCCACTATCGTCAGCGCCAACGCATTGAGCCCCAGCAAACTACCTTCGAGCACATCCAGCAAAATACCCAGCACCCAAGCCGTGCCCAAACCAACGCGTGTTGGCAGCGCAACAATCCAGTACAACAACACCAAGGGCACCCACTCCGGTCGCCACCACTGCAATCCTTCGGGCAACGGTAAAGCGCTCAACATTAATGCCAGCAGCAAAGAAACATAAATAACCCAGTTAGCGCGCGACCGTCCCATCATCACAGCGCCTCCGCTGACGTATCTGTCATGCCATCAATCAGCGTCTCATCCGCAGCGTCATCCTTGGAGACGCTTTCGTTTGGCTGTGCTCGGGAGTTCAACAACAGCACCTGTCGACTGCGCGTTAACTGCGCATTAGGTTGCACTTTAATGGTTGCGAAGGGCTGTCCTGGGTCGTGTGCGACGTGCCCCACTGTTGCCACGGGGTAACCAAAGGGGAATCGTCCGCCAAGGCCAGAGGAAATCAACAAATCACCTTCGACAATATCAGCCGTATCCGGCAGATGCAGCAACGCAAGCTCGCCACTTAAACCACTGCCGACCGCAATAGCGCGCACACCATTTCGGTTAATTTGCACAGGAATAGCATGTCGCGAATCGGTCAACAACAGTACCCGACTGGAAAAGCGGCTCACCGAGATCACCTGCCCCATAATCCCGCTAGCGTCCAACAATGGCTGCCCAACGGCCACCCCTTCATTGCTACCTTTGTTAACCACCATTTCATGGGTAAAAGGATCTGGATCAACACCGATTACCTGCGCCAGCGCCACATCTTCATCAATTTTTTCGACACTATTGAGTAATTCACGCAGGCGAATATTTTCTGCTGACAGTGCCGTCATTTTTTGCAACTTGCGCTGCAACACCAATGACTGCCCCCTCAGCGCATCATTTTCCTCAAGCAACACCTCATAATCGACCGCCGTACGATCAAGCCATGCCATCATGCGCGGCGGAATATTCACCACATACTGAATCGGTGCCACCAATGTTGTCAGCCCGGAGCGCACCACATCCATCTCGCGAAATTTATAATCGGTAAAAATCAGCAACAGCGAAATCACTGCCAGCACCAGCATGCGCAGGCCTACATCTGCGTCCTTTATAAATAATGGTTTAATGGTGGTAATCCCCGACTACGATTTCGCAAATTCAAGTAATGGCGAGCTACGTCTAGCTCTATTTTCAACCACTCATGGGTGGCGGCCCCGCAAGTGTAACACCGGCGGTTTTTTTTCAGCAAAACATTCACCCATAAAAAAACCGCAGCCTAAAAGGTCGCGGTTTTTACTGCCCGTTAAATCAGCAGTTAATAATAAGTTTTCTCAGCCGTTATTCGCTGGAGGTTAAGTCTACGCCGTGGTCAATCCACTCCAGCGCTTTACCACCACCGCGTGCCACACAGGTCAGGGGATCATCGGCAACCACCACCGGCAAACCGGTTTCTTCACTGATCAAACGATCCAGATCACGCAGCAACGCGCCTCCGCCCGTCAACACCAGTCCGGTTTCAGCAATATCGGAGGCCAGCTCAGGTGGCGCTTGTTCCAGTGCGCTTTTGACCGCCTGCACAATCGCCGATAGAGGCTCCTGCAAGGCTTCCAATACCTCATTGCTATTTAACACGAAACTGCGTGGAATACCTTCGGCAAGATTGCGACCACGCACATCAATTTCACGCACGTCATCGGTTGGATAAGCACTACCAATTTCCTGTTTAATACGCTCGGCAGTCGCTTCACCAATCAAGCTGCCGTAGTTACGACGCACATAGGTCGTAATCGCCTCATCAAAACGGTCACCACCGACACGAACCGATTCAGCAAACACAATGCCGCTCAGCGAGATAATTGCAATTTCAGTGGTACCACCACCGATATCAATCACCATCGAACCCGTCGCTTCTTCAACGGGCAAACCAGCACCAATCGCGGCAGCCATGGGTTCGTCGATCAAATACACCTCACGGGCACCGGCACCCAGAGCAGATTCCTTAATCGCTTTTCGCTCTACCTGCGTCGAGTTATAGGGCACACAGATCAGCACGCGCGGGCTAGGCTTAATAAAGTTATTTTCATGCACCTTACTGATAAAGTGCTGCAACATTTTTTCTGTGACCAGAAAATCGGCAATCACGCCATCCTTAAGTGGACGAATAGCGGTGATATTACCCGGTGTACGACCCAACATTCGTTTTGCATCCATGCCAACGGCTGTTACCGTTTTCTGACTACCCACCTGCCGAATCGCAACCACTGAAGGCTCGTTCAATACAATTTCCTGATCACGAATATAAATAAGCGTGTTCGCTGTACCCAGATCAATGGACAGATCGGTGGAGAATAAACCTCTGATTTTTTTAAAAATCGACATGTAATATTAGCTCGTAGCTTCCTTTAATAAAGACACACTAAACATAGGCCATTTTTAGCGGCTCTCAATGAGATCCGCAAATGTATCAACGCTAGGGATTCAGGGCAAGGCAGAAATGTGTTAGTTTTACCACTTTTGCCTCGGGCCAAATTTCAAGCCGTTGTCTGCTCTGATACCGGCCCCCGAGATAACCCGAAGAAACAGTGACGGAAATCCTTCATGAGCATCGAACGAAACGACGTATTAAATGCCGCCCATCTGGCCCGTTTGGCCATTGATGACAACGATATTGAAGACTTCACCCAGGATCTGGCCAACATTATTTCACTGGCCGATCAAATGCAGGCAGTCAACACCGACGGCATTGAGCCGATGGCGCATCCGATGGACGCCACCCAGCGCCTACGTGCCGATCAGGTTACCGAAACCAATCAGCGTGCACATTTCCAGAAAAACGCACCAGCCACCGAAGACGGGCTGTATCTGGTACCGCGAGTTATTGACTAAAAGGCACTTAAAAAATGCACCATTTTCACGATTACAGCGTCAGCTCCGTGCTCAAATCCTCATGTATTTGTGTATACACTCCGGTTTTCCGCGCGGTGCTTCCTTGTTCTCGCAAAAATATCACTATTTTTTGAAGCGCTTTAAAATTCCATCTCAAGTTATATTGGCAGGACATTTTATCCCATGCATAACAAAACCATTGCCGAATTAAGCCAGGGCCTGGCCAACGGTGAATTTTCCAGTGTTGAGCTGACTCAGGCACATCTGGATCGCATCAAGCGACTGGATCCAAAATACAACAGCTTTATTACCGTCACCGAAGACGCTGCCCTAGCATCCGCCCAACGGGCCGATGAACAACGTGCTGCGGGTAACGCAGGCGATCTGACCGGCATCCCTATTGCCCAGAAAGATCTGTTCTGCACCGACGGTGTACGAACCACCTGCGCCTCGAAAATTTTGGATAATTTTATCGCACCCTATGACGCAACCATCGTTACTAAGTTCAACGATGCCGGTGCCGTTTGCGTGGGTAAAACCAACATGGACGAATTCGCCATGGGTTCCTCCAACGAGAACAGTGCCTACGGCGCGGTCAAAAACCCCTGGGATACCAATGCCGTACCCGGCGGCTCATCCGGCGGTTCAGCTGCGGCAGTTGCTGCGCGTTTGGTTCCCGGCAGCACCGGTTCTGACACTGGCGGCTCGATTCGCCAACCCGCAGCTTTATGCGGTGTAACCGGTCTCAAACCAACCTACGGTCGTGTATCGCGCTGGGGCATGATTGCCTACGCATCAAGCCTTGACCAAGCCGGACCTTTTGCTCGCACTGCCGAAGACTGTGCGTACCTGCTCAATGCCATGGCCGGTTTTGATACGAAAGACTCCACCAGCATCGACCAAGCCGTACCGGACTATCGCGCCGACCTAAACAATAGCCTGCAAGGTCTGCGAATTGGTCTGCCTAAAGAATATTTCACTGACAGTCTTGATGCTGGCGTACAGCAAGTGATTCAAAACGCCATCAGCGAATATGAAAAACTCGGCGCCACCGTTAAGGAAATCAGTCTGCCGCACAGTGAGTTGGCGATTCCTGCCTATTACGTGATCGCACCTGCTGAAGCATCCTCTAACCTGTCACGTTTTGACGGTGTGCGTTTTGGCCATCGCTGTGAAGATCCGGAAGATCTGCTAGACCTGTACAAACGCTCGCGCGCCGAAGGTTTTGGCCGTGAAGTAAAACGTCGTATTATCGCGGGTACTTATGCGTTGTCAGAAGGTTATTACGATGCCTACTACCTAAAAGCACAGCGCCTGCGTCGCATGATCAAAAATGATTTTGTTGCCGCGCTGAATGACGTCGATGTCATCATGGGGCCAACAACGCCAACGCCTGCCTTTAATATTGGCGAGAAGAGCAATGACCCAATGAGCATGTACCTTGGCGATATCTATACGATTTCCGCCAACCTTGCCGGTCTGCCGGGCATTTCAATTCCCTGCGGTTTTGTAAATGACCGCCCTGTCGGCCTACAAATAATGGGCAACTATTTTGACGAATCGCGCCTGCTTAATGCCGCGCATCAATATCAGCTTCACACCGACTGGCACCAGCAAACGCCAGCTGGCATCGAATAATTAGAGGTTATTAGCAAATGGAATGGGAAATTGTCATTGGTCTGGAAATTCACGTCCAGCTCGCGACCCAGTCAAAAATTTTCTCCGGCTCCAGCATAGCCTTTGGTGCCGAAGCCAACACTCAAGCCAGTGCCGTTGATCTGGGCCTGCCCGGCGTTTTGCCCGTGCTTAACGAAGAAGCCGTGCGTCTAGCCGTGCGCTTTGGTCTAGCGATTGATGCGGAAGTGACACGATCCTCCGTGTTCGCGCGTAAAAACTACTTCTACCCTGATCTTCCCAAGGGTTATCAAATCAGCCAGATGGAATTACCCATCGTTGGTAAAGGTGAACTTGAGATTACTCTGGAAGACGGCAGCACCCGTCTGATTGGCGTAACGCGTGCGCATCTGGAAGAAGATGCCGGTAAGTCCCTGCATGAAGATTTCCACGGCATGACCGGCATCGATTTGAACCGTGCCGGCACACCACTGCTGGAAATTGTATCCGAGCCAGACCTGCGTTCCGCCAAGGAAGCCGTGGCGTACCTGCGCCAGATTCACACGTTGATCCGCTACATCGGCATCTCCGACGGCAATATGGCCGAAGGTTCGATGCGTTGTGACGCCAACGTGTCCATGCGTCCCAAGGGCCAGGAAGAATACGGCACACGTGCTGAAATCAAGAACATCAACTCGTTCCGTTTTGTGGAGCGCGCCATCAACCACGAGGTTGAGCGCCAGGTCGACATTCTGGAAAGCGGCGGCAAAGTGGTACAGGAAACTCGCCTTTACGACGCCGATAAAAACGAAACCCGTTCCATGCGCAGCAAGGAAGAAGCCAACGATTACCGTTACTTCCCCGACCCTGATCTGCTTCCCGTGGTATTGGAAGAGGACTACATTCAGGCGATTAAGGATTCACTGCCTGAATTGCCACATGAGAAGCGTCACCGCTTTGTGGAGCAGTATCAGTTCAGCGCCTACGATGCTGACCTGCTGTCCAGCAGCCGCGAACTGGCCGAGTATTTTGAAGTCGTCGCGAAAACGGCTGGCGATGCCAAACTGGCCGCTAACTGGGTGAACGGTGATTTATCCGCCTCTCTGAACAAAGAAGGCCTGTCGATCAAAAACAGTCCGGTTTCAGCCGAGCAACTGGGTGGTTTATTAGCGCGTATCACCGACAAAACCATTTCCGGCAAAATCGCCAAACAGGTTTTCGAAGCGCTGTTTAAAGGTGAAGGCGCAGATGCTGACGCCATCATCGACGCCAAAGGTTTGAAGCAGGTCACTGACAGCGGAGCCATTGAAGCGATTGTCGACGAAGTGATCGCTAACAACGCCGCACAGGTTGAGCAATACCGTGCCAGCCCTCCCGAGAAGCAGGCTAAGCTGATTGGCTTCTTTGTGGGTCAGGTCATGAAAGCCTCAAAAGGCAAAGCCAACCCGCAGCAAACCAACGAAATGCTGGCTAAGAAACTATCTTAAGCAACTCAAGCGCCAACCCCAGGGTTGGCGCTTTTTTTACGCAAGTGAATTGGCAACTGTAGGCAAGGCTTCAGTCTTACACGTCGGGCTAAATCCTGACCTACCAGAAAAATAGCCATCGCGAACAACTATCCCTGTCATTCCGAACGCAGGTGAGGAATCTTCCATAAGGTCTCAAGATTTCTCCTTACTGTCGAAATGACACTTAATGTAATAGCAGGTTTTACATGCCTTCAGAACTTGTCATCCAAATTGCCGGCATCATCCCCGCGATCATTTTCCCGACCGCCAGCCTTATCCAGCTCGTTGCCCTGTTAAGACGTCGTAACGCCGAGGGTGTCAGCGCACTAAGCTGGTTTTGCTTCGCTTTCGCCAATATCTGCTTGTATGTTTACACCCAAAAATACGGCGAATGGGAAGCGATTGTGACCTTCCTTGGAACCAGCGCTGTGAACTTTGCCGTTTGCATATTGGCACTTTATTACCGGCGTAAAGCCAGAAACGCCGAGAATTAAGGCACAGCAACCGCTTCGTGTCATTTACTCGTTCCCACGCTCCCGCGTGGCAACTCGGTGAAGGTCTCATTGTAGGCAAGGCTTCAGCCTTGCATGTCAGACTAATACCCGATGCCCCAGGGCACCCTCTCTTGTGACTACGCCACAATTCACCTTGTACAGCGGTGCATGCTGAGTCCGACCTACAGCCAAAATGACATCAACGAAACAGCGCATTCATTGTCATTAATCAGTACAATTCCTTCCATTCGAATACTTGCCACGGAGCAACATTATGGATTTGACCGATCAATTACTGGGCGACTGTTCACCCTACATTGCTAACCTTGTTTACGACATCGACGTGCGTATGCTGTTTATCGAATGTGTCGACAGCCCTGAGAACCAGGAACCGTCACTACGCATCGTGTTCCCCGAAATCATCAGTTACTCGGAAACCAATCAGCTGGATCAGCCCGACGACGAAAACATCGATGATATTCTGGAAATCTTCTGGCAGGAAAAACAGCAAATTTGCATCCAGACCTTTAAAAAAGAAATCGTGTTACAACTCAGTGGCCAGCCCTTCACTGAAGAAATTGAATAGGCTGTTTTACTAATATGCCGGACAGCAATCAGCACCCCTTTGAAACTCTAACCCCTGACTTTTTGATGACCGCCATCGAAACTCAAGGTTATTTGTGTGACGGCCGTTTATTAGCCCTCAACAGTTATGAAAACCGCGTTTATCAAGTCGGCATTGAAGATCAAACGCCACTGATTGCTAAGTTCTATCGCCCCAACCGTTGGAGTGAGCAGCAAATTCTCGAAGAACAGCAATTCAGCTTCGAGCTGGCCGAACAGGAATTACCCGTCGTTTGCCCGCTTATTAATGACGACGGACAAAGTCTGTTTCAGTACGGCGACTTTCACTTCTCGTTGTTCCCTCGTCAGGGCGGCCACGCGCCGGAACTCGACAACCTCGACAACCTACTCATCATCGGCCGCATGATGGGGCGCATTCACAGCATTGGTGCCACGCGGTCCTTTGCCGTTCGCCCTCAGCTGAACAGCCACAACTTTGGCCATGACTGTGTCAAACTGATCAGTGAAGGGTTTATTCCGGCCAACTTAAAACCGGCTTACGACACCCTGACCCGCGACCTGCTGCAGCGTATTGATGAAAATATGGCGCAAGCACAAGCCAATGGCCTCATCTATATCCGCACCCATGGCGACTGTCATTCCGGTAACATGTTATGGCGCGATGATGCCCCGCACTTTGTCGATTTTGATGATGCGCGTATGGCACCGGCGATTCAGGATTTATGGATGTTTTTATCCGGCGACCGGGCTCGTAGAACCGCGCAAATTAACGAACTGGTAGAAGGTTATAACGAATTTTACGATTTCCAGCCTCGCGAGTTACACCTGATCGAAACCCTTCGCACCCTGCGTATGATTCACTACGCCGCCTGGCTGGCATCGCGCTGGCAAGACCCCGCCTTCCCAAAAAGCTTCCCCTGGTTCAATAGCGAACGCTACTGGGGTGAACATATTCTTGAGTTGCGCGAACAGCTATCGGCGCTTGATGAGCCAGCGCTTGAGCTGTATTAACCCGTCACGTACAAGCAACAACAAAACAGCACTTTGTATTAATCATTGCCCGCACCACTGTTAATTTCAATGGCGTAATTAAAAGGAAACCGATGCAGTTTATCGCATGGTTCACAGTGCAGTGGCATAGTGAATGATTACGACCGTAAAGATGCATTGTTAAAACCCCAGACCTTCAGCGACTATCAACTTTATGTGGATAAGTACTGGCGCCCGGACAACATGGAAATGATTAATCATAAATCCGGTAAGAGCACGGTCTTAATGATGAACAACTTCCGTTTTGGCAACGGCTTTCGCGACCGCGACTTCACTAAAAATGCGCTCAAGAACGCGCGTTAAAATTGGATTAAATTACGCAAAAAAATAAAATCGAAGGACTGTATCAAACGGACACGTCTAAATCTTAGTTGAAACAATAGCTTAGCCAAGCCATAATACGCGCCCTGTTCGGAAGGGCGTTTTCCCTCCTCGCACAAAGCACTATTTATTGGAGAGATTCATGCGCACCGTTTTAAAATCAAAAATCCATAAGGCCATCGTTACCCAAGCCAATCTGGAATATGTTGGCAGCATCACCATTGACGAAGACTTGATCGACGCGGTGGATTTGTGGGTTAACGAGCGTGTCATGGTGGTCAGCAATACCACCGGCGCTCGCCTTGAAACCTACGTGATTGCAGGACCTCGCGGCTCAGGCGTTATCTGCGTAAATGGCGCGGCGGCTCACCTGATCAATGAAGGCGAAGAAATCATCATCATGGGTTTTGAATTAGTCAAATCACCTATTGAGCCCAAGGTGATTCTGGTCGACAAACAAAACCGCCTGGTTAGACATCTCAAGGAAAAAGCGGGCGCGGTCTGCGACCTGTAGAGTCAACTAACGTACCGCTCACTGCCCCTTAAGTCTTCGTAAATGCCTCAAATCCGCAGGCATTTACAACACCGCTAAATTCCCATTGAATTATCCCTGCTGAAAATACTCCAAGTTTCCAGAACTGAACTCGTAAACTTTTTGTTGATTTCATACAGGTGATTTCAGGTGACAGCTTCAATATACTCCTTGCGCTTTTTTCATCTAAATTATTGCCTAGCCATCCTACTATTATCCTGCTTTATCTGTAGCCCTCTGTTAGCAACTGAAGTACAGAACCTACAGTTAGGTATTCATCAGGTGGGAAGCTGGCACGCTTCCAATGACAGTCAGCTGGTACTTGAAGACCACCAACACAATCAATACATGGCGACCCTGAAGCCACCTTGCGACGGCCTGATAAAAGCAAAATCCATCGCCTTTATCAGCAACGGCAGCAATACGCTGGACCAATCCAGCACGCTGGTATTGCCGAATGGCAAACGTTGCCCTTTCGAAACGTTCACTCAACAACCCAACGCCGCCAGCCAATAAACTGTTTAATTCAAAACTACTTGAGACCTTTGTACGAGCCGGAATTTTGTTTTCTAGCCAGGCGAAATCGCAAGGAATGAGAGAGTTTATACTTATAAATGACCGATTGAGTAGAGCCTGCCCCGCGAGCATAGCGAGTGCTTTGGGTACGTTTTCAACACGGCTAGAAGGCAAAAGAACAATCGTGCAAAGGTCTCTACTTATAAATCTCCTGCAAAATATGCCCCGACTCACGCCGTAGGTGTTTGCGAAGTCCTTTATCCTGCAAAGCCTCCAGACTTCCTTCCACCATGACAGGATTCCCACATAACATAACGCAACTAGTGCTGGCATTAAAATCAAAGCCTGCCAAACGCTCCAAATGACCGTTAGCAATCGCCACCGGAATACGCTCACGCAGAGCACCAACAACCTCCTCACGCGTGACGCTGTTCACTTTAATCATCTGGTCAGGATGCAGCTTCTGTAATTTCCCGATCAGCTCACTGTAGGTTAATTCTTCGGCACTGCGCACACCATGCACCAGCACAATGTGTTTAAAACGCTGCCAGGGCGCTTGTGTTTTCAGGATAGAAAGAAAGGGCCCCAAGGCTGTGCCGGAGGCTAATAGCCACAGCGTTTCACCATCAGGTATTTCTGATTCGGTCATAAAGCCCGCAGGCCGATCCGCCACATACACGGCATCCCCTTCATGTAGAGTTTTCAATCGGTTTGAAAGACTGCCCTCAGGTACCTTGTTAAAATAAATTTCCAATAACCCTTCATGCGGCGCATTGACAAAGGAATAGGGACGCGCCTCCATCTGCTCGTCGTCAGGTCCAGGTAGCCCGACACGAATAAACTGCCCGGCCTCGAATTCGGGCAGCTCAACCTCGATCTTCAAGCTGCAAAGACGTTGATTCCAGTGCTGGGTTTCAACCACTTTACCCTGCTGCCATTGCGCCATTTACCCCCCCGGCTAAGGTTAACCTTCTATAGTAGCGACATAAAAACGCCGGACTAAGTTCCTTCGTTCAGCCGCGTTCGCATCAAGCTGTAAGTATCGACAGTGGTATATACTATGCCTTAATCACAACTTTAAGGCGCTAAAAAATGGCTCGTACCGAATCCAACATGCTGGCCCTTGGCACGCCAGCGCCGGTCTTTGAACTA
>Ga0209396_1004474_pt1 | contig 13566 bp, 14 predicted proteins | sample GOMGulsemesocosm_6_FD_184638 | JGI IMG/M metagenome (GOLD analysis project Ga0209396, IMG submission 184638) | Methane-oxidizing microbial communities from mesocosms in the Gulf of Mexico - GOM8C Gulf of Mexico (SPAdes) (version 2) | ecosystem: Environmental > Aquatic > Marine > Cold seeps...
AAGCGATAATTGAATATAATTATCGCTTTAGCTATAAAACATAGAGTTAAACAACAAAAAGCCATGAATAATAAAACACCGGGCAACACAATAAACCAAGCAACGATCCTTTGGCACGATTAGTCTCCCCCACCATTAATAAAGACCTCTGATTGATGCTTTGACATTATGTACACACTTATGTACACGAAACTAAAATTCTAGATAGTTTTTAATAATGATTCATTTATTGTATTCTGAATTCGAAGCTTCGCCATAGCTATAGTTAATGGATACAAGCCCTATAAGCGTCTTTAATCAATCAAAAACCACACAACATAACGATACCACCCTATCGTATTACACTTGGTATATTGGCTTTGAGGCGTTATAAAATAGAGGGGTATAAGGTGATAAAATCATGTTGGCAAAGTAAAGCACATCCAAAAGTTATTTTGTGAAATTTGAAAAATGTGGCTATAAATTTTTGTAATTGTTTTATTATCAAAAGTTTAGTATTACCTCTTTGATAAGGTTTATTACGCATTTATTGAACTTCACAAAATTTGTATATTTACCAGCGATCTTATACGATGATTTATATAGATTAATTCAAGGAAGAAACAAATGCCTCATACGATCAGATCATCAAACAATTTATTAATTCCAAACCACTTTACACTTTGTGAAAGCAATGAATATCTTGAACTTGAAAACTTTCCTTTTATTACAATTACTAGAGGTTTATCTACTAGTGAACAACAAAGAGAGTGTATTGATGAATATCGAGATGATGAAGAACTAGGTGATAAGTTAGCTCATAGCCATTTAATGGGTGATGATGTATTTGAGATGTGGGTCGGAAGTAAACTTGCTGGGTTGTGTAAGTGCGATCTCAAAGAAAGTTCTCAACAAAATGGTGAAGTTTTTATTACCAACGTTCTACGTTTAGAACACTATTTGTCAGGTGTTTTCCTTTTAAAAAAGTATCGTAATATTGGGCTTGGAAGTTATTTTTCTATTGAAATAGGTAGCTTACTATGGAGTAACTTAAGCGGTTTGTTTTTGACTGAAATATATAATCAAATTACACAAGTAGATGTCTATGTTTATAGTGAATACACGAGTTTGGAAGGAGAAGGTTTTCATGAAATTCTTTTGTCTGGCTTAACATGTGAATATATGAGAAAAAAGCTAAAATCTTTGGGAGTAGAATTGGTTGTTACAAATGATAGCTCAATTTAAATCAACTACTCAGTTATAATTTAGGGGCTATTTCTTTAACTTTATCCTCATACGCTTTTATCAACAGGATCAAATTTGTCCCAAGCGGTGTATAGATGCTTTTGCTTCTTACCTATCTTTAAGCCATATAGCCCTTCAAAATAGAAATATATACGAGCAATATTTCATCTAGCATTAGGTGAAGCTTCAACATCACATTGGCCGTATATCCGAGCTTTAAACGTTAACAATAGATAGTGGAGTAGTATACTTCAATCATAAACCAACTAAGTATATAATGACGCTATTTTTTTTCTTAATAATTCAGCTTTAGGGTGTGTAACTTTGATAATAAACAACAGTGATGACTATGAACCAACCAGACACTTTGACACTCTAAATAGATATCAACAAAGATTATTTATTAAAAAGAAAATATCTGAAGATTTTGAGAATGCCAAGAAAGATCTTGAGGAAGCCTATGGTGATAAATTGTTGCATAGTGAATTTAAATCTAAAGAGAAAGAACTAGAAAGTAGTATAAAAGAAGCTATTAATGCCAATTATAAAATAAAACCTAAAGAACCAAAAAAATATTTAGACATAGAACAAATAGGGTATCTAATTAAATTAACCATCGAGTTATCAAGTTTCAGTGAAGCTAAACAAGACTTTTGTTCACAAAAAAACACAAACTTTAATGAAGATGAACTCCATAATGCATTGCAGGTAAATGATCTTAATTTATCTTTTCACTTCAATAGGTTGAAAACCGAAGTAAAGCTTAATCAATTAAAAAAGTTTAAGATTTTACATGTTGGAACCTCAAATTATTTATGTAAAGACAAAGTACAAGACTTTTTTACAAGACTAGAGAAATTAGTCAAACTTGCTGACAGCCTTAATGAATTATCAAAGCTTAAACACAAAAGCCTTCAAGATGAAAAAATGCAACCAGTAAAAGACTTTGCTTTAGAAAAATCAAAAAAGTATATAAATATAGGGTACAAATGCAATTGTTGGCAGCCTGAAGCTTCAGCATTAAAAGATGCTGGTTTCAAAAATATAGATATCCTCGAAGAATTAAATGACGATAGAATCACAAGTGATGCACTGAAAAGTTTTTTATATAAGGTAACTAAAGCAAGAGGTGTTAAATAGACACCAAACAACAACCTCTTACATAAATATATATAGGAAGACAAAATCAATCTAGCACTATGATTAACCCTTTTAATTACGCTACTTCTTGTTTTCTCTCATCATAGTGTATTAAACTAAGAAACACTTAAGTTCAAAGGTAGATCGGTAGTTATTTTCCCCCTAATGGGCTTATACTGGCTTATTGAAAATATACAGACAATATTAATAGTTTATATAATATGTTTAGTTCAATCACACTAATTAGAGTACCTACAAGACGTATAAAGCGCACTTAATCAAATAAGGTCAACCTTATTAACATAGCTCACAATTCAACCTATGCAGCTACAGAAGCATTATTTTCTTAAATTCTCAGTACAAAGCTATAAACTTCAATTATATACGTTATCAACAGTTTATAACCTTTGTACCTGCCAATCATATTATTATCAATTAATTGAATATCAATAATTTTGTATTAGAAGAAAATTGTGACTCATCTCTAATCTGGCAGTTGTAATATTAAACTCAGGCCTAATACCACAACTGTCTGAAGTTTGATTCTAATCTGAATAAACTTTTTTAGAGTACTCGTCACTCTCAACCTTGCTATAAGCCGATAACATTTTAGTTCTATCAAACAAGCATTCACCTTCAGTTTCTACCTGATTATCATCAATGTATGTAAGTTTTACATTTGCACCAGATAAGTCATCGTACTTTTCAACATTAACAATCCTGACGTTGTTTGCATTTACTTTACTCACAAATAACTTACTACAGTCTTGACCAAAATCAGATTCATTCTTTGCAATAGGCTTATGATCATTATTCCAATCAAAAGGAATACCATTCTTAGATATTCCTGAAACTTTTAAGCCTCCACTACTTGTTATAAATACTCTTGCTGCAATGCCGTTTGACCAAGTAACAGCATAAGGGTCGTAATGGTCAAACACAGCAGGGAGAGGAGCTGTTAGCTTAGTGACTGTACAGACTAATGAATAAAGTGGTTTTACTTTTTGTTTAGGGAGGCTATCCTTTATGACTGCTCTAGCGGTTTGACAAATACTTCGGGTATCCCACTCCCGATCAATTGACTCTCCTTTGAATAATAAAGCATCACTTTTTGAACTTGAAGATTTTCCCAAAATTGAAAGGATTATGAAAAGACCAAATACCCCTATAAAAATCCATTTTATTAACTTCATCACTTACACCTTAAAAAAAAATAGTAGTTTATTATTAACAACTTAACACGGTTAATTCTGCCTTAAAGTTATTTGTAAGTCTACTTCTATACTCTTTCAATGAGTGAAATGGAAAATATCGACCACAACTTGAAGTGGTCAAATAGCTCGGACGTATCTGTACATGGAAGGCGATTACAAACGATATAACATGAGTAAATCACAGAGCCAGCTTATGAATGCTTGGGATAAAATGTACCATGTAAATGCTTGGGAGTGTGCGAGAGCTAAGAAGATTACTGGCATACAACAAAGCGAGAATAATATTGTTGAAAGCAGGTGTAAGTCTGCTGATGCTTGGTAATTGTATACCTGAAGAAGCTATTACAGTTACCAGTTAAGGGCTAGTGATACCACAAAGAAGACATTAGCAATTACAGCTAATGTACAGGTTGGATTAGATTTTGTATCGATAACACCGCATTCAGCGGCTAGTTCGCTGGAATGCTTTGTTATGCTTTACCGTACTCTTCTTGTAGCTCGCGAATGAGCTTCAATCTTGAGATTGAATAATTAAATTGTTCCGTTATTTGGGGAACAATTGTTTCCAGCACGTATGAGAACACAGCGGCCCTAGCCAATGGATGGACTTTTGATTTTAGTGACTTTTCAAATGGTTGAAACTTAACCGCAATATCAACAAGATCCGAGTAAGTCATATTGTTCTTAATGAGCAAATCAAACTGATCTTTAGTCATTAATTCATGATGCCTACTTTCTGGGTAGAAGAACAACAAGAATTGCTTGTAAGTATCTAGATTAAGTTCTAAATCAGTATCAAACTTACCTTCCATTCTCAGCTTATCAGACAACACTTTTTGGTATCTATTAGCTTCATCTTTTATATCTTCAAACTGTTGATCTGCCTCTTCTAGCTTTGCACTTAGTAAAAACAGTTTACGTTGTAACTCACGCGGCACTTGTTCTTTATTTTTATATTGAAGTTTGTGTTCGATTTCTGCCCAAGAATGCATTAATACAGTACGTATTTGTACTTCTGACTTAATATTCCTCAAGCCGTCGTAATTTGGTGTTTTGCACCAATCGGGATCAATTGTAATTATGCAATGATGAGATCTATATCCAAACTCATTAACATCTAAGTTATCAGATTTATCCTCAGACTGGACTACCTCAAATTTATCATTAATTAGGTTGAACACATCTTTAATACGGCTCGGAAAGTATAGGATTACTCGAAGCCCTACAAAATCTTCCGTTTGATGAAACGGATTTGTGTAGCTTTTACGCTTGATTTTTTCATAAAATGACTCAAAGCTTTTAACTCTTCCATATACCCCTAGATATGGTATTCCTTGCTCATTAAGATAAACCTTTAAGGCTTCTTCTAGATTATCCTTCAGTCTTTCATGCTTGCTAAAATAGGTATCAAATTGCTCTTTCAGTTCCGATTTATCCATGATTTATTCGATTACTCCTGACGCATAACGCCGTTTTAAGCGGAAAATTATAGTTGGCTAAATTTAGTGAGGCACGAACGACAGCCAGCTGTTAGGCGACCTTCTTAATTTTCTTGTATGGCTACGCAACAACATAATGTTGAAGTTCATCTTTTGAATCTAAATATTTTTCTTTCTTACCAAAAGACAATAGTGTGAAATCTTTTTTTCCAATTTGTTCGTTAAGTTTACTTTCAGTGCTCTTTAAAGAACCACTCAGTAAACGTATATCTTTCCCAAGGAATTTTTGGAGAGGGAGTTCATCACCTGAATTAAAACCTTTAAGCTTATTACTTAGAAGATCTTCAAATTTTTCATATTCTTGAATCACCTCTTCTAGTTTGCCTTTCGATTGTTTGTCCAAGATATATACGGTGGTAATTAGGTGTTCAACAATTATTAATGCCGCTGCTAAATTATCTTTCGATGGTGTTTTAATATCATGTGCCGAATCATTCCCCAAAAAGCGTATAGAGTGCAACCTTGTTGAATCTTTTTTTGAAATTAAACCTTTGCTAGCTAAGTTGTTTATTCTAGTACTTAATTCTTTTCCCTTAATTTCTTGATCATTACAAATGGCTTCAATAGTTGCTCGAAACCCAATACCTGCAAGAGTTAAAGCGCCATCTCGATACGCACTACACGTCTCTTCAAAAATTTTTTTTACTATTTTAGGAAGGTGTATGGTTTCTATGCTGGCTTTATTTTGTTTAGGAAATATGTCTACATCAATAGGAACTTCCCAATCGTCATATTCTGTTGGATAAGCAGCTTCATAGTCGTGAAAAGCTTTTCTAAATGAAACTGCTTCACAGCCTCTACATTTTACAACGGCGTGATCGATCATACAGTGGTAATCATCAGGGTCACTGGTTTCAGTGTGCATACCTTCCACATCATGCCATGTGTTGCGTCCACATGAATTACAATGATTTCTTACTTTTTCTTTTGCCATAAATTTTCTCAAAACTTTCCAAGTAGTTCAACAGCTTGTATGGATACGTCTTAGTAACCTTAGCACCATAAGTAACATTTAATTCGCATCAATATCCCATACTTTCAATGCATTATAAACAATTAACACTAAATATAACAAAAATTAAAGAGGTTACTAAGACGTCTTAGTAACTGACTTTTACCATATAGCAAATAAAGTGAATTAAATTCAGTTGGTTAAGTGATTTATATTGGACATATTTTTTAATTGATTGTGTGTTACTAAGACGTCTTAGTAACATTATGTGAATGATTCATTCATTAGCAAATATAGGGCAAAAAAAATTATTGTTAGTTTCCGCTAAGCGCACCAAACTATTAACCCCTTCAATTTGCCCTATAGATCAAAATACTAAGCTTTATGGGATACAAGCTACGAATCTTAGTACTATTACAATATGCTCTAAGAGAAGCGTACAGTGGCACATACAAGCTGGTAGCAACAAACGACCATTAAATGACACTAACGATGACACCACCAAAGTGGTATCATAAAACACAGTACATGCATTGTTGACACCAACCCTCATTGTTGATACCATTTATTGATACTAACTAGGGGTTTAGAGAAAATGAGAACTTTCGCATACTTGAGAACATCAACTGAGAACCAAACCATAAGCCAACAAATGATGGTTATCGAAAAAGCAGGTTATGATGTGATGCCAAATAGGCAAGTTAGTGAAGTCGTTTCAGGTAAGATACCTGCACTACAACGCCCTGAATTTTCACAGTTGGTTAGAAAGCTGGAAACTGGTGATACATTGGTAGTTAACAAATTAGATAGGCTAGGACGTAACAACGTAGATTTACAAACTACGATCGAGTCACTTCTAGCTAAAGGTATCAAAGTCGTATGTTTAGATTTACCTGTTAGTGATCTAAGCAGCGCAGAAGGTAAATTGATGTTACAACTATTCGCCTCATTCGCAGAATTTGAACGTAACCGCATTAGTGACCGTACTAAAGAGTCTTTAGCTAAGAAAAAGGCTGATGGTGTTAAGTTAGGTAGACCTGTAGCAACAAGCACAACAGAGCAAGTACAGAAATGTAAGGCTGATGGACTATCACAAAGCAAAGCAGCTACATTCCTAAGTATTAGTATTGCCACAGTTAAACGGCATTGGAACAAGTAACCATTCAATTATTCATTCAGGGTGTAGCGCCTGTTAAAGTGACCATCCCATGAGTCTCACTGACAATTACTAATTTTAAAAAATTTTAAAATTTAGATTTAGCTAAATCTGACAGGTAGCAATAGGCTTTAAGCCACAGTAGGTATTTCACCTCTTAACGCTAACTGATGCCACACAACGGTCATTACGTATTAATTGTAAAAACAAAGTTTGGATTAGGTTTATTTATCGATAACACCTCGTTAAGAGGCAATAAGTTTGTTGGTTAAAACTAGCGCCAAAGGAACAAAAGCCAACTGTATTTTTCCTTTTAAATGACTTGTTATGCGATTCTTTACGAAGGGTAATCAGGCACAAGTTTCTCAATTTCCCACTCTGGGTACTCATAGCCATCACAAATAGACATAATTCGTCGAATACTAGCATAAGCAGAACTAGCATTATCAGACTCAGTTATATGTAATGAAAATGGTGGCTGTGTGTATACGCCTAGGACATCTTTAAACATTATGTCACTTATATTCCCATCATTTTGTGGATTCAAGATTAGCGAGCGTGATGCTGTTTTTGCAAGATAAAAGTTTACCATATGAGCCCAACCTTTAGGCATTTCATAACACATAGTTGGATTAATATTCTCGTCAAATGGCTCCCATTTTTCACCCATCGCAACAGCTACAAAGCAAAGTGTAGGAGTCAAAGGGTAGACTAAGTAGCTTTCATTTAACTCTATAAACCCTGTTTGCAACACAGGATTATCAGTACGTACTAAATAATCATCTTCGTGTGCCTTTAAAAGTAACCAGTTACGATTAGCCACAAAGTTTAAATCAAGACACTCCTGACAGCCAACCCGATCACATATCGGTTTTTGTTTAACACCTGCCAATTCTATAGCTGTTCTTTCATATTCAATATAGCTTGGTGTACGAACTAATTGAGATAGGAGGAATTGTGCCCAAAGAAATCGTTCATCTACGGATAATTCATTGTAAGAAATTAATTTTTCATATATTGGAGCTACTTTAGTTTCTAAGTCTTTATCTAAAGCATTTTCCACAGCCCATGTGTACAAACCTCTTTTCCGACCCCAACTCTTCTTTCCCTTACTATCTTTCTTTACTTCAGAAGCATGTTCACAATAAAAGTATGACGTAAAGCCTGTTTCAGCAGCCCAGTATTTATTACTGAATTTAGGTACATAATGAGATAGAGGTTTTTTATTTGCCAATTGCTACTTACTCCGATGTAATCGCATAACTCCCAAATAACAGACTAAGTAATGGTTGGTTAAAATTTGAAGCGAAACGGAACCTAGCCAACTGTTATTTGCCCTTTTAAGTAACTTGATATGTGAAAATCACACGAAACTAGTTTCTTTCTTTTGATTGATTTTATATTCAAATGAAACTGATGACCGTTCTGCCCCATGACTTCTAGCTTTTATTTTACCAAGTTTAATAGCTGCAAAAAAGCCATTTCGATTCACTAAAGTAACAAGTTCACCTGAGTTTGGAGTTCTTGTTTTCGAGGTGTAGTCAAATGCTGAGGCATCGTTTATCTCAGAGAAAGAACTCGCGCCGTATGCTAAAGCTATACCTTCAATATTTGCTGGAGCATTATATATATGTATTGAACCATTGCTTGCGCTAGAAAACTTTAATTCAAATTGCATGCTGCCAGCCCCTATTATGTAACGACCATTATTGTTGTCATAATCAAATTCAACTTCACCGTTAATGTTTGGATTAGAATATTGACTGGTGCTACTTGCAATTGAAGATGCTATTGGGCTTTCAGCTTTTGCGAATGGATTACTACCAAGTGCTGGACGGGCTTTAATTGACTCCCCATGTATTTCTTTTATCAATGTAGAGTAAGAGTTTTCATACTCAGTTTCATTACGGAAATCGATATAAAGCTTCGTTCGGAGATAAACAGGAGTAGATATAGATGAATTGTTGTTCTTTATGATAGGTATGATTTTTTCAGAGTTTATATTTTGCATTAACTCTGAGGTTAAAATCATTTTTTCATAACCCACGCCTCCAGAACCTGCATTAGCTTTAGATACATATGCCTCTGAGCAAATACAAATCACTCGATCAACATCAGTTAACCCACCTTCCATAAAGGACGGTAAGTCACCACCTAACCTTAAGTCCCACTGATCTAAAATTACATCTACACCGTTTGCTACTAATCTTGAAGCAAGATTTAATACCCACTCTTTATGATCTTCATTATCGTGTGAGTATGAGATAAAACATTTTGGGACGAGACTCATGAACATTCCTTTTCAACAGCTGATTATATAGACGGCTCAGTAATTCCCCACCTACTCGATTACTGTATAATCTATCGTAAATATCATAAATTTCAAGATTTTATTATTTATTTTTAACAACTAAATAATATTATTGGGAACTATCAGTAATATGATAAAAACATTAGAAAACATATGGCAAATATACTTGTGGTTAATGTCGACTAAGCGCACCAAGAAGTCATTAGCGGTGAACTATTTTTAACTATCCATTGGTTAAAAGTTAAGGCTCACTTTTACCACAATATAGTCATTGAGCCCTGATTCATACAATACTTAATTGGTTCAGGTGAGTGAGTACCCAAATGCTAAGGTTATTGAAGAGAAAGCCAGTGGCAAGAATGTTACTGAGCGGCCTAAGTTTAAAAAATTGCTTGAGACTGTAACTCCTGGCGATAAAATCATTGTTCGTGAGTTAAGTCGCCTAGGTAGGAACACACAAGCAATTCTTGAGCTATTCGCTGAACTTGAAAGCAAAGGTGTAGCTGTACTAATTAAGAACCTACAGATCGACTCTACGAGCGCTACTGGCAAGATGGTACTAACCATTATGGCAAGCGTTGCTACAATGGAAAGGGATATTATGTTAGAGCGCCAATCCGCAGGTATTGCCCTAGCCAAGGAACAAGGTAAATTTAAAGGCCGACCTATAGATCCGAAAACCGAATTAAAATGCAAAGAAGCTTTGAGTTACATAAGAAACAACAATAACATGAGCAAGGAGAAGGCTGCAAAGGCCGCTTGGGTCGGCATAGCAACGCTATATATATATTAAAGTAAGTGGTTAGCAGACAATTATTAAGTGGCCTAAGAGGCTTATATGCCCTTTGAGATGATTAAGTATCTCAACTTTGTTAAGCTATGAAACTATAAAAAGGCCCTAATCAATAGGGCTTTAATTTTATCTTTATAAAAGCAACGCCTACCAATCACTTTCTGCTTTTTCATTAGTCAGAGAATCTTTTATACCTTTACCTTGCTCTAACAAAACAGGACGTATTAAGTCATAATCAGATTTATTATGTACAGGGCCTTGATATGCAGGAGATGATATTCCACCGCTATATGAAGCTGGCCAAGAAAGTTCTAAATTATCAAAAGATGTTCTGAATTTCCCATCCTTTACATCAACCTTCATAGTGTAATGAACACGCCAATTGGATTTACCAAGACATGAAAAGCCATCACATGGATATCTGATATTTCCTTTACCTACAATCACACCTTTTTCTTCATTTGAATATTGAATGACTTCTTTAGATGAGTTGTAGTTCTCCGCCATCCAAACATTTACATTGTGGTATAAATCTTTTTTGTTCGCACCTTGTACATCGTAGGTATTTGAAATTGATTTATCTTCTTTAGTAAGTGGCGTTGTTTGACAAGCAGATATAGCGAGTATGACTGAAGATAGTAAAGCTACCTTTGTAAATCTAGAAAACATATTTAATCCTTTAGTTTTATGTTAATTCAATTATTTCATATATATAAGTGAACATCAATTGGATCAAGTAACCATTCAATTATTCATAAAGGGGTGTACCCCTTTTCAAAGTACCGTGTAGCTTCCTTCACTGACAAGGTAGTAGTTTTTTAAAAATTTGAAAATTGAAATTTAGCTAAACCTGACTTGTAGCAATAAACCCATAGTTGCCTTTGGGAATTTCATCTCAGAACGCTAACTGATGCCACAGAGAAGACATTAACTATTACAGCTAATCGGACAGTTTAGATTAGATTTTGTATCAATAACGTCTTTCTGCACGGATTGTTAAACGGAAATCTCTTCTATTCGAAAACAATCTGAAATGGTTAAATCACCTTTAAGCTTTAATCTCTTACACATATGGTTTGGCAAATCATCATTAACTGGTTCTATATGGAACAGTTCATTTACACACCAAGTTTCAGCATCTAAATTTGTAGACATAATACAGTGCCCCATTGTGACATCTTTACCGTTATTATTTAAAACCACACAGCCAGTAACATGTAAATTACCAAACGTCTCAATATGTTCCACTACATCTCCATCAGCATTAACATACTTTGTGTTATGAGAAATCGATTCTTTCTCGGTACTTATTTGTGTATAACCATGTTGGTGCCCTTTAAAATCGAAAGTTGCATTATGCAGCAGTAGAAGTGTACAAAGAGTTATTTTATCTGATTGTTTTAGAAACAAATCTTGATTTATTGAAAGTTTATTTGAAACAATAACCTTTACAAGTTCAGAAATTAATTCATCTTGCGTAAATGCAGCTTCACCCGATAAGAAACTCATAATATGTTGGATAGCTTCTAATGTTTGGTGAGATAACTTACCGTTTTTTAAAGTGGCTTTTTTGTTTTTTCTATCTTCCTTGAAAGCATTATCAATACGACTCTTTAACCTTTGTTTCGTAACATTAAATTTATCTTTAAGATCTTGTTCTTTACATTTACTCACCTGAAGAATCATTAATCTCTTAATCCAAAGAGGGAAAGAAGATATATCTAAAGATTTCTTAGGTGAGTTATACTCTAGGAAGTATTTCATTCTTAAGTACATTGTTTCTAATGATTGGTTAGCTAAACCGCGATCTCTTTGATCATTATGAGCAACAAAGTCAGCAATCTCTCTAAAAACAGGCATCTTATTTGAGTAAGCTCTCAATCGCATAAACAAACTGTCTATGTCATTTTCATCAAACTGATCATTTTCAATTTTATGAATTAACTTTTGAGCTTTACTTTTTTCGATTCTCTTCATTATGCGGGATTCTCCTTGTAGTTCAACAACATATTACGGACTATTCTCGCTAATTGTCCGTCCTGTAAGTTTTATTTAATTCGAATTAATATCACATAATTTCAAAGTATTATAAACTACAAACATTCAACTTTTTGACATAGCTTGGATGTTATTGAGAGTTTTCGGTAATGTGAAATAATCAACGCATTAGAAAATATATGGCAGAAAATTAAATGTTAATGTCAACTAAGCGCACAAAGTTAGGGATTGAACATTGAACGACCTATATAAGGGTTTACAACTGTCAGGCTTAATCAAGACATGTAAACCCAAAGTGTCAGTTCAAGTTTGAAATAATAGACTTAAGTCCTAACCTTTGAACTAAACACTACAATAGAGTTTTCGTAGCTTTTAAGGCATCTAGAAAGGGCTTGTTTGAACGAAGGGTATTTACCTGTCCAACTATGGGCTGTAGTTAACAATACCACTACAGTCCCTCTCAAAGCCTGCAATAAATTAACCTATTTACTTTCCACTCAAACCATGCATTAAACTTGCGCCGTCCCTAGCTTGATGCTGGAAACTTTATGCGTTAATATCATCGTCAGTGGCAACAGTGCCGCTAAATAATGTTCAGGTGAACAACATGAATAAAACATATTACATAAACGAATTCAGAGGTAATCAATAAAAAGTTAATTACTTTTATTTATCTCTGTGCATTCGAATTATTACGGAGGTATATAAATGAGAAGTTTAGTTAGCATTAAAGATTTACAGGAGTGTTTTGGTTTAAAAAGAACAGCAATGTATAATCTCAGAAAATCTGGTGGATTCCCGCTATCAGTCACACCAAGTTGTTCTCACCCACGATTTAGAAGATCAGAAGTAGAAGCTTGGATGACTCAAAATCAGCAAGTACACTAGTTAAAAATAAAGCCTCTAGATATGAGGCTTTTTGTTTCTAGCTTATGATGAGTTTACCCCATGTAGCATAGGCTACCCTTTGCTCTTGAATGTACTCAGACTTGTTATAAACAGATAATATACCGCCCAAAGTATGCCCCAGCATTTTCTCAGCAACATGAAGCTCGACCCCACTATCGACTAATGTTGTAGATAGTGAACGTCGGAAATCATGTACAGTCCACGGCTCCATATTCAATTTTTCAATGATTGCCCGACATGTCTTATTAATGGTTTGTGGGGTTATTGGGTTCTTATATGCACCGTTAGGAAAAACATAATCAGTGAGATCACCAAAGGTATTTAACTGCCATTTAATAATATCAATAACTTCATCATTTAATGGCCTCTT
>Ga0209396_1004475_pt1 | contig 13560 bp, 9 predicted proteins | sample GOMGulsemesocosm_6_FD_184638 | JGI IMG/M metagenome (GOLD analysis project Ga0209396, IMG submission 184638) | Methane-oxidizing microbial communities from mesocosms in the Gulf of Mexico - GOM8C Gulf of Mexico (SPAdes) (version 2) | ecosystem: Environmental > Aquatic > Marine > Cold seeps...
AAATTGGGTTGTTATGCCCGTAATTCAGGGTTCCAGCACCGGCTAGAAAATCCAGGTACTGCTTGCCTTCTTCATCCCACATGAACTCGCCTTTGGCGCGATTAAAAATGCGAGGAAATGCACGAGCATAGCTTTGTACTTCGGATTCAATTTCGTCAAAAATTTTCATTGTTTATTCTCTTATTTCGTCGTGCGAATGAAAGGACCGATACGCACAAGCGTCTCTGAGTCGTGTAAGCCAGAAAAGTGGGTTTCTTTATCCATCCAATCCGATCGTTGAAGATTTACCGAGAGCTTTTTTGCCAAGCCCTCAAATAAGGCCCAAGATGCTTGGTTATCTTGCGTAATAGTAGTTTCTAAATATTCGACAGCAGCGCATTCTGGGCGGGATAAAACTTCAGATAACATGCGTGATGCTAAACCAACCCCACGGGCATTTTGGCTAACGGCAACTTGCCAGACAAATAAGGTATTCGTACGATCGGGAATGATGTAACCGGAGATAAATCCTACGAGATTTCCTTCCAGTTCAGCAGCAACAGACGTCGCTGAAAAATGGCTGCTTTGTAGCAGGTTGCAATAGCTGGAGTTCGCATCTAATGGCGGGCAACTCTCAACTAATCGATAGACTCCCATACCGTCTTCAAGCGTGGGACGTCTAAGCACAATGTTTTCTAAACTAGACAAAATTTCTCCTTGATCAGATAATTTTATTCGTACACTAAATAGTTGAACGACCATTCAATCTCGATAAACCTCTAATTTCCCGCTAAAGATCATCATTTCTCTCTAATAATGGCTAAAATTCAGCACTATTTATTTAGAGGACGAAACATTGTACTCTAAATAATATTTGCTAACAGCTTAAATTTTAATCACCAAAGCCCAGCAAGGCTTATATAAGCGCTTTTGGGCGGCTTAAAAATAGTCGGTTTCGCCTATAAACTAAGGGAATTAGCGATTAGGTTAGCTCTAAAGATTTGAATTCTTTTAGCACTCTAAACACTTCTATATACTGGCTGTCATTAATAACTACTACTAATCACTAACCTAGAGAAACGCTGTGAACAACATTGAAGAAGTATTAGTTGCACTCCGACGTGTGATCAGAGCGACAGATCTCCACTCAAAGCACCTCGCCAAAACCACGGGTCTTACAGCACCACAAATACTATTACTTCAAACCATTCGAGATCAGGGTGACGCGACCATTGGTGCTCTGGCCAGCCAGATCAGCCTTAGCCAAGCGACTGTGACCAGTATTTTGGACAGATTGGAAAAGAAAGAGCTGGTATACAGAGAGCGTTCTAAAGAAGATAAACGCAAAGTACATGCGTTTCTCACAGAATCTGGAACTGAAACCCTTAAAGAAGCTCCTATCCCTCTACAGGATAGTTTCGCCAGACAGTTTGGTGATCTGCAACAATGGGAGCAGACAATGATTATTTCTTCTTTGCAGCGCGTTGCACAAATGATGGATGCTCAGCATATCGATGCTTCACCGGTATTAGATATTGGCACATTAGATCGCCAAAGCACCCCTATCGAGAATCCTGATGCTTTTCTAGGTGCGCCAAAACAGAAATAGAGCGAACTTCGAAGTTAATTCTGCTCAAGGCCATATTAATCGGTATGAAATACTCTTAATTTTTCATACCGATTTAATCGATCTTTTTGCCTATCAATACAATAAGCAATTTAGTCAGCCGCCTGCTTTAACATCAGCGCCTCAAACTCTTCAGCAGATACGGGTTTACTGAAATAATATCCCTGATATTCCATTGCCCCCATGTCCTTCAGAATTTCCAGTTGCTCTGCTGTTTCAACCCCTTCCGCCACGGTTTTTAAGCGTAAATTTTTAGCCATAGATAAAATTGTTTGCACAATTGCACGATCATCTTCATCAGAGTCCATATCTCTTACAAAACTTTGATCAATTTTTAACACATCCACAGGCAAGCGCTTTAGATATGTAAGGGAAGAGTAACCAGTTCCAAAATCATCAATCGAGAAAGTCAGCCCCATTTCTTTGAATAAATTTAATTGCTCAATCATTAGCTCGGTATGTTGCAATAACAAGCCTTCTGTAATTTCAAGATCCAATTGTTCGGGCTTCAGACCTGTTTCATTTAAAGCGCGTACTACAATATTTTGAAAGCCTGGGTGCTTGAATTGAAACGGACTAACATTAACCGAAATACGCTGAAAACAGTTAAATGATGTTTTCTCTGTCCAAGCATTTACTTGCCGACACGCTTCATTTAATACCCACTCACCAAGAGCAATAATTAAACCCGACTCTTCCGCAACGGGAATAAACTCTATCGGCGAGATAGTGCCTTCTTCAGGATGTTGCCAGCGTACGAGTGCTTCCGCAGCGACAATTCTTCCTGTCTGAACATCTACCTTAGGTTGGTAGAGAAGTCGTAGCTGATTGGCATCAATGCCGATTCTAAGTTCATTTTCGATTTCTAAGCGACGTTGTAATTCAGTTTCCTGCTCACTTTGGAAATAGCTAATCGTATTGCGACCGTCCTTTTTAGACTGATATAACGCGGTATCAGCATGGCGAAGTAACTCATCAATAGATTGGCCATCTTTTGGTGCTATCGCTACGCCGATACTGGCCGCGCTACTTAACTGTCGGCCTTCTACAGAAAATGGCTGCATGAATGAATGCTGGATACAGGCGGCGACAGCATTAATATGCTCGAGCATATTGGATTCTGACCCCGATAAGTTAGAGATCATGACAACAAATTCGTCCCCTCCCAATCGGGCGACTAAATGTTCTTTCGCAATATTTAACCGCAGGCGACTAGCCACTTGTTTTAACATCTCATCGCCAACCCAGTGGCCAAGAGAATCATTAATTACTTTGAAGTGATCCATATCCAATAATAATATTGCACTGCATGTTTCAACGTTAACAGGTTCAGAAATAATCTCTGCCAAAGCAATTTCTAAATATGAACGGTTAGGTAGATCCGTTAACACATCATGGTAAGCAAGGTGCTTTATTTTAGCTTCACTCTCACGCCGCTCGGTAATATCAATGAAACAGGTAACGATCCGTTTAATTTTCTGTTGTTTAAATTGAGGAAACGCACTGGTCATAAACCAGCGAGGTTTATTTTCCCTGGGTAACTGATAGCCATATATCACATTATTTAATGGTTTTTCTGTTTGCAATACACGACTAACGGGGTGCTCAGATATATCGATAACCTCTTCAGTTTCATTAAACATAGTGCCCTCTAAAGACTCTACTTTAAAACCGGTAATATCTTTATATCTTGACCTCAACATTTGATAGGCCCGAGGGTTAGCATAAGTAATTTTGGTTGTTGCATCATGCACAACTACGCCAATCGGCAAACCTTTTAATAACGCTCTTTTTTCATATTCACTTTCAGAAAGTCGTTGATAATTAGACGAATTCTCAATCGCTGCTGCCATTTGAGCAGACAATAACTCTAGCCGACTATTCTTTTCTAAATCAAAAGCATTTTTCCAAAGCTTATTTTCTAAATACAGAATTGCTACTGTTTTTCCTTGGTGCACTAAGGGTAGACAAATAATAGATTTAACTTGATTACGTTTTATATAATCGTCATTTGAAAATACCTTGTGAGTTAAGGCATCATCCAAAAGAACATTATTACCACTACGAACAACATAGTTCAAAACAGAAAGTGCCAATTTCCCTGTAGGGTCACCGAGAGACATGGCATTACTAATTGTTTCATTAGTATCGCTATCACGCTCAGCTGATACGAGCCACTGACCTTCGTCATTCAATAACAAGACACCCCGTTGCGCAGCAGAACTCTCAAGGGCAACTTTCATTAAGCTATCAATCAGTCGATTAATATCCATCTCTGTAGAGAGTGCCAAGGAGGCATCAACAACACTCTTCAAATCAATACGATCGGTTATCTCTTGCTTGCCAATAAAGCCAGAAGTTGTTGATGAATGATCCATCATTAACATTTTCAGTAGGTTAACCTTTGGATAGGTCGATTCCAACTGATTCAGCTTAGCCTGTGCCCCCCAGCGATCAAATAACTTGTAGGACATCTCTATATGGCTATGTCCAGATTCATAGATATCTTCCTGAAGGTATAATTTCCCCACAAGCTCATTGGCCAATGCTTCATAGTGAACAAACTCGTTTTCTTTCGCACTACGAATAGCTTTATTAAAATAGCCCGCGGCCTGCAAAGTATTATTTGAGATTCTCGCCGCTTCGCCTTTTAGAATTAAGTACAAGTGTAAAAAATTCTCAGGACAGCTTTCCGCTACTATTTCTAAATGATTTTGATACTGGTAAAAATAACGATTTCTTCTCTCACTATCCGCATGATCAGGCTCCAGTATTAAGTAGTGAGCTAATGTCAGCGCAGCAAAAAAACGCATTTCAGTGCCCAAGACAAAGCTATCAATTGGGGTGATTGAAAAGTAACTTAGTTCTAATGCTTGTTCGAAGTGACCTAAATGATAGGCAGACTGAATTTTCCAACTGTCTAATAATGAACCAAATAAAGGTACTTCAGCATATTTCTCACGATACTCTTGTTCACAAAAGCCATTATTATCCATAACTTCTGCTGACTTACTTTGCCCCGTCATTTGCAATACATAAGCACGAAAACTTTCACGAACCTCAACCATAACGTCAGCATCGCATTGCTCAAGTTTCAGCTTTATTTCATCATCCAATTTAAGCCAGCTATTAAGGGGCATGCCCGTAGACAGAGTATTTCTTAATTCATTGATTATGCTATAGCCACCATATAGCTTATCCCCAGACGTCATACCAAAATCATAAGCACGTCGCAATAGAGGTAATGTTTTACGCAAAGGATCTTTAAAATAAGCTATAAAATTCCCTACCATATTGTATATTTTGCAGGCAATGGTCGGGTTATGGATCTTCTGTTCGTTAAGTCGAATAGCCAATTCACCGAAGGCATAAGCATCATCATAATCATGAGATATTGCGGCAATCACACTGCCATGCCAAGCATAAGCAATAGGAGAGGTTGGGGTATTACCGTATTTAATTGATAGGTCAACCAGAGCAATAGTAATTACTTTGAGATAATCAGGAAAACTCATCAATGCGCTGGCGTAAAGTGAACCAAGCAACTCCATCAAGAGTCCGACTTCCGAATCTTTATTTACCGGTAAGTCATAAAGATCAGCAATGGTCTTGTCACTGCCTATCCAGTCATCCAAGAATGCTCGTTGTTTATCTTCAAAGTACTGGTTAACTGCAACCTCGTTTTTAGCATCAGGGAGCTCTACCCCATAGAGACTGAGACCTTTATAGCCCCACTCCATACTCTGAACATAATCTCCCGTTGAGACCTTCTGAACAATACGAAGGTTAATCAACTGGCACTGCTGGTATTTATTGCCGACAAAGTCTGAAGCTCTATTTAAATATTGTTCAGCGCGGTTAAACTCTCCACATAAATAGGCACATTCTGCAGCTTCTCTAAAAACAGAAAATGATAGCTCGACCAAGGGTTTACTTATTTTATTATCAAAGAGAGTAATCGCATTTAATATATAATCTAAGGCAACTGTATAGGCTGCTGACTGTTTCGCTTGCTGCGCGGCCTGCAGGTTAAATTCGATCAAACTCACCACTTCCTCGTGCTGATCGATAAAGCGTTGACCGTGATTTAAGTGAAAACAAATATCAAAGACATTCTTTTTAAGGGTATTAATATCTTCTTTATAATAAGTGTACAAAATAGAACCAATTCGATAGTGCAGATCTTGACGTTTTGCTAAATCATTAATCTGATAAGCTGCTTCTTGTATGCCATCATGAGCAAAATAAATATCGTTTTCTGCAGCGACTAATATGCCACTTTGTAATACTGGTAGAAGTATCTGCTTTACTTGGTCACCAGATTTTTGCGTAATAATCCCAAGATTACCCAAGGTAAACTCATGTCCGATGGCCGCGGCTGAACTGAGAAGTGTTATTGCATCAGCAGGAAATGTTTGAATTTTCTCCAACATCAGTTCTACAACATTATCGGCGACAGATTGCTTACCTAATTGAAGGCTGTCGTAGTGCCAGTAATTATCACTTTCCATGTAGATAAACTTATCGTCAATCAACTTAGTAATAATTTGCAGCGCAAAAAATGGATTGCCAGCTGATTTTGAATATATATGTTCAGCTAATTTCTCAGAGTCTTTTAATCGATGCTGAAATCCATCTTCGATTAATTGAGTTAATGCGCTAATCGTTAAATTTTTAAGATATAAGTGTTCAACCGAATATTGCTCAGAATTAACTAGGTCAAATAGACTATGACCCGCTGTAATCGCATTATCACGATATGCTCCGATTAATAGCGTATGAGGAATTGTATTATTAAAAAACAATTCCTCTATAAGTCTCTGCGAAGCTAAATCAACCCACTGTAAATCATCAATGAACAAAACTAATGGTTGATTAGGTGTTGCAAAGATCAATATCAATGATTTGAAAGAGGTTAATAATCTATTAACGCCTTCATCTCCACCTAGGTACAAGGGTTCCGGTTGGGCGCCTAATAAATATTCAAGATTGGGGATAAGTTGGGTCAATACCCCCGTATTATCAGCCAACCCTTCAGCCAGTTTCTGGCGCCAGCTCGCGACTATCGGTTCAGATTCCGTCAACAATGAGCCAAAGAAATCATCAAAGGCTTGAATAAATGCATACAGGGGTTTGTTACGCTGCATTTGATCAAATTTGCCTTCAAGGAGGCAGCCTTGTTCTTTTGCAACGTAGCGATAAAGTTCATGAATAAGTGCGGTTTTTCCTATGCCTGAATAACCCGCAACCAATACTCGTTCTTGGCCCCCTGCAACGACCTTAGATAATGCTTGAGTTAAGGTATTGAGTTCATTATCGCGCCCATACACATGCTTCGGTAACTGGAAGTGCTTACATATATCTTGCTGCCCCAGTATGAGATCTACTTCTGACAAGCAGCATGAAAGGTCATAAGTGAGGCCTAAAGCTGTTTGATAGCGATCTTCGGCATCCTTAGCCATTAAGTGCATGATGATATTGGATAATGAAATAGGGATTGAGCTATCCAGTAAATGCAGCGGAGTCACTTCCGTCACCAATAAAATATAGAGCAGATCTTCGGTACCGGCCTTCGAATCAAACGGCAATTGCTGACTTAATAACTGGTAAGCCGTTACACCCAGGGCATAATAGTCACTTCGATAATCTACTTGTCGATTTACCCGCCCTGTCAGTTCAGGGGACATATAATAAACCGAGCCCTCTAGTGAGGTAGGCTGGTAAAATTGGTCTAGTTTTTGGTTAAAGGCTACTGATAATCCATAATCAATAATTTGCACTGTTTTTGTATGATCATTCCAAAGGATATTAGACGGTTTAAGGTCTTTATGAATAATATGCTGTTGATGCAATGAGTCTAAGATTGTGACGCACTGAGTTAGAACCTCGACCACCTGCTTAGCAGAGTACTTACTTTGCTGGAGCAATTGTTCTAAAGAAACCCCGCCAAAATCAGCAATCACTAGAACGAGACATGAGGCTTGGTCGATAAATTCAATAACCTCTGGAACCCCCTTAATTGAAGGAATAGAGGTTAAAATTTTATACTCATTACGTAATTGATCTAGATATTCGGGTTTAGCGCTATTTTTATCCACAACCTTAAGGATAACAGAGCAATTATCACCTTCTTTAACGCCTCTAAATACCTGACTACACCTTGAATGATGTATGCAATTTAGCTGCTGATAACCCGCCAATTCATCCAATTTCACTGATCCTTAATACATAAGAAGTAACTATTATTGCTACTGATTTGTTGGCATTGAATTGCTTCTATTGACTCATTCCAACCATAACCATACCAAAGTATCAGTACAGTATAGAAGGTAAGTCATTTACTACCATATTCAAGGTATAGAAAACTTTAGTTCATCAAACGCAATTTACTCCCCTATTGAATCATTTCCAACTTCTAACAAGACAATTTGATTCAAAGCCGTATAAAATAGCGCGTAATATCAACTATTAGTGAATTTATGAAATTAATGACCTATCTCTGCCTGATGATAACGCTGGTCTTGATCACAATTCCTACTCAGGCTGATACCACTCACATAGCGGTTGCTTCCAATTTCACTGGGGCAATGAAAGAACTGATTCATGTGTTCGAAAAATCTTCTAGCCATAAAGTGAAAGCGTCCTATGGCTCCTCTGGTAAAATTTACGCACAGATAAAACATGGGGCGCCGTTTCAAATATTCTTTTCGGCAGATCAAGCGAAACCCTTCGCACTTTATCAACAAGGTTTAACCGCGGAAAAACCTTTCACTTATGCTTTCGGGGCTTTAGCTTTATGGTCAAGTCATCCTGATGTTCAGCATAACGAACTCACCCGCTTGCAAGCCAATGACTTCAATAAACTATCTTTCGCCAACCCTAAACTCGCACCCTACGGCATCGCGGCGCGAGAAGTATTAGAAAATCTAAACCTAATACAAGCCACTCAGAAAAAATGGGTGCAAGGGGAGAATATTGCACAAGCTTATCAATTCGTCGGCAGCGGCAATGCAGACTTAGGCTTTGTTGCATTATCACAAGTCAAAAACAAAACCACTTATTGGTCGGTACCTAGTAAGCTATACAGCCCCATTCGACAAGATGCGGTACTATTAAGCTCTGGTCCTAATATGAGCTCGGGTAAAAATGATACGGCGGCGAATGCCTTCTTACAATTTGTCCACAGCGAACAAAGCCAAGCTATTATTGAATCCTATGGCTATACCGCCAAAAGAAAACTATTAGAGGATACCGGCGCAATACAATGATGTTATCTGCTGCAGACCTCGGTGCGATTTGGTTAACCCTAAAGCTAGCAACCACCGTAACTATCCTACTATTAATCATAGGCACTCCCATTGCTTGGTGGTTAGCGAGAACTCAGTCTTGGTTAAAAGGTCCAATTGCCGCTATTGTCGCCCTACCTTTAGTATTGCCACCGACCGTACTGGGCTTTTATTTATTAATCGCCATGGGACCCAATGGTTTTATTGGCGAATTGACTCAAAGCTTAGGTCTAGGCACCTTGCCTTTTACATTTTGGGGATTAGTCTTTGCCTCGATTATTTACTCCATGCCATTTGTTGTTCAGCCCCTACAAAATGCGATGGAAGCTTTAGGTGAACGTCCACTTGAAGTCGCTGCAACATTAAGAGCAGGCCCCATTGATCGATTTTTCACCATAGTATTGCCCCTCGCTAAACCAGGTTTTATCACTGCCAGCATCCTCGGATTTGCTCATACCATAGGCGAATTCGGCGTAATCTTAATGATAGGCGGTAACATACCTGACGAAACCCGAGTCGTTTCAGTGCAGGTCTACGATCATGTTGAATCATTAGAATATGCTCAGGCTCATAGTTTATCGGCGTTATTACTGATTTTTTCGTTTGTAGTTTTATTAGTTCTCTATTGGTCGCAACGTAAAACGGCCAACGTAGGAGTGATGAAGTAATGTCATCAAGCGCACAGATTCAAACAACCAAACTGCTGCAAGCCCGCTTTAAATTAGCCGATAAAAATGGCCAGTCTTTTCTCGATATTGATACCACAATTCCGACTTCTGGAATTACCGCCATCTTTGGTCATTCGGGGTCAGGGAAAACCAGTTTATTACGCTGTATCGCTGGTTTAGAAAAAGCGCATCAAGGCCGACTTATTATTAACGATATTTGCTGGCAAGATGCGGATATTTTTTTGCCCACTCACAAGCGCCCTATTGGCTATGTTTTTCAAGAAGCGAGTTTATTTCCACACCTTAGCGCGCAGAAGAATTTAAACTACGCTATTAAACGTGCCGATACTCCTGTTAGCCCAGAGTTCTATCAGCGTGTAATTTCTGTAATGGGTATTGAAGATATTCTTAAACGCTACCCCAGCCAGCTCTCGGGAGGTGAAAGGCAGCGTATTGCTATTGCGCGCGCGTTATTAATTCAGCCACGTTTATTATTAATGGATGAACCGTTAGCGGCTTTAGACCATGAGCGTAAACAAGAGATACTGCCTTATTTAGAACGCTTACATAAAAGCTTCGACATTCCTATCCTATATGTTAGCCATTCGATGGATGAAGTAGCACGCTTGGCCGATCATATTCTGGTATTAGACCAAGGCAAGGTAGTCGCAGAAGGAAAGTTAACGGAAGTCTTCTCACGTATCGATCTGCCTCAACGTCTGGCACAAGAAAGTGGGGTTATTCTCGAGGGTACTGTGATAGCAAAAGACCTTCAGTGGCACTTAATGCGAATTGCCTTTGCCACGGGTCATATCTGGATCGCGGATAGTGGTGAGGAGCTTGAGCAAGCCGTTCGTATCCGAATTTTAGCCAAAGATGTGAGTTTGGCGCTCAATAATCATGACGATATGAGTATCGTGAACCGTATTGAAGTGAACGTAGCTGAAGTTAAATCTGATCAAGATAAAGCCATGTCGTTAGTGCGTTTGACCATGGGAACAGATTATCTGGTGGCGAAACTTACCCAGAAATCCGCACACCATTTGCAACTAGTACCAGGCATGCCGGTATGGGCGCAAATAAAATCAGTAGCGATCGTACGCTAGCCGCTGATTTTATAAATTCAGCTCGCTTAAGCCAGGATGATCATCAGGGCGTCGACCTAAAGGCCAGTAAAATTTTCGCTCGCTTTCAGCAATCCTTACATCATTAATACTGGCATGACGCTCGGTCATTAAACCCTTTTCATTGAACTGCCAGTTTTCATTACCGTGGGCCCGAAACCAGTTCCCCATCGAGTCGCAATATTCATAAACATAGCGCACTGCAATGCGGTTATCGGTATAAGCCCAAAGCTCTTTAATCAAGCGATACTGTTTTTCTTTTTGCCACTTTCCCGTCAGAAAACCGACTATGTCTGAGCGGCCACTAATAAAGGTATCACGGTTACGCCACACACTATCTAGGCTATAGGCCGTGGCTATTTTTTCTGGGTTCTGATTATTCCAACCATCTTCTGCCAAGCGGACTTTCTCAATCGCACTTTCTTTAGTGAAATTCGGTAATGGCTTGCGGTTATCTTCGATCGTAATATTAAAGTCCATAGAGCGCTCCTCTTTAAATCAATCGTTCCAGAGTTGTTCAAGGGCTATTAAAAATGCCCTTTGAATTACTTTTTAAACTAATTATCTAACAGTTCTTCTAATTGCTTTTTCAAGGCTTGGTTTTCAGCTAATAATGGAGCAATGGCTTTTTCAATTTCATCTTCACTAAACCGTGGCGTAATGTGTTGCGGGCAGTTCCAATCAAAGCCTTCTATATGAATAATAAAACCCCGTTCGACTCGACCTCTATAACCATTGCTCTCACTAGCACGTTCTAGTTTCGCTATTAATTCTCGGTTGGAATCATCAACGAGTTCAATACGTCCCATCATTTTTAAGCGCCGACGATTGGGGTAATCCATAAAGAAAAGTGATACTCGATTATTTGTACGGAAGTTTCCTGTACTGACGTATTGGCGATTCCCTCTAAAATCAGCAAAGCCAATGGTCGATTCATCAACCACCTGCATAAAGCCTTTTGGTCCACCACGATGCTGAACATAAGGCCAGCCAGTTTCTCCAACACTGGCTAGATAAAAACTATCTCTCGCGTGGATGAAGTCAGCTTCATTTTGACTTAATAGATGGTTGTAATCCTCACCCAGATCCATCTTGGCATAGCCATTACGACTGCCCTGCTCGGTTTGAACTTGCCTTACGCTCTCCGTAAAAGCGCGCTGTGCATATTGATGGGCCATGTGAAAACTCCTAAATGAAGTGAGGAACTACTGATCTATGAGCACTAGTTTGCCAAAGCTGGCTTGATTGAAGAATAGCCATCATTTACAATTTATTATTCCACTAAATGGAATAATGCGAGCCCACCATGGACCAGCTTCACTTAATGACTGTCTATATTGCTGTTGCAGAAGAACAAGGCTTTTCCGCGGCTGCTAGACGGCTAAATATGTCGCCTCCCGCGGTCACTCGAGCCATAAGTAAACTAGAAGAGAAGCTCGGTATAAAGCTGCTAATACGCTCTACTCGCCATGTCAGAGTGACGGAAGCGGGTACTCGCTACTTGATTGATAGCCGTAAAATTGTTCAATCAGTTGAGCAAGCGAATAAGGCGGCTATTGGTATAAATTCAGAGCCTAAAGGACATTTATCAGTGACCGCCCCGGTACTGTTTGGGCAAAAATTTGTTATGCCCGGCATAGTCGAATACCTTAAAACTTACCCAGAAACCCAAGTGGATGCGGTATTTCTAGATCGAGTAGTGAACCTATTAGAAGAAGGTTTTGATCTTGGCATTCGCATCGGCCAATTACCCGATTCGACTATGCACGCAAAAACCGTTGGCCAGGTCCGTTTAATGTTGGTTGCCTCCCCTGAATATTTAGCCCGCGCGGGGATTCCACAAAACCCAGATGATCTCGCCCAGCATACCTTGATTGCCTCTAGCGCGGGTAGCCTAGCCCATGATTGGCAATTTTCTGCAGCGAATACCAATATCAATAGAAAAAATAAAATTAATCTACGCATCAAACCCAGACTCACAGTGACCTGTAATCAAGGGGCGATTAATGCAGCAAAACAAGGATTGGGCATTGCACGGGTTATTTCTTATCAGATTGCCGATGAGTTAGAGAAAGGTGAATTAAAAATACTATTAGAGAATCACCAATTACCTGCCATGCCTGTGCATATCATTCACCGCGAAGGCCGTATGGCCTCCAGCAAGGTGAGATGCTTTATAGATTTAATGACACGCCGATTGCGAGAAGTTAAGAATCTAAATTAATAATATATACAATAAGAACACTTATCCGATAGAGCCATAATCCTCCCAATCCACTTCCTAGAAACCACTCATGACATAATTATTGTTATTAACAATCACTCCTATTTGTATTTAGACTTGCTTATCCCTAATCTATATATAACTCAATTTTATATCCCGAATTAATCTTTCATACTTACTACTATAAGTACTTAACTATGACTATATACTCACGAATAGTAGGCATAGCGATGAAAGGTAATCCAAAAGTTCTAAGTGTGCTTAACCAAGTACTCACGAATGAACTAACTTCGATTAACCAATTTTTTCTACACGCTCGGATGTTTAAAAATTGGGGATTAGAAGAGCTGAATGAAAAGGCTTATAAAAAATCGATTAAAGATATGAAACAAGCAGATGAGCTCATTGAACGGATTCTGTTTCTAGAGGGGCTACCCAATTTACAACAGCTAGGTAAGCTTCAAATCGGCGAGCATACTGAGGAGATGCTGATGTGCGACCTGAACGTTGAAGTCAGCCAAATTGCCGAGTTAAGAGATGCCATAGAGCTATGCGAACAAGAAAATGACTACGTCAGCCGAGAGCTACTGGAAAGCATACTAAGTTACGAAGAAGATTATCTCGATTGGCTTGAGACACAAGAATTCTTAAT
>Ga0209396_1004478_pt1 | contig 13554 bp, 11 predicted proteins | sample GOMGulsemesocosm_6_FD_184638 | JGI IMG/M metagenome (GOLD analysis project Ga0209396, IMG submission 184638) | Methane-oxidizing microbial communities from mesocosms in the Gulf of Mexico - GOM8C Gulf of Mexico (SPAdes) (version 2) | ecosystem: Environmental > Aquatic > Marine > Cold seeps...
CGTTTATCACCTCGATGCTGAAGAGCTAGTACCGAACAATGTGGGTAGCTTTGATCTGCCTGAAGACTTTCCTAAGAATGTCTTCTTCACATTGGATATCGACGGTATGGATCCTTCTGTATTTCCCTCCACAGGAACGCCGGTTCCTGGAGGCTTAGCTTGGTATCAAACCTTATCGCTGTTTGAGTGTGTGGCGAAACAACGCAATATAATTGGCTTCGATATTACCGAGTTCGCCCCGATTAAAGATTTCCATTGCTACGAATTTTCAGCAGCCGTGCTGACTTATAAAATGATGGGTATTATTGAGCGTAATTCTGAACGTTAATGCCATGACTGTTATCATCAGTGAGTATCTCAAACGCAGCTCTATGCTGTGTTTGTAAATGATGCAGAACTTTCCCCCGCTGCTTTAGTATCACTTCACAGTGGGCAACCTTACTGTTTAAGCATGTATGGCTGCCACCTGGTGGGTTGCGGTAATTTAACCCCGCCACATCATGACCCTTGCTGCTCATCATCATCTCTAGGGTAAAATCCTTGTTTTTACATTGCATACTCCAGTCAAAATAACGATAGCTACCTTTGTTTTTCACTGCCTGCCATAAACTATTGAATTGATATTCTTGCTGACCCATACGCAAAACTGCCAAACTCATTTTAGGCGACCAAAGAGGGCCTATTTTTATTCTTGCGGTAGAGCATTCTAAAAAACTATCAGGTTCGCCATCAAAGCCACTCACTTGTCCCCAGGCATATTCATCGGTGTGCTTGCTGCCCCAGTTGTGATTCTCACTGCCTTGCCAGTTGTTAATATCAATGGTCTCTCCATTTATATTAAGCTGGCCATTAAAAAATGCTTGAGGGATACCCACAAGGACCTTGGCTTTTGGTAACGAACGTTGATAGTAGGGGACAGGAAATAGCGGCAGTACTTTTGTTTCTCCTGCATAATCCAGTTGCCAGCTGATGGCTCTTTTCTCATCCCTAGCCTCATCCCTAACTTCTCCGCTAGCATTACCCTTACCAAGGTGCGCGAATTGTAGAACGTTATTTCCCAGTTGAATTTTATTTTGGCTATCCGTCAGATTACATTCTTTTAATGGGATGTCTTGCTGAATAGCGATAACCTCATCGTTATCAAAAAATGCTCCCCATATTTCAGCCAATTCAGTTGTTTTGTCGATAGACGAAAAGATCGTATACCTTAACCAAAAAGCCTGTTTTTTTGTGGGGTGATTCGCCCGTAAGAAATAACTTTCATAATGCCCTTGCTTGCTACTTGGACAGAAACGCAGCTGATTGGCTTCGGTATATAACATAATAATATCCTATTATTTTCTACTTATTATTAGGCGAAGTTTTCACTCAATACATCGTACCAATCTGGTTTTTCTTGAAGTGACAAGGCCTTAAAAGGAAAGCTCAATATTGAGTCTTTATAAGCTAGCAGTGCAGCTCCATGATTTTTTCCATCACGTATTATTGTTAATGGGCAATGAGTCATCGAATAAATTAAACGCGATAGTTGATATGTTTTTTCCCCTTTAACTTCTAATATTCCTAATTCAGGTATTGTCATTTCAAAGCAGTATCTAGGTCCTGTTGGATTAAGCACTAAGGTTCCGTGAATATCATAAGACCCAAGTCCCTCTATATTTGCTCGGCCTTTAAAGTGTCGATCTCCTGTTAAGTTGAAAATTTTAGGGTTGAAGGCTTCTATGTAAAAACTGAAGTCGCGCTTGCTATCATTATCAAGCTGTATCCAGCCCGACATTGATTCTGTAATTATTAATCCTTTTGACATGTTTATTTTCTCTAGTAGGTTTCATTTAACAATTGATTCGCCAAGCGGGATGCACTACGACTGGCCAAGGCCATAATAGTTAACTGGGGGTTGGCTCCCAATGAACTAGGTACTACGGAACCATCCATAACAAATAGGCCTTGCTTGTCATAGACTTGTAAATTGGTATCAACAACCCCCAAGTCTTTTGAGCTAGCCATGCGGCAAGATCCTAAAGGGTGGTAGGCGGTGATTAGAAAATCGCGAGGTTTTAAATTAAGAGAGAACAATTTTTTAATATCATCTTCACTGGATATTTTTGGTAATTTTGGACTGCCTGCAATTTCAACTTCCTTCGCGCCAGCAGCTAGATAAATACGAATTAAGCTGACAATGCCTTGCAGAAATTGCTTGAAGTCCTCGTTATTCATGCGGTAATGCACAAGGGGTAAGCCCTTTATTTTTTGAGGGAAAACTCGACCACGGCTGCGGTCTTTAATCATAAAACCAAAAAATCCAGTTTGCTGATAGCGCTGTATCTTGCTAACAAAATCACTGCCTGTTTCTTTTAGCATCAAACCGTAAGCCATGAGTGGCGGCGTTGCCCCCTCTAACATCAGGCCTTCACCTTTGTGATCACTGACACCAAAGCCTTGAGGGATTTTTTGGCTATTGGAAAAGTTATACTGAGGAAGGTGGGCATGAACAGCACCACAAGGATGAATTGATAGGTTTTTACCCAGCCATTTATTTTTAACCCCGTTATTGGCTAAAAAACTGGGGGTTAATAAACTACCCATGGCTACGACAGCTGTATTTGTTTTGATAGTAATTGTTTTATTTTTATTATTACTTTGAGTGAGTATCACCCCAATTATTTTCCCATCTTGCCATTGCAGTTGTGTCGCTTTAGTCGAGGTCACTAGCATCGCACCAGACTCTAAGGCACGAGGAATGTAACTAACATTGGTCGATCGCTTAGCATCAGTAGGGCAGCCAAGCTGGCAAAGCCCTTGGCCATCACAACCAACGGCATTACGATTTAATACATGAATTTTTTTAAGACCTATAGATTCGGCCCCTTGCGTGATTACCTTACGAATATCACCAACAGCATCATCATCAGCCGGCTGAACTTGAAGAATGTCTTCTACTTGTTCATACCAAGGATTAAGCTCTTCAGCGGGGAAATCACTTAAGCCATTTTTTTTCCAATCGTTTAATACTTTGTCAGGGGCCCTTAAGCAGGTACCAGAATTAATAGTAGTTGTACCACCGACATTACGGCCTAAAGGGATCGGAATAATGGTATTGCCAAACGTCGCTGTCATGCCCATTTTTCGATACAGAGATTTTAACAATTTTGGGATATTGCCATTGAAATGACTACGATCATAATATTCACCTTCCTCAACAATCAGTACCGCTAAACCTTTGCTGGCCATTTCATAAGCCGCTGCGGCGCCCCCAGCCCCTGTCCCTATTATTACGACATCGACTTCAGTTTCATCCTCTAAATCCTGTAAGGATACGATCTGTTGTTGCCAGCGAAATTTTTCAGCCTTCACTTCTGGAAGTTGAACACGACTGCCTAAGGACTTGTGTAATTCAGGGCTTTGTAAATATGCCAACTTGATCGGCACGGCAAGCGCTTTTAATAATAGGTTTCGCCAAGGTTTATGAGAATTTTTGAACCAATCAAACTGTTGTTCTTCTGACAATTGGGTAAAAGCTTTAAAGTAATAGAGTCGACTTTGTAGCTTAAGTAGGGCTAGTCCTAGTCTCATAGCGATCGTGGCGGCTTTATGCCTGCTCAGAAAGTTATTAATCTCTTGTGATATAAAACTATGATGTTGTGGGTCAGGGACAATCATATTGATAAGAGAATTGAAGACAGTCTTATCCGTTACAATTGGCAGTATTAAATTATTATTCATAGGCTTACCTTTTTAGGTAAGTCTACAAAACTCTCCATCTTGCGTATTGACAGCATTGCCAAAAATAAAGGGTCATTGCGGTATAATCAGTTATCAATTTGACTGCGGTATTGACTGGGGCTACTACCATACCAGCGTTTAAAGGCACGGCTAAAAGCACTTTGCTCAGAAAAGCCTAGCATAAATGCAATGTCGACTAAGCTTAGTTGAGCATCAGACAGGTAAGTTTGGGCTAATTCAAAACGCACTTCATCCAGAAGTATTTTAAAACTGGTATTCGATTCTTGCAGTCGTTTACGAAGGCTACGAACTGGAGTATCTAGCTGAAGAGCAATTTGTTCAATCTCGGGCTCACCTTGTGACAGCTGTTGGCAAATGACTGCGCGAACTTCGTTACTTAGATTAACCTCCAGTCGATAGCTTTTTAATAAACTCTCTCCCTTATTATTCATCAGTTGTTTTAGATGAGGATCTGAATCGCGGGTCGCTTCATTAAGCAGTGTATTGGGAATGATGACAGCATTTTCTTTTTGTTCGAATAATACGGGGCAATTGAAAAATGCCTGATGCTCTGCCAAATTGACGGGGGCTTTATGTCTAAAGTGAACAGCGATGGGTAACGACTGCTGAGTTAATAGTGATTGATTAGCAATAATTTCTCGTCCAAAGCTGACCCAGCCAGCAATTGCCAGCTCTACAATTTGGGCGGGGATAATATCGGGTAATAAGGTCTTCAATTGAATTTTGCTGAACTCTTCTCCCTGTTTCAATTCACTAATGCCCATGTCCCAAACCAATGTTTCAAAACGTAGAAGTTGCTGAATAGCCTCTCCGAGGGTATTGCTACTCATTGCCGCATAGCCTAATACCTGAAAAAAACGAGGCCTAACTTGAGCGCCTAGCTTTATGCCCCAAGCATCATCTTGGCTCTGCTCTTGCTGTAATTCCTGTAGTTTTAAAGCCTGGAGTAAGGGAACACGATAATCAGGCTGGCTTAACTTTTGTTGGTCGATACCTGCAGTCTTTAACATCTCTTCTACATTAATACCCAGCTCTCTTGCCCCGGGGATCATATGTTGAATATAGGTGGCTGAGATACTAAATGACGTTCCCAGTAATCGTTGAGCTACTTCGCTAGTGAGTGATCTCATTGATAAAACTACAATAATTATTATCGTATTATCATGTCACCTCAAAGGCTCAAGTTCAAATTTGACTGCATTACTCTGTAAAATCGTGCGTTTTATAAAACTTCATACCATCACAATGGTAGTGATGACATTAATAGAGCAGATGAATAGAGGGAGATGAATAGAATTCATTGCGACTCCGCTATTGTTATCGCTAATATGTTCTTATATTTAGAACGTATAAAAATGAGAACACCCTAGGGAATCAGTTTATGAGTATCGAACAAATCTTACAAAACCGTCACTCTTGCCGTAGTTACACTAAGCAAGAAGTCGATTCCGAGTTATTACAGCAAGTCTTTTCTGCTGCTCAACAATCCCCCTCAAACTGCAACGTTCAACCTTGGCAGGTATTAGTCGTTTCTGGCAAAAAGAAAGACGAGCTAAAGAACAAACTCATTCAAAATGTCATGCAGCAGCAAAAGCCTAATCCTGATTTTAACTGGAATGTGGCCTATACCGGCGAGCATAGAGATCGTCAATTTGGCTCAGCCAATGCGTTATATACCGCATTGGATATTGGCCGTGAAGAAAAACAAAAGCGTCAAATGGCTATGCTACGTAACTGGGCCTTCTTCGATGCACCTCATGTTGCTATTTTCACTCTCGATAAATATCTCGATATTATGGGCGCCGTGGATATGGGTATTTATGCCCAGACACTATCCCTGTTATTGCAAGAGCAAGGTATCTCAAGTTGCATGCAAGGGGCGTTGGGACAATTCCCTGATCCAATTCGTGACATGTTCGAGCTTCCAGAAGAACGCGGTATTCTGTTTGGTATGTCGTTTGGTTATGCCGACGAAGATGCGAGTGCTAATAAAGCGCGAACGGATCGTGCTGAGCTAGCAGAGTCTGTTATTTTCGCCTAGTTATGTACGACGGGGGCATTGGCATTTACACGCTAAGAAAACAAGTGTGTAAACAACTGTTTACCGAACTCAAGTCAATGAGTCAGAATTAATCCCTGCTACCATCCTCCTGTTTCAGCCTAATGAACCACTGGAGGTGGCAGGTGATTAAGTCAGAAGAGTTATTCAATTTCTATTCACATTTGTTCGGTATGATCGTAGCCATTATTGGTACGATTTTTCTACTGAGCGTGGCTTCCAGTTCAATTTCCATGATTATCGTTGCAGCGATTTATGGCTTATCTATTAGTTTTTTGTTACTTGCCAGTTCGTTGTATCACTTCTTTAAAAAACAAGATAACGAATTATCCTTTTGGCGAAAAATGGACCGACTCGCCATTTTCTTTATGATTGCTGGCTCTTATACCCCTGTCTGTTACTTCTTCTTAGATGATAGTTGGCGCTTGCCTATGATCTCTGTTCAGTGGGGGCTGGTGGCTTTTGGTCTGATCTCGCAAATATTTTTCCCTCGTGCTCCGCGTATGATCTATGCGGTGATATTTTTAATTATGGGTTGGTTAGTGGTATTGCCTATGAATCAGATACTCGAGAGCATGAGCACGGTTCAGTTCTACTTATTGTTTATTGGTGGCGTGTCATTTAGCTGCGGTGCAATATTTTATGCGATTAAAAAACCGCTATTGTTTCCCGGTATCTTTAGTTTTCATGAGTTATTCCACGTGATGGTATTGATAGGTGCAGGCTGTCATTACGCATTAATTTACAGTGCCTTTTCAGCGGCGGCGGTTGCTTAATGCCTAATTGCCTAAAGAGTATTGTCGATAAACCTTTGAGCAATTTATTAAGTGAGCGGTGCCAGCGTTTACTTGGGGCTGAAGAGTCTTTATTTGATCAAGATTATCAAAATCATGCGATTGTTGGTGAAAGCAAAGATAAGTCCATCGGTAAGCCTTACTTACTTCATCATCACTGCTCTCTAGATAGTAAACAGCAAAAGGGCGAGAAACAAAAAGGCATTCTCCTTATTCACGGCCTAATGGCAGCGCCTTTTGAAGTTAGGCAGTGGGCCGATTTTTTATATGCTCAAGGTTATAACGTTTATGCCCCCAGATTGACGGGGCATGGCACTTCGGTAATTGATTTAGCCACGCGAAATAAGCAAGAATGGATCGATGCAGTACAGCGCGGTTATAACATTCTTACTGAATGCAGTGACGAAATTATACTCGCTGGTTTTTCAACAGGGGCAGCTCTAGCACTTGATATAGCGATTAAGCAGCCTAATAACTTCAGCGCTCTTATTAGTATCAGTGCACCATTGAAAATAAAGAAACTCTCGGCAAATTTTGCCAGCCCAGTTAATCAATGGAACCGTTTGTTAAGCGGGCTTAATGTCAGCAAAGCAAAAAAGGAATTTGTTACTAATCACGCTGACAATCCCCATATTAATTACCTGCGCTGCCCACTCAGCAGCATAGTGCAAATTAAAAATCTGATGAAACCTGTGCGTCAGAACCTAGCTAAAATCTCTATGCCTGCCTTAGTAATGCACGCAACCAATGACCCTAAGGTGGATGTGCAAAGCAGTCGAGATATTTATCGACTGATTGGTAGCCAAGATAAAACCTACCATGAAATTGATTTTGACCTGCATGGCATCATCAATGGCGATATATCCAAACAAGTATTCAGCAAGGTTAACTCCTTCTTGCAGACGCTGAAGGCATAACCAAGGTATATTATTTGCTATGCCCTTCCGCTATGCTGATGCTCAGGCTATTAATGTCATGATCATCGAGGAAGAACCATGGAAGGCATACTCTGGATATGCATAGGACTGATAGGCTTTTTGTTTTATCGAACAAATGGTCAAAAAAATCAGCTCTCAATTCTGAAAAATCAATTTTATAATTTGCAGCAGCAATTTATGCTGCTGAAGCAATCGACTCAGCTGCAAGAGCCACCTGTTGCACCTGAGTCAGAAACGGTCACTATTGAAACACCGATATCAGCACCCATAAGCATACCTGTTGAAGATCAGCCGATAGAAAACCTATGGCGTTCTGCAGAGGTATGGCAACCTGAAGCAACCACTGCTGCACCTTCTATTGCCAAGGTTCACGCCAAGCCTTCAGCAGTCGAGCAGGCATTGTCTTATGTTATCGGTTTAGCGAAAAACTACTTTAGCCAAGGCAATCAAATAGTACGCATCGGTATCGTTGTATTATTTTTTGGTATGTCCTTCCTTGCGAAATACTCGATAGAAAATTCACTGATCTCGATCGAAGTACGTATGGCCGCCATTTTAATTGCTGCAATTATTATGTTGGGAATTGGTTGGCATTTAAGAATTAAAAACCCAGCTTACGGCTTGATGATGCAAGGCGGAGGCATTGCGATCAGTTACATCGCTATTTTTGCCAGCTTCAAACTTTATCATTTAATTCCTGCTGAGCTGACGTTTCCTTTATTGATTGTTTTTAGTTTATGCGCGATGTCGTTAGCCGTACTGCAAGACAGTCGGGCTTTAGCGATTACGGCTATCACCGGTGGCTTTGCTGCGCCGATATTGGCATCAACGGAGCAGGGCAGCCATGTTGGTTTGTTCAGCTATTATTTGGTTTTAAACTGCGCCATATTTTTCGTAGCCTGGTTTAAATCTTGGCGTTTATTGAATGTGATTGGTTTTATTTTTACCTTCATCGTAGCGTCCACTTGGGGAGTGACACAATATCGTTCAGTGAACTTTGCGACTACAGAACCTTTCCTAATCGCTTTCTTTTTAATCTATGTCGCCATATCCATCCTATTTTCAATTAAGCAGAAACCAGAATTAAAAGGCTATGTGGATGGCACCTTAGTCTTTGGTGTGCCGATGGTTGGCTTTGGTTTGCAATCGGCGTTAGTGCATCACATGGAATACGGCCTTGCCTACAGTGCGGCGGCATTGGCTGTTTTTTATTTTATGGTTACCTTCTTATTGAGAAAGAGCGCCAGCTTAGGTAAGGAGGGCAATGCAAACCTACAGCTTATGTCTCAAGCCATGTTGGCCTTAGGTATTATCTTCGCCACGTTGACGATACCATTTGCCTTAGATGGCCGTTGGAGTGCCGCGTCGTGGGCAATTGAAGGGGCAGGCTTTGTTTGGATCGCATTGCGCCAGAGAAGAGAGATCCTTAAATACGTCGGCCTAGCCATTCAAATGCTCGGTGGCTTACTCTTTTTAGCGGACTACCCTTATCAAGATGGCAGTATCGTATTTCTCAATGCTGAATTCATGGGCATCGCCATCATCACACTATCGGCTTTATTCACGGCATATCTTATTCAGTCGGAAGCAAGCTCTGCCATTGCTAAAGATACAGACGAAGCAAAAAACAAAGAGCCAAGCAGTTTGGGTCAGCGCTTATTGCCGTTAAAGCAATTCATCGATACCGTCGCGGCGATAGGATTAATGATTTGGGGATTGGTTTGGTGGTATACCGGAGGCCTATTTCAGGTTGATCATCATATTAGCCATCATTATCAACTCACTAGCTTTGTCGCCTTCCTAACGGCTTCCGCAGGGTTATGGCTAGTGCTGAGTCTAAAAGGGCGCTGGCAGCAGTTCAGTTTCTTCCCTTGGTTGTTATTATTGCCTTTATGTTTGTATTTTTGGCCAACAGTATTCGACGGTCATTTTCTCAGCGGTTATGGTTTTGTCAGTTGGCCGCTGGGTCTTGTCTTGCTGTATGGGATTTTTTATAAATTGGAAAAAGCCGAACTGTCATTATTCAAGCCGATAGCGCTGCACAGTATTAGTTACTTGTTAGTGGTGAGTATTGTCAGTTATGAACTTGCTTGGCTGGTGGATGATTTTGGTTTAGCGGCGGCATGGAGTGTATTAGCGGTAATGCTGGTATTAATTCTAGCGCTGCGTTTAATAACCCACAGTCAGAGATGGCCGTTTAATAATTTCCAGCAAGCGTATCAGGTTATATCCGCGCTGGTTATTATCGCCATGATGTTCATTTGGAGCTGGATATTTAATTTTTCAGCGGTGCTTAAACCCACCCCTATTTCCTATTTACCGGTCTTTAACCCGATTGATTTGGTTCAACTGTTAGCGCTGTGGGCAATCTTAAAATGGTACAGCTTGCAGGGTCATGCATTGGCTGTAAAAGCAAAAATAGATCCGCGCTGGGCTTTGGGTTTATTAGCAGGTTTTGTATTCGTTTGGTTGAACGTAGTGTTGTTAAAAACCATTCACCTCGTGGCGGGTATTGAGTATCAGTTAGAAGCCTTATTTGATTCTGCCATTGTGCAAACCAGCGTTTCTATCGTATGGACTCTAATTGGCTTAGTCGTGATGATGCTAGCATCGAATAAATCACTGCGTCCGTTGTGGATCATCGGTGCGAGTTTAACCGCCATAGTGGTGGCTAAACTGTTTTTACTCGACTTATCAGGCCAGGGAACGATTGAGCGTATTATTTCGTTTATTGTCGTCGGGGCATTATTACTGGTGGTAGGGTATTTCTCTCCAGTGCCACCCGCAGAAAAAGCCGAGGAAATAAAAGCTAAGGGTTCTTCTGAACAATAATTTTCAAACCATTTGGTTGTAACAAAATAGTAGTTGGGGCCAAGCCGAGCATGGCCTTAAACGTATGCGAAAAATGTGCAGAGTCGGTAAATCCTGCGTTCATAGCGGCTTCGGTTAAATTGCCACCAGAAGCCAAGGCGACTGTCGTTATATATAATCGATGCCATAAACGATAACGGCGCATAGGGACGCCCGTCTGCTTCTTAAATATTTGAACTAGGCGCGGTACTGATAAACTTACTAAGCTGGCAAGATCATCAACAGATAGATTATCATCGGCCGTTTGCTTAATTTTCTCCACAACCTTCGCCACTCGGTTATCGATGGCGTGATTAGGGTAAAATCGGCTAAACCTTTTCTCAAGTAAATCCTCTAATAGTTCATAAGCATTTTCAGAATCTAGCGGGTGGTTTTGTAGTGTCTGGTAAACCTGTTTGAATTCCTTGTATTGCTTAAGGTTGTAGCTGATTTTACCGTGCTGATCTTCCATTAACGCTGAAATGCCAGAGAAGTCTGCACCCAGAGGATCAAGGTTACAGCTTGCGACAATAGCACCACAGGTATCAATGGTGACCGACAGACCTGCCGGTAATAAAAGGCTCATGCACTCAATATCTCCTGGCTCACCTTCAATGCTAAAGGAAATCGGTTTGTCCATTGCAACCAGTAGAGTAGCAGCGCCTTGAGACAAATTAAGGGTTTCAAATAGAGGACCAATATATAAGGTACGTTTGTTCCATAAGTAGAGGAGCGAGGGGAGTGGTTGATCAGCCATGAAGAGTCTCACGATAAAATAAAAATATTATTATTGTCAGTTTTTTTTAAAGGTAACAACATTAATCATTTCGTACAAGTTAGATCAAAAAATGAGGCCTACTCTACACGTCGTACTTCTTACTAATAAAAACAAAATTGAAGGTCGACTATGAAAAAAATAATAATTGCTGCTGTTGCAACCATGACTCTGGCTGCACCGACTCAAGCAGGTTGGTTTAGCAACTACTTTAAATACACAAAAACAAAGCACCCTGTTGTTTTAGTGCCAGGTATTTTTGCTTTTGATTCGATTGCAGGAATTGACTATTGGTATCAAATTCCTTCAGCGATTGAATCTCGTGGCGGTAAAGTTTTTGTGCCAAAAATTAATGCTTTCGATAGCTCGGTTGATCGTGGTGAGCACCTAATCGCTCAGCTAGATGAAATCAAAGCCAGCTCTGGTGGCAAGATTACTAAGTTTAATCTTATGGGCCATAGCCAAGGTGGGGTTACTTCTCGCTACGTGATGGCGGTGCGCCCTGACCTTGTTGCTTCAGTAACGTCTATGTCTACTCCACACACCGGTTCGCCAGTTGCCGACTTGTTAACAGGCATTGCACCAGAAGATAGTATGCAGGGAAACTTGGTTGCAGCAGTTGGTGATGCGGTTGGCAACCTAGTTAATTTATTATCCGATAATAAAGCCAATGAATCTGATGTTTATGCCATGCTAGGAGAGTTTAATGAAGCCGGTGCCGCTGACTTCAATGCGCACTATCCTCTAGGTTTACCGACGCAAGAGTGTGGTGAGGGTGATCGTACTGTTACTGTAAATGGTCACGATATTAAATTATTTTCATGGGGTGGTGCTGCACCAGTTACTACGGGTATAGATCCTTCTGATGTCTTATTTGGTACTACTTCATTAGTATTTAAAGGCGCACCAAGCGATGGTATTACGGGAGTATGTGCCAATCACTTTGGTCAAGTTCTGCGTGATGATTACATCATGAATCATATTGATATCAATAATCATGTGCTTGGTTTAGTTTCAATATTCGATACTAATCCAAAAACTGTATTTAAAAATCATGCAAACCGCTTGAAGAAAATGGGTCTTTAATCGCTATCTAGAGATAGAAGTTAGAGAGTACGATTGAGTAAAAAAATCCAGTGAGACTTAGATTAAGTACTTCTAAGTCTCACTGGATTTGTTGTATTACATTCGAAAACAAATAATAAGAATAAAAAATGGAGTGGCTCTATGAGAAGTAATAAAAAAATCACCATAATTAGTTATTTTACTATCGCTCTATTCTCGTTTACTTTTTTTATTCTTGATGAAGAAACTAGTCTTGAAAAAACAAATGCTGAAAAACCAGTAATGAACGATGAGTTTCAGCCATTATTGGCTCGTAATGAAATATCTTTCCAAAAAGCTCTGTCATTGAGTTTGAATTCAGTTGGAACGTTCACTAAACCCATTCCTAAAAGTTTACAAGGTATTGATCTGAACGTTGAACTGCCACTTGATGAAGACGGCAATTTAATTGTCGGCATGGAAGTAAAAGATCTATTTGAAATTTATTTATCAGCCATAGGTGAAGAAGAACTGGATGAAATTTTATTACGTATCCAAAATGCCCTCGCACAGCAATTGCACTCCCCAGCATTAGAGCAAGGCTATGATGCCCTAAAACGTTTTATTGATTATAAAATTGAACTGGCAAATTTAGAGAAACAAACTGCAGATCCCGCAGTAAGTGAATTAGAGAGTATTCGTCGCCAAAAAGAAATACTCGCCGCTATTCAGCAAGAATACTTTTCGCCGACAGAAACTGAAGCTTTGTTCGCGGCAGAAACTCAATACGATGACTTTATGTTAGAGCACTTAACGATTCAGCAAAATGAAGATCTAAGCATTGAAGAAAAGCAGCAACAGGTCGAAGCGCTAGAAGCCTCATTACCCGAAGATATCCAAGCAGGACGAGAAAGTGCCATGGCGCCAGCAACGCTATATGAACAAGTCCAGCAAATGAAATCCGAAGGCCAGTCGGCGGAAGATATATATCAACTGCGCGCGGAGTCTTTGGGTGACGAGGCCGCGAGCGCCTTAGCAGAGCTAGACCAACAGAGAGCCATTTGGCAGCAACGCTTAAGCGACTTTAATCAGCAGCATGAATCAATTTTAACCTCAGGTATGAGTATCGAAGACCAAAAGACAGAAGTTGATGCTCTGATAGCCCGTGACTTTAATGCTTTAGAATCGACTCGGCTACGAGCCATTGCGGGTATTTAATAAGGTATTAAAGCTCTTTTGCTAAAAGGTGGAATCTGCTTTATATTTACACTGTAAATATAATATAGAGGTCCATCATGTCATTACCCCAGAATACGTTACCAGAGTACAAAAGCTTCAACGTTACAATTA
>Ga0209396_1004485_pt1 | contig 13546 bp, 9 predicted proteins | sample GOMGulsemesocosm_6_FD_184638 | JGI IMG/M metagenome (GOLD analysis project Ga0209396, IMG submission 184638) | Methane-oxidizing microbial communities from mesocosms in the Gulf of Mexico - GOM8C Gulf of Mexico (SPAdes) (version 2) | ecosystem: Environmental > Aquatic > Marine > Cold seeps...
AAATATGGTGAACCCAATCATCCTCATGAATTATCACAACACAACTGCTTGCTCTATCGCTTTGGCGATCGTGTTTATGATACTTGGCCATTTATTGATAGTAGCGGAAATAGTACTGGAAACCGCATTGGAAAAAATAACGGTAAATATAATGTAAAAGTGTCGGGCAATCGACTCAGTAATGATGCAGATGTCGTCCATCGCTGGGTGGTGGCAGGGAAGGGGATCACCATGAAATCACGATTAGACATGGCGGAGGATTTACGCTCTGGCCATGTTGTTGAGTTACTCACCGATTTCCATTCTCCAGCCATTAATTTATGGTTAATTTGTCCTAACCGAACACAAGTCACCCCGGCAATGTTGATGCTACGGGATCTATTACGCAGTAAATGTGAAGCTGAGTTAAATTAGCATTCTGTTCTGCTTGAAGTTGTTAGTACCTCTTAATTGTAAGGTATGCTAAAGTGATTTCATCTATATTTTGTTAATCAAGCTGTATAACAAGGACTTTTATGACTATTGGTATTGGTGGTTCAACTGCTGAATTAGAATTAGCTAAACTGGCAGATATGACTGCAGACGTTGCTGCGATCTCGTTACAAGAATTTAATGACCGCATCGAAAAAGCACAAACGATCATGCAACGTGAAGGCATTAACGCTATATATCTTAATGCAGGTACAAATTTGTATTACTTTACCGGTATGCGTTGGGGCGCGGGTGAACGTATGGTTGGTGCTATTTTACCGGCTCAAGGTGAATTACAATTTATCGCTCCTCGTTTTGAACAAGATACCATTAACGAATTTATGCAGGTACAAGGTCCACTACATTGTTGGGATGAACATGAAAGCCCTGCGCAGTTATTTGGTGAGATCCTAGCGAAGCTTGATATTACTGACGGCACTGTTGGCATCGATGAAGCAACAGCTTTCTTTATGTTTAACAATATTCGTCATGCCCATCCACAGTTTGAATATATCGATGCTAAAGTTGTGACTGCGGGTTGTCGTCAACAAAAGTCAGACACTGAAATTGCTTTGTTACAACGTGCGAAAGACATGACGTTAGAAGTACATAAAGCAGCAGCGCGTATTTTACGTTTAGATATTTGCACAACGGAAGTTGAAGACTTCATTCACCAAGCACATAAGGTGGTTGGTGCGCCAAAAGGTTCTTATTTCTGTATCGTATTATTTGGCAAAGCGACCTCGTTCCCGCATGGTGTTAAAGACCCACAATGCTTAAAACAAGATGATGTGGTATTAATTGATACTGGTTGTCAGCTACATGGTTATAACTCTGACATTACTCGTACGTATGTATTTGGTGAAGCAAGTGACGAAGTACGCGCTGCTTGGTTAAGTGAAAAAGACGCCCAGCAAGCTGCATTTGATGCTGCACAGATTAATGTTGCTTGTCAGGATGTTGATGCGGCTGCGCGTGTATCACTTGAAGCAGATGGTTTTGGACCGGGTTATGATTTACCGGGCTTACCGCACCGTACTGGTCATGGTATTGGTTTAGATATTCACGAATGGCCATATCTAGTGGGTAACGATACGACGCCGTTAGCGAAAGGTATGTGTTTTAGTAATGAACCTATGTTAGTGATCCCTGGTAAATTTGGTATTCGCCTAGAAGATCATTTCTACATGACTGATGCGGGTCCGGAATGGTTCACCCAGCCATCACATTCGATTGATGACCCATTTGGTTATGAGGTCTAATTGTCAGTAACATCTCTTTAACAGGGCTATAAACTATGTTATAACCCTTTGTGTTGCCTTATCTGCCCTAGGTAAGGTAGCTCTTATAAACATAATGATAAAAAATCTGCATATCTAATTCAAATATAAAAATATACGTTGGAAGAACCTGATGAAACCACTATTAGTTATTTTATTGTCAATCTTTAGCCTGGCAGCTTCAGCCAGTGTTTCAAATAATCAATATAATGGGTTAGTGGATGATTATAACGATCTTAAAGATGATTATAATCGACTTGTTGACAAGTATAACCGAGCAAATAAATCTCGATATAAAGAAGGTTCATGCATGGCATATGCAGATAAGGCATCTGCAATTTCAAAAAAACTATTTTCTGATACATATACCAGCGAGTTAGCTGGTTTTTTAGATCTAAAAAAGTTTAATGACTATTTTTTATATGTGACTAAAAATACTTCAAACACAAATAACACAGCTATGTTACTGAAAGGTTTAAATAAACTTAGGACTTGGGAAGCTAAGGCTGCTGAAAATATTGGTTATGCTAGAAGCGGTATTGAGATGGCTGATAAATTTATTTATTGTTCAGATAGTTATGAGAATAAAGATGTTATTCGTGGCAAAAAAGATTTATTAGAGGGGGTTATTGAGGAAATTCAATATTCGCAAACTTTAGTCAATAATCTTTATGAAGAGTTAATTGATACTTATGAAAATAATGCAGAGTTTGATATCGTTTTAGATAGTAAGAAATACGATAGTGATAATTCTAGAGAAATAAATGTATATGATTATGTAATGGAAACACTAACAAAGATTAAAGCAGACGATGCATATATTGATGTAGAAAGAGTCATGTCTTATGGCGACGATGATACTCAATGTCAATTATATACGAGTATTACCGCTGTTAATGGTACAAACTATCATCTTGAGTTTGATTTCGAAGCTGGTATCAGTTGGTCTACCCCCCTTAAGAGTTCTGAACATTTTACAGTTGATGGTGAAACCTCTGGTGTAAATTTCAGTGTTGGTATCGGTGGTGAAGAGAAAACACTGCAGCGATTATTTGTTGATAAAGAGTTAAGGGAACCATTAGTCAAACTTTTTAGAAAGCTACACAAAGAATGTTATAAAAAAAGCAGTGCATCGTAATACAATACAGATTGTAATATAGGGTATTGAATAAGGAAGCATCTCTGCTTCCTTATCTGACGAATCGTAGCATGTGAATGCCGTGATTAACTATTTACTGTTAGCAACGTGTGTTGCAATCACATCCATCAATGTTGGTGATAGGCAATCATAAGATTCAAGACCTAATGCATTCAAACGCGCTCGGATAGCTGCCATGTCTTTTGGATCTGTGCCTGTTTCGATGATAGATGAAACAAATGCAGCAAATTCAGGTGCTGACCAACCTTTATCAGCAGACAGTTCTGTATGAACGAAGTCTAGACCAAAGAATGGGTGGGTTTGATCTTCAATACGACCATACATGTGTACACCACAGGTTTTGCAGGCAAAACGTTGGATTGTTGCAGTCTCATCAATAACTTTCAATTTTGAGCGGTTGTGAGTCACACTTAGTTTATCTTTTGATACTACAGCAACTTGTGAGAAAAGCGCGCCTTTTGGCTTCCAGCATTTAGAGCAACCACAAGCATGGTTATGTGCCGTTTGGCTGTCGATCTTTACTGTCACTGCATCACGACTACAGTGGCACTGTAATGTACCACCATTAAAGCTTTTCGCCGTCGGGGCAAACCCTTTATCCATTGCTGGGTGGATCTTTACGTTACTTGTTGGGCAAAATGCGTTTTTATAAGTAGTTATAATTTTCTTTATCATGTTCAATTCCAATTAGTTTACTGCAGGTGCGAAAGATGCGTCAGCGTTTCTGTGTGCGGTATAGATCGCTTCGCCATTACTTTCTGCATCAAAGATCACGACTGTATAGGGTGAGAACAGTAATACATCACCAACTTCTGCAACATATTTGTTGTTGTCGGTATCACGAACAACGATTTTGCCTTTGGTGATCACCTTGTATTCAACTGAATCGTATGCGTATTCAAATTCAACACCCGGTTGCATTGTAAAGTGACCAATGGTTAATGCGTTGCTATTGTTGGTTACGGCAACTTCTGCCATGTCACTTTTTAGGCCTTCAACTTCAAGTAATTTGCTTAGATCATTTAATTTGAAAGAACCTGACTTTAAAAGAAAAATACCTGGCTTGTTTGTTAATGTAGACATTTAATATCCTTTATTGAATCAAATCACATATGTGCTGATTATTTAGTTTTGAAAGCGTTATCTGTTTCGATGAAGGGCATTCTACATTTGGAAGAAAACAAAACAATATGTTAAAACAGTAAAAGATTATTACCTTAAAGGTAATAATCCACGTATAAACTACTGTTTAATTTTTGATTGTTGTTTTAAATGAGATGGTTATGATGGCGATTTAGAGAGTTTGCCGCCATCATTGAGGTAGTTATGTGGATGTTATACGTAATTTTCAGAAAGCTTAAAGCGAGATAGCATGGATTTTAGTAATTCAGCTTGTTGAGATAGTTGCTCTGCAGCCGCTGCACTTTCTTGCGCTGCACTGTTATTCTGTTGAGTAACACCATCAACTTCACTCACGCCTTTGTTAATTTCTTCGGCTCCGATGGCTTGTTCATTACTGGCATTGGCGATTTGATCAACCAGTGCCGCAGTTTGACTCACGCTTTCAAAAATACTCTTTAAACTTTGCGCCGTTTCACTGGCAATCAAACTACCATTTTTAGTTTTATTGACAGAACTGGCGATTAGTTTTGAGGTTTCTTCTGCTGCTGTTGTACTTCTGGCTGCTAATTGACGAACTTCATCTGCGACGACTGCGAAACCACGGCCTTGTTCACCAGCGCGAGCGGCTTCGATGGCAGCATTTAAAGCCAGTAAATTTGTTTGATCGGCAATGTCATCAATGGTATTAATAAACTCAGCAATACTTTCACTGGCATGTGATATTTCAGACATAGCAGAGACCATAGTCTCCATTTTCTCAATTCCTTGCTCTGCTGAATTTTGGGCTAACATGGCTAACTCTTGTGCTTGGTTTGCATTTTGAGCATTAACACCGATCTGCGTACTTAATTGGTTTAATGAGGCTGAAATGTTTTCTAGACTTGCGGCTTGAACTGATGCGCCTTCAGATAGCGCTGAGCTGGTTTCAGATACACTGTAACTGCCTTGTGATATTTCAACACTGGTTAATTGCGTTTGGCCTAATACTTCATTTAAGTTGTTGGTCATTTCCTGTAATGCTAGGCCTACAGAGTCGTGTTCAGAAGCGAGATTGACTTTTTTATCAAGTTCACCTGCTGCGATTGTTTGCGCGAGTGTCGCTTTTTCTTTTAAGTTCGTGATCATATTTTTCATTTCAGCCAAAATACCACGATCATTACCATCACTGTCTAATTGTATGCTCAAATCACCAGCAGCGACTGTTTTCGCTATTTCAGCAATATATTTAGGTTCACCACCAAGTAAGTTCATAATATGACGAGTGAGCCAGACCGCAATGATAATACCAGAGATTATTGCGACGAGTGTACCTAATATAGTGGTATTAATAACAGCAGATTCAGTTTTTTCTAACTCTTTCATTCTCACGTTCATTAAGCTTGTTTCTCGTTGCTTAAAGGTTTCGATTTGACCGCGGAATTTATCAAAATACACTTTACCTTTAGCTTCACCAACAAGGTCTGCCATATCATTCATCGTCTTCGCATCACCAATGCTGCGGCGTAGGGCGATTTGTTTTTCAACGACTGCACTTATCCAATTATCAATTGTTGATTTAGCCGAACCAAGCAACATTACCTGGGCTGGATTATCGGACACAGTGTTTGATAATTGGCTGATTAAGGTATAGAACTGCTCTTTACCGTTGATATAAGGTGTTAAAAATTCGTCTTGTCCAGCAAGTAGAAAACCACGCATACCAGTTTCCATATCAACCGCCGATGCCACGATTGCCTGCGCAGTCGAGATGACGCGGTAAGTATGCTCAACCCGCTGACTCAGCTCTCTGAGCTCTTCAATATTGGTACTGTTTTCTGCATATTCTTTACGTTCAGTCATTAATTTTTGTTCACGTGCGATAAAGGTTTGTAATTGCGCTCTAAATTTATCGAAATATTGTTTTCCTTGGGCCTGCTTAATTAAATCGGCCATATCGTCCATGTTTTTGCCATTACCGATCTCTGTTCTTAAGGCGATGACGGGCTCAGTGACATTCTTCTGCCATTCATTAATAGTGCTCTTAATGTCTTTTATTAACGCCACTTGTGCTGGATTATCAGAGACAGTTTCCGAAAGACTGCTGGTTAAGGTATTAAATGTCTGCTCACCATTTTTGTAAGGTGCTAAGAAGTCAGTCTTACCAGCTAGCAGATAACCGCGCATACCCGTTTCCATATCAACTGCTGCGGCTTCGATATTTGATGCTTTAGCCAATACTTTATGGGTGTGGTCTACCCAACCAAAGTTACTGACGAGTGATTTTACGCTGAATAATACAACTAGAGTTACGGCTAGCATTAAGGATAGGATTAGTCCATAACTTGAATATAATTTGGTGGTAAATTTAACTTTGTTAAACATAGTTGACTCCGGGTTACGTCCTGTAAGTACTCTCATCTACATGAAATGTCGATTTAAGGTATGTCTAGGTATGAAGTGTAGTAACTAAGGTGAGGTTATTACTGAGATTTTTCTATAAATGTTAGCTTTACTGTATATCTGTGAGCTGTGGTTGATAAATGCAATTAAATACTAAAGTAGGCTTAGTTGCTTAATATTTTATTTAGTTGTTTAATATTTTATTTAGTTACTAACTAGTTGTGATGGCTTTTTTGGTGGGGGAACTAAAAAAGGAAGCGCAGAGGCTTCCTTTTGACGAATAAGGCATGTGAGTATGATATTCGTTAGTATAACTTTAAGCTGCTACAGCAAGTGATTAAGCGAAATGTGTCTCTAATTCTTCACTACCACCTATGTGTTTACCACCGATAAAGATTTGTGGCACTGTGCTTTGACCTGTTACAGCGCGTAGGCTAACCGTTGTTGCGTCTTTACCTAGTACTACTTCTTCGTAGTTTAGACCTTGGTCAATTAAGGTTTGTTTTGCTTTGGTGCAGAATGGGCAACCCGGTTTAGTAAATACGGTGATTGATTCTTGCACTTTATATTCTGGTGCCACATAACCCAGCATAGTATCAGCATCAGAAACCTTGAACGGGTCGCCTGGTTCGTCAGCTTCGATGAACATTTTTACTACCACGCCGTTTTTAACCAGCATGCTGTAACGCCATGAACGCTTGCCAAAACCGATGTCAGATTTGTCTACCAACATGCCCATACCTGCAGAGAAATCACCGTTACCATCTGGGATGAAGGTAATGTTTTCTGCTTCTTGGTCATTTTTCCATGCGTTCATTACGAATGTATCATTTACTGATACACATAGGATGTCATCGACACCGTGTGCAGAGAACACGTTAGCGAGTTCGTTGTAACGTGGTAAATGGCTTGATGAACATGTTGGTGTGAATGCGCCTGGCAGGCTGAATACAATCACAGTTTTGTTGGCAAAAAGTTCTTCCGTTGTACGATTAACCCATGCATCGCCTTGGCGAATTGGGAATGTAACTTGTGGTACTGCTTGGCCTTCTTTCGATACTAATGCTTTCGATACAATTGTAGTCATAATATATTCCTTAACGTAGCTATTAATTAAGCTAATCTATGTTTGGTATAAAGTGGTTTTAAAATGTGTTCTATAACTTGTTTTTTATAAAAAGTATTCGGTGAAGACGTTGTGTCTGTGTCGTCTTGATGTAGCTATTATGCAAAAAATACAGTTATAGGTCTAATCGATTAAACATAAACTTTTGATAGGTTTTGTGTATGGTCGTGTCTATGGGTTTAGTATATTTGATTTGTGTAGGCTATTGAAGTTGCTGATTGAAAAATGAGAACCTCCTCCGAAAGTGTAAATTTCCTTAAAGTTACTTTTCCTTATTTCCTTCCTAAATATCAACACAAAATTAATACCTAGGGTGGTCGTTACTCAGCTAATCGGGAGATTAACTATGTCAGTAATGAACGTCACAGCGGATGCTGTAATCGGTAATGTAAGCCAGACAAAAGCATTGGCTATTGCATCGTTGGTGGATATTACCGGGATGATTATTTACTTTAAAACGGTGAATAGCGTGCTTGGATTCGCTTAGGTGCATAGGCTTAACCATGTGTGGTGAGCGTGAATATTGTCTGATTGGTCATGGTATGATTATGGCTGGTTAGGCAATGCATGAATCGACTTGCTTAATATGTGGTTGTACGGTAAATTCCCTGCGTTGAATAAGTAATTACATATTATTTTTTTAGAGTTTAATGAATCCCATGTCCTTAGCCTTACTAGACCTGTTTTCCATCGCAATATTTACCGCAATTGGATTATCATTTATAGCTATTATCATGGTGTGCGTTTGGGTCGGTAATCGACGCTATGACGGTGTTACTCATTGGCTTTTTGCTACCTTTATCATACTAGCTTATGCTTATATCATGGCTGAGCAATTATGGCTTTTTAAGCTTGATAATTATGCCAGCGATGCTTGGCTTAATACCATGCTCCCCAATATATTATTATGTTTTGGTATTTGCCAAATTACCCATGGTTTCCATCGGTTTCTGCGGATAAAACAATCCTTACTTTGGCTCTATGGCGCGCAATTATTACTTATTGGCCCTTTGTATTCTTATGGGTTAATAGTCGAAACGCCAATACTCTATAGCATCATTGTGCTTTCCCTTTCTGTAACGATTAGTTTGCTGTTCAATTGTGCTTATCTATTAAGTTATCAAGGCAAGCAATACGGTATGACTCGACTTATTTGTATGTTGACCTGTGTGTTAGTATTGGTATTAAACGTCAGTCGTATTGGGCTGTTAACGGGCGATCCGAGTTTAGAGCATCGTATAGAGTTCTCTACTGCTATTGCTTCTATTAACTTATTAATGAGCCTTTCTGGTTTTCTGTTATTTGATGTTTTGTACACAACGTAATGCATTCTCATTGCAGCACATGTCGTTTATTGATCCGCTTGCTAATATCTATAATCGCCGTGGTTATCAACATGCTATTGCTGCCTTAACCCCGCATAAAGAAGCAGCGGTTATGATCCTTGATATCGACCACTTTAAAAATATTAATGATGAGTATGGTCATGCGACCGGTGATTTGGTGATTCGAGACATTGCGATGCTCATTGCCGAGGCCTGTGGCTCTACGTGTGTTTACGCCCGAACTGGTGGCGAAGAGTTTAGTATTTATTCACCATTAATATCAGCCAAAACCATGGAAAATTTGGCTGAAGAAATCCGTCTTTCAATTATGGAACATACTATTACAAAGCAAGCGCTAGAGATAAAGGTAACCGCAAGTATCGGTATCAGTGTTGGTCAAAGTGTCAATATCTTTGCCTTAGAAGAAGAAGCGGATAAAGCGCTTTATGAAGCGAAAAAAGATGGTCGAAATTGCACTGTGATGCAGTTATCTGTAGCGGGGTGAAGAAAATTGAGATGAGCATATAAGATGCTCATCTCTTTCTTATGGGGTTAAATTAGGCGCCTTTTGGTGCAGTAAATGCGGTCAAAGTTGGTGCAATACCTGTGTATTTTTCAATTTTAACGAGTGATGAGTTCGCCGCACAACCATTTGCAAGCTGGGATGTCGGAATATCATTAGTAAGCACATTTGGATTACCATTTTTACAGATACCATTTGGTTTATCTAAATCTAACCAAGCACCTTCATGGATACAAACAGAACCTTGTTTGATAATGTTCGCGACTAAAGCGCCCACTAATACTTCACCACGATTATTGAACGCACGTACTAAATCACCATTTTTGATCCCGTTTGCAGCAGCGTCTGCTGGGTGTATCGTAATCGGTTCACGGTTAGCAATGGCATATTGTTCACGCAGTTTGGCATAATTTAGCTGGCTGTGTAAGCGATGCGCAGCATGTGATGTCATTAACTGCAATTCACCTTTTTTAGCGCTACCGACCCATTCTGTTGGTGCTAACCATGTTGGGTGAGCTGGACAATCCTGATAGCCGTACCCTTCGATGGTTTTAGAGTAAATTTCAATTTTACCACTTGGCGTACCTAAAGGATTCATTATTGGATCTTTACGGAATGCGGCATGACGAACAAATTTATTGTTCTTTTTATTAACCTTCATTTCGATAAGTTCGTTTTTCTTCCAGAATGAACCAAACTTAGGCATACGCACACGTGCTTTTACTGCGCCTTTTTGTGCTTGTGTATAGAACCCCTTTAGCCAATCCATTTCTGACTTACCTTCGGTAAATACGTCACGGCCACCAGGTTTAATTAACTCAGCCATATCTGCAAATACGTCAAAATCGTTACGTGCTTCAAATTGTGGCTCAACAACTTGCTTCATTGGAATTAAATGTTGATTGCTGTAATCACCTGTCATTGTCAGATCATTACGTTCGAATGTTGTAGTGATAGGCAAAACGATATCTGCGTGTTTTGCTGCAGCAGTCCAATAAGGTTCTGAGATCACAACCATTTTAGGCTTTTGCCATGCATTAATCAGACGGTTAACGTCTTGATGATGGGTGAAGTTACCACCGCCAGCCCACCAGATCATTTTGATATCAGGGAAGGTTAGTTCATGACCATTATGCTGATATTTTTTGTTTGGATTCTCTAATGCTTCGACGATGCGGGCCACTGGGAAACTATTTAATGCGCCGGATGCAGCCCAGTCATTACCTGCTGATGAACCGCCACCGATAGATGATGAAATAGCGGGTAGTACACCACCGTCACGAGTCGGGTTACCGCCATTAGAATAATGGTAAGATAAACCAAAACCACCACCTTCTTGACCAATTTGTCCTAGCATAGATGCAAGTGTTGCCATCATCCAGTGTTTTTGTTCGCCATACTGCTGGCGCTGCATACCCCAACCGCCCATTAGCATAGTACGGTTTTGGCTGAATATATTGGCAAGCGCTTCGAGTTGTTTTACGGATACACCGCAAATCTTTTCTGCCCATGCAGCTGATTTTACAACGCCGTCTGTTTTACCTAATAGATACTCTTCAAATTTATCATAACCCGAAGTATATTTAGCTAAGAAGTCTACATCATGTTGTTTTTTAGCAACTAATGTGTGAGCTATACCCAGCATCATTGCTACGTCAGTACCTGGATGTGGTGCAACCCATAATGCTTTATCACCAAAGAATTCAATGGTTTCAGACTTCATAGGGTCGATAGCAATAATAGTTTTACCTGATTTTTTCAGCTTATGGAAAAACTCCAACCCTGACTCATCAGTTGAACTCCAAGCGATTTTAAGGGTGTTTAATGGGTTAATACCCCACATAACCACCACATCACTGTGTTCTAAAATAACAGGGTGCGTTGTCTGCTGCTCATACACTTCGATAGAGCCCATTACGTGAGGCATAATAACTTGTGCCGCACCTGTTGAGTAGTCACCTAGGTGACCAGAGTAACCGCCAGCCATACCCATGTAGCGCTGCAATAATGTTTGTGCTTTGTGTAATACACCACTTGAACGCCAGCCGTAAGAACCCGCGAATATTGATTCTGGACCATGTTCATCACGAATACGAGATTGTTGTTCATGAATCAATTGGTATGCTTTATCCCAAGATACGCGGACAAACTCATCATTACCACGTTTACCATCTGGTGTACCTGGAGTCGCAAGGAAACCTTTACGTACCATAGGATATTTGATGCGCGCTTGAGTATGTACTTGGTCAGCAGCCGTTGTTTGTAGACTGTTAGCAACTGTTTTTGCTAGTGCTCCTTTTGATGAAACTATTTTTCCATCTTTAGTTTTAACTTGCATTGCGCCCCAGCGGCCTGCGGTCAGGATCGGAGAGTCTTTACCTTTTGCTGCAAACGCAGGCAGTGGTGTTACTGACGTAATGGCTGCAGCACCAGTAGTTAACGCTGCACTTTTAAGAAATCCGCGACGAGAAAATTCAGTCATAGTTCTATTCCTTATCAATCTTATGTTGATGTAATATTATTTAAAAATAGATAGCCAATAATCACTTGATGTATTGGCTATATTAATTAGTGTTGGACCATATCTTTTGCGTGAGCCTGGAAATATTTAGTCAGAATTTCAAGATCTTCTTCTGATATATCGGTGCGTTCACCCATACCTTTGGCAACTGGCCCCCACGCATTTACGGTGAAATGATTTGCGCCAATTTTGGCGTGACAACCCGAGCAGTAAACCGTATCTAGCTGCTCTGCATAATTCCATAAAGGTGTTATATCGCTAAGTACTTGGGCATCAATATCCGCTATCAGACTAGCTGTACGCCAGTGATTACCATATTCATCTTCTTTATAATCACCGACAGTTAATGCTGCTTGGCCTTGAGCTGTTAATGTCGCGACAATTGAGCGCTGACCGTTACCGACATACATGACTTGCTCTGCACCTTGCATCTGATAAGCGTCAATTTGGACCTTTCTAGTCGTTTCACTCATTTCAATCACGGTTAATTTAGTCGCCGGTTTGATCATACCTAGCTCGCCCATTTTGATGGTTTCAACCGGATAAACTAAGGTAGCGGTATTATTTGTCTCAGCAGTTTTAGCGAGTAAGTTATCAAATGCTTCACTGTCCATTTCTGCTTCTGGCGGAAAGTGCGCGACACCTTTGTGACAATCGATACAAGTCTGGCCATTTTCTTTGGCAAATTCGTGCATCTTCACAGCGTCTTCTGATTGCTCAAATGAGTCCATTGCATCACGAACGTGGCAAGAGCGGCAGGTGACAGAATCATTGGCACGCATTTTTTCCCAAACGGTTTCAGCCATCGCCATGCGGTGTTCTTCATATTTTTCTTCAGTATCAATTTTACCGGTTACAAATTCATGGTAGATGTCTTTAGACGCGACAATTTTGGTGATGACATAATCGATAGGATTACTAGGGATATGACAGTCGGCACATTCTGCGCGGATACCTTTAGCATTACTGAAATGAATAGACCCTTGGTATTCTTCATAAGGGATCTGCATGGTGTGGCAGGATATGCAAAATTCTGTTGAAGATGTTTTTTTCATTATATAAGCGGTACCACCCAGCGTTAACCAGCCGAACGCGATGGCAAGTAATAAAAAGACCGCGAAATAACGTTTTTTAATTCTCATTTTTATCTCGATATAACAATATAATTATTTATCTAAATGTTATACCGCTTTGTGGGTACCACTTTTGATATAAGTCAATACTAAGTAATTGATTGAAATAAATAAGATGAATTACATTTATTTTTGATAGATTACGCTAGTAATGGTTAACTTGCTGAATTTAAAAACTATTTACGCGATGGTATAATTATTGTTATAGTACTTACTGAATCTTTATAATAAATTGGCTGGATTATAAAGCTAGTTACTGAGTATGACTGCTAGGTAGGTATAATGACGAGGTTTAGGCTGATAAAATACAGGCGAAAAAAAAGAGCTACTTATAGCTCTTTTTTGCATACTTAGAGTAATTAAGAACTAGTCTTTAATAACTTTAAGAACAATAGTTTCACCTAGTGCAACTGAACCAGAGATTTTTTCCATGCTCTTGATTTCATCCATGTTTGAGATGATGCATGGTGTGATTACTGATTTAGCTTTTTCTGTTAGTAATGCTAG
>Ga0209396_1004486_pt1 | contig 13545 bp, 9 predicted proteins | sample GOMGulsemesocosm_6_FD_184638 | JGI IMG/M metagenome (GOLD analysis project Ga0209396, IMG submission 184638) | Methane-oxidizing microbial communities from mesocosms in the Gulf of Mexico - GOM8C Gulf of Mexico (SPAdes) (version 2) | ecosystem: Environmental > Aquatic > Marine > Cold seeps...
AATTCACATAAAAAATATCCCCCTCAATAATTTGAGCAGTAAATATTCGTCCTTTAATTAATTTTGATTCAACAGCGACCACAATCAAATTTACGAATTTATTTTAATTAATTGTTCTCAGCCATTCAATTCCTTTTACAAAACTACTTTGTATTTTAACTGGATGTTTCAGTACACGAAATTTAAAATATATAATAGCTAATATTCTGTACGCAATTGTTTTCATGATTAAGACCTCTGCAATGACTGGAAGGTTATTACGTTCTGCATATACCCGCGCGTCATCCTCAATAGTCGATAAAATGCCAAATTCTACTAAAACTTTAAGTTTTTTTCCTTTTGACAGTACGGCGTAGGCATGATATGATTGTTTTATATCCTGTACTGTTAATGCTATTTTATCATTGTATTTGATATAATAGATGTTGTTTTCTATTATTTTCGCTACAAACTTTTTATTAATGACGGTAGATGAAGGGCTCATAACACGTAAATTTTAAACAAAGATAGATAATCCGTTTGAAATTATTAACTTTAATCGTAAAATTAAACACATTAAACTATAAATAAGTACATTTAAGATGTGTTAATTATTGTTTAATCGAAATAAGTCTACCTTTTTTTTGTTATTAAATGTTTTTTTGGTTAAAATAGATAGAGTTTCACTGAATACTGTTTGTTATGGAATTAAGTTTTCGTAATAACAGAGTATTAAATAGTTATTTCGTTAATTAAATATCACCTTATTTAGAAGGTTAATAGTGGGGTTGTTTTAAAATGAGTATATTTCCCCTTTAATTCTATTTAACATAATATAAATTATAAGCCAAACTAGTATGTTTTTCTAAAAAGAAAAAATCATCCAGTTTACCAGTTATAATGTCTATTATGTCAAGGCTGCGCTAAATAGATAAATTCAGAGATAATATTTTTTCTAATAATGGATATACTAATTTCTCTTATAATTTGCCGTTATGACAATTAGTTCGGGCGCGTTTATTTTTTGTCTGTCCTCATGAACCTCATAAAATCGGTTTGCCACACGGCTAACACACTTATTGCTTTGTAATATTAAATTTTAAAACTAAAATTGAATATCACACACAAATCCGTAGGATTCACGAATTCAAATAAAAATCAATTAAAACCATGAGTAATTGCCATCACTGGCCAACACACAAGTTTTTATTTCTGCCAGCCCACAAAAAAAAGGTTTATTCTTTCTCTCCCAACGCACACATAAGTTATAGCAAATTCTCTCCATTACATTCCGTTCAGTTTGCCATAACACATGTTTTGCCTACTCTACAAAATCAAGTTTGACGTAAACATTAAGTAACTAATCAACACTACAAGTCTTTGAATTACAAATAAATCTAAAATAATAATCTAACGTGAATTGTATTTGCGTTTATATACTCTTGAATAAATCATCCAAAATACTTTTTATATGTGTAGGTTCATTTTCTAAAGTACCATGCTTTACATTCTGTATCTTTTTCAATGGTTGTATTTTAAGATTGATACTCCCATCAGAATTAACCCATCCACCGTAAATGTATTTTATTTCTGCTTCTAGTCTTATAGGCCTTTTGAGTTTGAATGTTCCTGAATAATCAGGTTGTCTGCCTAGTGTTTTATTAAGATTCTTAGATAAAGAGAAGCTAAGAAAGTCAAGTTCATCATTAATAGAATTATTCTCTTTAATTAGAAGTAGCTTTTCAAGTTTTACAGGATACAGGAATTCAATAACACCTTTTGATGGACTACGGCTTATAACTACTAATCCTTTTTTTTCAATACTTCCTATTTTTCTCCATATTGCTTTGTCAAAAGGGTCTCCATTAAATACTACTGAATAAATTAAACTCTTGGTTTTTAACCTTACTATTTCTGTTAGTATTACTAATTCCTCATTCGTTAATTCATTCCATTTTTTTTGCTTTATAGCCTTTTCAAATTGCTCTTCTATTTCATGTTTTTCTAACACATCTAGTTTAACTCTTTCTGCTTCTTGATTTTTATAAAATTGAGACTCACATTCCTTACATCTTTCTTTCAAAGATACTCTACTCTTTAATTTGAAGCTTGTTTGTGAATAAACTTTATTTTCTATAATGACACTGCAATCATTACAGTGACCATCAATCATATTACAAAAAGAATTTTCTTTTATTATCTTATTTAATTCAGTAATAGTAATATTGTGTTTTAAGCTAATTTGTTTTGGCTTGTTTTTAAAATCACTTGTATTTATTTTCCAATATTCATTTATCAAGGTTAAATAATCGTCAGACAAATCTTGTTCAAAATGTATTTTGTATTCTTTCATAATTTCTAACTTCATATTGGTTTTATATCTTCTCTACCATTTAAACAAAGTTTTTTTATAATGAACAACCTTAACTATTTTTTAGGAAAATTTACCTTTAGAAATAATTTTAATTGATCTAGTTCTATCTGATTAACTGCTTTGGATGTTTTTTCATCAGAGAGTGATTTTGAAAGCAAACTACTAGTTACATAATTAACGCTTTTATTTTCTTTATTATATACTTTCAATATTTTATGTTCTGCTATTTTACTCCAATATTTATCAGTACTCTCTATATGTCCTTTTGCTATAAGATGATCAAATATGAAACTCACTTTACCCACCTTTTTATGTTTAATCATTAAAGTTGTTGAATTAGTATTAGACCAAGTATTGCCTTGATAGATTTGTTTTAAACTGTTTAGGCTGGTTTCATTTTCAAAATAACGAATTGTAAATTCAGCTAATTCTTGAGCCTTCACATCTGAAATTGAAGAGTAATAAATTAAATGATCAGGCAATTTAAACTTATATGAACGATTAGATAATTTAGGGTAAATTCTTTTAGCCATTTTAGAAATCGTTATATTTTCACTTCTTTTGAATTTTGATAAGTTACGCCTAATATCTTTTCTGTCAGCCTCATTTAGTTGAAGAAACCTACTAGTAACTTGTTCTTTTTCCTCTTTTTTATCTTGAGGAACTAAAACTTCTATTAATCCAAGGTATAGAAGCGTTTTATTATCTTCATCAATAGATAACACTTGGTTATTCTCAATATAGTTGAAAAAAGGTTCAATATACATTATTCGTGGATAGCGGTTTAATACATGGGATAATCCTGGGTTGTCAATCTGAAAGTGGATAAGATTTATAATGTAACCTTTATACGCTTCATATATCTTAGATATACAAGTATTAAGACCGTCTAGTACATTATTAAATGATTTATCTTGTATATTCAATCTATTAATAACACTGTCAGAGCTTGTAAGTAAAGTAAATAAAAAGGATGAAATTTCTTTCTGATACATACCTCCTTGTATACTTACAGTTTTAACAAATTCTATTTTGTTATCAAATTTAGAATTTATGAAATTTTCTAGACTCTCATTTAATATAACTCCATCTTTATTAAACAATAATTTACAAAGTTCATCTTCATAAACTGTATAATTGAAATCAATTTTTTTTTCAATTTTATTAATAGTAAATAGATTATCTATTTTTAGTGTTTTTAGTAATTTATTAATTTTCATAATTGGTTTAATAATATATTTATTTGTGTCAAATATGAACATAAAATTCTTTTGAACCACAGAACAAACTACTGTTTAAACACTAATTATCAACGATATAATAATTATGTAGTCATTATGTAGTAAAACAACACAATTTTTAAAATCAGAATTCAATTATACTAACTTAAAAAAATAATGAGATTGGTTTTGACAGTTTTAATTCAATACTTTAACTTTCAATTAGATTAACATCCTAAAGTTTTACTTTAATTGTTCACTATTCATTTTCTCTTTTTCAACTTCAAACCCAACCATCCAAAAATGCATATCAACCAATTTCATGATTGGGTAATGTGTACCATTTTTTGAAATTTCTTTTTGAGTTTTTAATAAACTTGTTTTGTACTCATTAATAAACTGAAATAAGTTTTGTAATGAACATTCAGTAATACTAAAACCAGACAAACCAGAAGCTCTTAACCCATCAATAAAATACCGATCATAAGCAGGCAAACACCCTAATGTACCCAATATAATTTTTGAAATTAATGTATCAGTTGCGGTTACTTTTTTTTTAGTAGAATGTGTTATCTCATTATAATGTTTAGACAACTCTTTTATCAATTCTAAAATCAAATCAACATTATCTACACCTACTTCAGTGTTTACACAATGTAACCCTTTAAACTTTGGTTTAGTGAGTATTTCAACTGCACCAATATGAACTTTATAATCTTTTTGGAGTAACCCACTCGACCCTCTGTACATGCCCCAACTGGCTAAATAAAAACCTAAATGTAATGCCAATGTATCAACATCTTTAATATTTTGAAACCCATTAAAACAATGTTCCCAAGATTTATACCTATGGGTTTGGTCCTTTATTATTACATTGTGAAACTCTATTATATTTGAGGAGTTGAATTTATTTTTCATATGATTCTATGCTCTTTTAATACTTCATTTTTTCCAACTGTAGGTAAAATCATGTATTTCATGTTTCCATACTTTTCCGATCGGTACTCATCTTATTCTGTCTATCGGGGTATTATTTAACTTTCTGAGATCATTTTCATTTTTAGATAAATATCCTTATCAAGTTTTGCTAAAGGTCTATTATTGAAGTCTGATTCATTGAAATAATTTCTAAAAGTATAACGATAAAACTCTTCTTCAGATGTATTCAGTTTTTTAATAAACTCAGATATTGAATCTAAGTAATAAGTACCATTTTTTTCGAACCGCTTGTAAACTTCTTCAACTGAATCATTATGACTGGTATATACTTTATCAAGTTTAAACACACTGATACTACCAGAATCTTTTACATTTTCATCACCAAATGTCCTGTTTTTTTTGTTTAATGAAATATTCTTACCTTCTTTTAAAAATGGGGTAAATATTATTTTTTTATTACTCAAATAATCAGTCGTTACCAAATTAAAATCGAAAACAACATCATCACCGAATCCTCCTAGATGAGGATGGATATGATAGTCTAATTTAAATGGAACAGAGCCTTTCAGGTTGCTGTTACATACGTAACAACTAGGAATTAAATTGTAAAAACTAAGAGTAATATATTTATATTTCGATTTGATATAAAAATGATCATAGCTTGGTCCAATAACTCGATTGTTATTATCAGGAATGTATGTTATGTAATTTCTATTACAATATGGACAAGTCTTAATGTCTAATGCTTTACCAATTCCATTGTTTATTGGATTATAGTACTTTTGGTAATCAAAAAAATGATTATAGAATTTAGTTGAAATTGGTTCTAATTCTTTTTTTAAATCATCATTTAGTCTAATTAGATCATTAGGTGCTCCTCCAAATAGATTATTACCAATTAGGAAATTCTTTAATTTATTCACCTTAGATATAATAGCATTAATGTTTTGAGTCTTTCTACATCTAGATTTTTTAGTTGACTTAATTTTAAGTTTATTAATAGTATGAACTAGGTCTGCTGTGTCTTTACCTTTTCCACCTGGATGTTTCGAATTGTATAGTTCCTTTATATTAGTTAAAAGTTTAAGAGCTCCTGTATAATTGTTGATTTTTCCTTTGACATCATTTTTTGTAATTACCTTTTTTGATAGTAAAAACCTTCCAACTTTTTCAATTGCTGAAAATTTATCCGAAAAAATATCAGCTAGTTGATTTTCGTAGTTTTCAACAATATTATCAATATCATCATTTTCTATCTTGATCATTTTTTCTTTTTTTCAGTTTCTCAATTTCGTCTTCTTTTTTACTTATTAAATAATCAAAATCATTAAATCTATCTTCATATTTACTTTCTAACGTTTCGATTAGTTTGTGTTTGATAAACTTTTCATTAATAATTTCTATTTGGCATTTAATATTATCAAACTCATCCTTTGACAGGGGGGGGATGATCTTATTGACTTTTTCAATTATATTCAAAATATATTCTTTCGCAAACTGTCCCATAAAGCCATCTTTCAAAAAGAAATCATTTGCCAACAAATCATGAATATTAGCACCAAATGTTTTGCCAAATTTTTTCTCAGATGGCTTACCGTCTTCTAACCTTAAAACATTAGTACTCGGAATATCAGAAAGAATAAAAGGGGAATGCGTAGAAAATAGAACATTTATTCCATTTATATTATCAATATGCATATTTTCAATTCCATTAATTAATTCCGTAACAAAGGACCTTTGATATTCAGGATGAAAATACAACTCAATTTCATCAAAAATTAAATTCAAATATTGATATTTTATTTTTTTATTCCCTGAGTTAAAAACAGAGTTAATGTTTGAAATGTGATATAGTAAAGATTGAAGAGAGTGAATAAAATGTTGCTCACCGGAACTTAAAGACTGAAAACTAGAAATTGAACTATCTTCAGAATCATTTTTCACAAATAAAGTAGGTATAAAACATGCCACTGGTATTAACTCAATTATTTCAATTGTAGGGTTAGCATCTTTAATCACCTTAATTTTTCTTATAAAATCAACTAATTGAATATTATAAAAGTGTTTTTTAATCTTGTTTTTAATTTGTGCATGATCATCAGACTCTTTTCTCCATTCGTGAGTATCGCTTTCAGCTAAAGTATTAAAGCGTATAGCATTAAGTATTTGCCTTAATTTCAATGTTACATGACTTCTATCCTCTTTTAATTCAATTAATTTTTCAAAAATTTGACGGAAGTTTGGTACTAATTTATCATCATAAACATCTGAATTAATCAAACTTCTATACTCCTCATAATTACTATATATTTTCAAAATCTTTTTATATACATACTTTGTTAAAATATCTGAATTATTAACTCGCTTTAAATTAATTTTTTCAATTCGATCTTTTTTTGATACTATATATATGGCATTATAAACATATGTCAAGAAGTCTGAATCACTTAACCCAATTTTATCTTTTAACTTTTTAACTAGCCCATCTAATTCTAAAGCTCCATAGGTGTTAAATTTATTATAATCCAGTGTGAAAAGTATAGAGTCAATAGTCTTATTATTAACTATCTTTTTATTTTCAAATGTTTCGTCAACCAAGTTTGATAATAATCTAGATTGAGCTAAGTGAAGTTCTAAATTAACATCTATATTCCCTTTATCACGATAAGGGTTTATTACAAGTGGGGTTTGATAACCATCATTTTTATGAAATAAATCAAATAACCAAGAACTATTATTTTTGGTATTCAAGCCATATAAAGAGTAATTAATAGAAATTGTGTAAAAAAATAATTCATCAAAAACATATGAAAGCTTTCTTTCAACTTTATCATCAGGACGATATACACCATAAGAATCATTGAAAAAAGAGGTTTCAGTAGTTATTCCTTTCTTTATTTCTCTATGTATAATGATACTATAATCGTAATATTTAACTGAATAAAATGAATCATTTATTTGATAAAAAATTTCGACTTTTAATTTTTCATAAACATCTTGAATATCGTTAATTTTTGAAACTAGCTTATTAATGTCAATATTTTTACTATTCATGTATTTTGACAAATCACTATGATCAGAAATAATACCTTTTCGTGTAGCAATAATATAACATAAAGCATACAGTAATTCAAGTATAGTACTTTTCCCCGAACCATTCTCTCCTACAATAGCAGAGATATTCATATTCATTTCTTTACCTGATTTGGTCTTTATCTTATAAAGTTCTTTAGGCACTCGACTCCTATTTTTTATTTCAACGACTTCAATATCATTACTTTTTCCATTCTCATCTATAAATACAAAGTTTTTATTATCAATTTTTTCTTCATTTTCATTATAAAAATCATAGTCTTCATGAAATTTATAAATCTGTCCTTTAATTAAATTTTTTGAAAAATATTCATGACATCCAACTAATGGTCGTATTGCTAATAATTTAAATCCACTCATAATTTCTTATAATTTTTGTCCAACTCTTTCCACACATTACTACTGTAAAATGTTTTTTTAGTTGATTTTGGTTTTTCAGGGTCTAATAATCTAATATGACAAAGCTTTTTATCCAACTTAATTCCTTTCATTATCGCATTAAATCTTATTCCCTGCTTAAAATTTGAATATCTCTCTTTTGCTTTGGTAGTAATCTCTTTATGTACAAATGGAAACTTTTTTCGGACGTCTTCTTCTGACAAATGGACATCAATTCCGTCTTTATCAAAACGCATTGGAATACTTTCTATAACATTTGCTTTCTTAAAACTTATGTCAATTCCAATAGCAACATCAAACTCTTTATCTTCATTGTCAGCCTTTGTAACTTTAGCCTTTAAGTAAGTTAAATAATTTTTAACTTCATCCGTTAAAATAGCGTCAGACTCAACTTTTGAATCAATATATGCCAATGGCATTAAGTAAAAATTGTATTGAGATAAATCAATTCTTAAATCCCATTGTTTTACAATACTCATGTAGTTTTTAATACATGCAAATCCCAATTCTTGAATTTCTTTTGAAATATCATCTGTATTATGAAAGTGGATAGCATTATCTCTTAATTCAATTAGTGATCTAATACTAGTTATTAAGTTTTCATTGAGTGATACTCCTTTTCGACTCAAACGTAAAATTGTTTCTGGTAATCCTATTGTCATTGGATTACCAGAACGGTTACATTTTGGTTTAGTCAATTTTGATTTACTTCCATCTTTCTTTAACTTTGACTCTAATTGATAAATTGATGTCATTTTATAGCTAGATTTTTGAAGTAACCTTGCTTTTAATAATAATTCCCAAGAATTGACGGCTAAAATAGAAAAAGTTTCCTCCCTGTATTTAAAGTCAGGTTTATTATATATTTCAATAGCACTAAGCATTGAACTTATTGATTTATCTAATAAACTCTGATATGTTTTATTTACTTTCATAGGATTATTTGTATTAACATCCTAAATATAGCAATTCTCTTGGTTTAATTGAGGTTTTGAGGTGCTTTTATAAACTGAATAAAATCAGGTAATTTGAAAATATATTTTTAAACCATTATAAGTCTAACTGTTAACTAAAAAAAAGGGCAGACACCCCTTTTTCGTACTATTAAAATTAATACATGGTTATATGGATGTTATAACCTTTGGTAATCTTGTTAAAACTTCAACTCCAGATAAACCAAAATCATATTTTATGTTGATAAAAAGGCATCAAATTTTAGTAATAACCACACACATTTATTTCCGCTACACTCCAATAAAAGAGTGTTAAACCTCCTACTCTGTATCAAATTTAAAAATGGGAAAGAATAAATCTTTTAAAATTTGATGAAGATTATAAGTTAAAATACATTTTCAAAAAGTAATATTTGAAAACAAAAAAGAGGAGCTTAAAGCCTCTCTCTTTTATTGCGATACTATCAAATTTAAAACTCCATTTAATCGAAAGGGTAATGCTTTTGAACCCCAATGATATCTAATTCAGTGAATTCAAGTTTTCTTGAGCCTTGACCTCCACAGTAATAATGCATAACAGACATTGAATCATATTTTGTAAGATAATCAGTTTCACCTAGATTTTCTTTTGTTTCTCTATTGCACTCTTTTGGAGCATCAGGTCGTATATGTTCATGTCTAAAACCAAGAATATGTCCAATTTCGTGCCTTAAAATTCCCGATTTGTTGACTGAAGTTGTAAAAAAAGCATGACTAATTAGTATTTTTCTTCTTTTTTTCGCTTGAAAAGGGTAAAAAGCTTTTGCTAATAATTTTGAATTTGTGAAAACCTTTTTGATAACAAAAGTCAAATCTTCAGGATTATCGCTAGACTTTAAATCGTAATCATATTCTGAAACATATACAAAATTAACATTACAAATCTTTTCCCAATCTGCTGTAGCTTCATTCATATATCTAACAAAATTGTTGTACTCCGTAAGATTGGCAAATGAATGTTGAACAATAGAATATCTAATGTTATTCGGTGCAGGAGTTTTAACAATTTGACCATTTAATTTTATTCCAACTATTTTATTTGATTCTTGAGGGGAGTACTTGTTTGAAATATATTCAAAATACTCATCTTCATCAAGTAATAAATCTCCCTCTACTATATAGAAAAGTTCATTATCAATAAAAATGGTGTCATGTTTAATAATTTCTGGTAATGAAATGTCAATTTTTATTAAAGAATCATCTATTTCGTCATAAATAATTGAACTAAACTCATCATTCAAGTCGGAAATCTGAATATCATCAACGTTTTTATTTTCTTCACTAGATGTTTCTATTTGTCCACAACTTGTGATTAAAATAGTTGTCAATATTGTAAAAATATATTTCATAATTCAAAATTTAAAAATTGTATTGTATACCAATATAGCCTTTTGGAGGCCATGAAAATTCAAACTTAAGATCTTTATTAATATCATCTGAACCTGATATTTTATCGCCTACACTTAAATCATTCAATTCTTTCAACCAAGTCATTGCTATTCCTCCAGTAATTGAAAGTCTCTTTAGTCCATTAATATTAACTCGAACCCCTAATCCTGTAAATAAAGTCGGGATGCCTGAATTAATTCCGAATCCTATCTGATAAAGAGGATTCAAATTCGAGTTTTTTAACCATAAATTAAAATTTAACATGGTTGAAATATTAATATTTCGTACTAAGTTTTCTGTAGCCGTACCAACAAACATTTGTCCTGTAGAGTCTGATGTTGTACCGTATGTGTTATATTTGAAAAAGGTATAAGCAGTTCCAATAGATACCTCCGGGACAAATCGATTAAATTTTCTAACTATAAAAGTTTTATGAGAAAGTGTTGTAGGTCTAACTTCAGTAATCTCATCTTTTTCTGACAATTTTGCTCCGCCAGTGATGATATTAACTTTATGAATCGATAATTTGCCTTCATTCCAAATATATGGGTCTATTTCCAGAATCCATGTATATCCATGTTTTTTTACAGAAGCTTTATCATAAAGGTCTTTAACAAGCTTATAAGAATTCTTAAGATTATTCAACCTTTTGTTATATTCAGTATTTTCAGAACTTAAATCACTAATGATATTTGAAATAACATATGTCTTAACAAAATCATTTGTACTGTCTTTATAAAGTTTTAGATTTATTTTAATTTTATTTAAAATAGTATCAGTAAAATCGAAATAGGTTTGAATTTCATCTATATTATTTTTCACTCTTTTAATTTCACTTAAAGTTGTATCTTTTTCTGAGAAGCTTATTTTTTTTAAATTAGTGAAACAGGAATTGATCTCTTTTTTCTTATCGTTTTTGAGTCTCATCTGTGTTTGGATTATATACTCTCCAATTACTGTAAAAATTGAATCAGCGAAACGTTGTGGTGAACCGTCACTATAACCTTGTGGATTTGGATTAATCGTACTCTCAAACATATCAATAATCATATTAATTGAAGCAGAACTTATAGAGTCTATAGGGTCAGTTTTTAAAATAATGTCATAAGAGTGATTAATATTTAAAGGATTAAAAGGAATCATAAAAATATTAACTTCATTATCGTCAGCTAAGAAATATGTAGAATCAGGTAGTTCTGAAAAATAAGTTTCTTCATTTATTTTAGTAGCAATATAATACTCTAACACTGTATCTACTATTTGTAAAAATATCCTATCCTTTTCTTTAATACGAATACCATTTTCTAAAATGTCGCTAGGTTTCTGACAAAACGAAATGAATGAAATCAAGACGACAGGAATTAGTAATATTATTTTCTTTTTCATAAGTTACTTTTTCGTGAGAAATTATTATTAATTCCAATATAGTAAATATTTTCGTTTTACAATTAATTATTATCGCTTAATGTTATCTTTTTACCTACAAACGACATACTGAAAACATAATAATAGATACTATTTTTCTAATTATTTTGGGGTGTTCTTTAAAATAAAATGAGTAAAATTCAAAGATTACGCAATATCAGTATGTTGTTTTTAATTCATTAATCGAAAACGATTTATCAACTGATTTCTATACGAAAAGGTCAGGATTCTACTTTTATTCTAAACTTAGAAAACATGAATTGTTATACCAAATACTTAACTTTACAATTTCGATTTTAAATAAACACACACATTTATTTCCGCTGCACTCCAACAAAAGAGTGTTAACCCTCCTACTCCGATTCAAACTAATAAAAAGAGAAAGAATAAACCTTTTTCCCTGCGCACTAAAATAAAAACTTTACCAATTGGAGTGTAGCGGAAATCATGAATACATTTAAAATCAATTAACGCATGAACTAAAGCAAAGTAAATTGTGACTAAACAATTTGGTATAACACAAATCGATTTTGTAGGATTTATGAGAACGATAAAAAACGTATTCAACTCACAAACTAATTATATTTATTACCTAAAAACAATTAAGTGATCGTTTAAAACTAAGAAAAAATCAATATATTTAATACTTTTACTTCTTAACTAACAAAATGAAATAGATCCTATGAAACTTTTTTTAACCTGTTTATTATTTATAATCACGTCTTCCGGTATATCTCAAGCTGCATTTAATGTTTCTGGTAAAGTTTTGAATGAGAATCATAAAGCTATCGATTTGGCACTTATTTCAATTTTGGACGCTGCCGACTCAAGTCTAGTGAAAACCGTTTTCTCCGATAGTGATGGTTCTTTTTTAATTCCGTTAGCTAAAGCAGGTGATTATATTTTAAGAATTAAATCTACTGGATTTATCGAGACTTCAAAATTTATGACCGTTAATGCGTCTTATGAAATGGAGCCTATTTCATTAACTGAAGATCCAAATGTACTTGATAAAGTAATTGTAGATGGCTCTGTACCATTTGTAGTTAGAAAAATAGACCGCATTGTAATTACGCCTGATGCATTAATTGCTAGTACTGGAAGTAATGCTTTGGAGATTTTGGAGCAGGTCCCTGGTGTTACTGTTGATCAAAATGGGCAAATACTTTTAAAAGGAAGAGCTGGAGTTGGGGTGTATATTAATGATAAGCCATCTTATTTATCAGGTTCAGAATTAGATAGTTATTTACGGTCTTTACCTGCCGGATCAATTAAAAATATTGAAGTTATTGAGAATCCACCTGCTAAGTATGAAGCAGCAGGAAATGGCGGAATAATTAATATTAACATTAAACAAAGTGCCATTAAAGGCCTGTTTGGAAATGGATCGATAAGTTACCGTAGAAGTCGCTACAATGGAAGTAATAACAGTCTGAATCTCAATTATAATACAAAAAAAATTAGCTTTTCTACAAATCTTAATGCTGGGTTTTATGAAAGTTTTCAAGATCTAAATATAAATCGTTATTACCTAAATGAAATGGGTGTTGAGCAATCTGTATTCAATCAAAATTCTTTTAATGGAAATAGTGGGCATTACCTTCAGGGGCGTGTTGGAATGGATATTTATGCTACGGACCGTACAACTTTGGGTTTGTCCTACAAAAGGTCTCACTCGCCTGGACAGGCAGACATAGATAATACGGCACTAATTTCTGATGTGAATGGTTTTTTA
>Ga0209396_1004488_pt1 | contig 13544 bp, 12 predicted proteins | sample GOMGulsemesocosm_6_FD_184638 | JGI IMG/M metagenome (GOLD analysis project Ga0209396, IMG submission 184638) | Methane-oxidizing microbial communities from mesocosms in the Gulf of Mexico - GOM8C Gulf of Mexico (SPAdes) (version 2) | ecosystem: Environmental > Aquatic > Marine > Cold seeps...
CAGGCGTTGAAAATTTTATTAATTTAAAGCAAAAAATGAATATAGCTATAAATACTTGGGTAACATATACAAATGCTAGCTATGCTCTGAAAACGGGAGTTCAGAGCTATCATAATGATTCACAGCCTTGGCTTTCATATTTATATCAAGAAAGCCATTTAGGTCAAGTTGAACTAAAATACTTTACTAAAACCCAAGCAATATCTTTAATATTTGAATCTAGAAATTTTAAAGCTTCAATTGTGGCTGATAACTTTAATTATAAAAGAGCACAAGTATTAGGCTTTAATATATCTTATAAATATTAGAGCCTCAAATTTGACATTGTTTTATATTATTTGTTTTTACTAAAGCAATAATTTCTCCAGCAGAGTTATGTTTAAAGGCTAATAAGTCTCCTTGAGTAATACTATTATCAAGTGCATTATTACTCTTTAATTGTTTTAAAAGTGATGCATTAACTTGTACTAATACTTCTTTATTGCATGACTCTATATACCAATCATCTGCTTTGTTAATTAATCTTCCTCTTAGCTGTTTTTGAGTATTGAGAGTCGTTTTAGCTTTCTCTAATTGCTCTTTTGCTTGTTTGTGGGCATAGGTGATTTTTTTGTGATAACTATTTTTTTCTAAATAATGAATTTCAATAACTGTGTTAGTTGATGTAATAACAGCCTTTTCAGTACTATTTAGATAGTCTTCCTGATTGAAATATAAACTGAACAATGTAAATAATGCGACTGCTGTTAAGCTGATTTGAAATGTATTAACCCAATTTAATTTATTAACGTGATTGGCTTTATTAACCTTGATCATTAATTTATCTTTTTCTTGTAGGGATAACTGATTATCTGATTTATGATTTTTATATAGCTGACTAAGCTTATCATTAAAGCTGTTATTTGGTTGTGACATATTAACCCCCTATATGCTGTTTAAAGTATGATTTTGCATAACGTAACCTGGTTTTTATTGTTTGTTCTTTTTGTTGCGTGATTTGGGCTATTTGTAAAATAGAAAACCCTTCCTGCTGTAATACAAATGCTTCTCTTTGCGAAAAAGGAAGTTTTTCTAGCAGTTGTTTAAATTTTATTTGCATATCGTTGTTGGTATCCAATGTTTCTATACTTATTAGTTCAGGCTCAATATGTTCGTCAAATAAAAGTTGAAAACGTTTTAATCTCCTCATTTCATCAAATAAAGTATTGCGGCCTACTGTAAATAACCACGCTTTAAAAGAGCCATTACATTGATAATATTCTCGTTTATCAATTACTTTTAACCAAGTTTTTTGGCTAATGTCTTTAGCTAATTCAATATCACTTTGACTTAATAAAAAATGATATAAGTCGTCTGCATGCAATTCTATTAACCGTTGTAATAAATCATTTTTGCCAGATTTAGCATAAAGTGACATTAAAGTTTCGGCATCTTTTTTTGGCAATAACCATTCTTTTAAACTCAATATCATCAATAAATTTATCCTTGTATAGCTATAATTGTATTTAAAACATAAAAGGAATGCTGTCACATTCCTTATTTACCTAGTTATAGGTTCTGTTCTAATTTAAAGTCTAATTGAATACTTTGACCAGTTTGTTGAACTGCTTTACCTTCAACCATTTTAGGTTTGTATTTCCATTTACGAAGCGCTCTAAGTGCCTCTTTATCAAATACGCGTTTAGGTTCTGAGTTTATAATATATGGTGCAGTGACAGTACCTATTTCTGATATTGTGAATCCAAGTTGAACCCAACCTTCTTTACCGTCCCTTGCTGCTGTAATAGGGTACTTTGGTGTGATCCTAACTAAAGGCGTGGCCTCTCCTTGAGAACCTATCATAGAGGGAATTTTTATTGTTGAACTGATCATTTTAATAACGGGAGAAAAGTGGCTTAATTGATTTCCTGGATCGACACTTTCTACCTGTGGAGGCATATGTTTAGGCGGTTGAGGTTTTATTTGTGGCGGAGGTGGTACTCGGTCAATTAATTTGACTGCTTTTATTGGCGGATCTTGCATCACATCTATCTCTATGATTTCAGGCACATCTATAAGTGTTTTATAATCACTTTTTATTAAATAGTGCATGAATGCAAAAGTAATGACTGTAGTGATGCTAGCGCCGACTATAAATGACGAAAATTTAAAACTTTTATATAAAGGACTTTGATTGACTGCTAATGTCATAAGCTTCTCCTGAGGGTTTAATCTTCTAAAATTGAAAACTTATATATAAAACGTTGTAAAAATAGAAATGGGGTTAAATTTTTATTTAAAATATTCGAAATAAGGCTAGAGGGTTTTTAGTATTGGGAGTTTAATTGTTTTTTATTGCCTATTTAGCGAAGTTAAGTTGTTTTTAGCTTAAATTTTAGGCATTAATCTTATATTAATGAAACTCGTATTTTTTAGCTGTTTAAGTATAATGTCGCTATAAAATTTATATTTGAGATATGTTGTGGCAGAAGTAAGGGCAAGAGTCCAACTTAAGGTTGGCAAAAATAGTGATATTTTAGCGCAATTAGTATCATTTACCGGCCTAAAAGATCAATTAGAACATGTTGCTTTGATTTTCAATGATGCCGATAAAAATCAAGAAACACCTTTAGTACGTATGCACTCAGAATGTTTGACTGGCGATGTTTTTCATTCATCTCGTTGTGATTGTGGTGAGCAATTAAATGAATCAATAGAAAAAATGCACTCTCAAGGTGGCGTTTTATTATATTTACGTCAAGAAGGGCGTGGTATTGGTTTATATAATAAAATTGATGCTTATGTTTTACAGTCACAAGGCATGAACACTTATGAAGCAAATAATCACTTAGGTTTTGAAGATGATTTACGTGATTTTTCTGATGCCGTATTGATGTTAAAGGCTTTAGACATATCTCAAGTTAAACTATTAACTAATAACCCTAGAAAAATTAATGCTTTAAAAGATGCTGGTATAGACGTAAATGCTGTAGTTGGTACACATGCTCATGTTAAAGAGGGCAATAAAGCGTATTTAGAAACCAAGATTAAACACGGTTCGCATCGTTTAGATTTAGGTAAAGTAATTAGTATTCGCAAAGAGAATGAAGACAAATAATGGCAATCGAATTAAAAGTTTTTAAAGCGCAATCTGGCTTGGCATGGTTCAAAGCGGGATGGAAAATATTTAAAGCTCAACCAAGCACATTTATTTTCATGCATGTATTTATTATTTTAGTTGGTCTAATCCCGTTTGTAATGCCTTTACTACAAATCCCTGCGGCTTTAGCTGCACCTTTTTTAATTGCAGGTTTTTATCGTGCAGTACTAACAAAACAGCAAGGCCAAAAAATAATGCTTTCTGATATTTTAAAGCCCTTTACAGAAAAAGACACTAGACTCGGTTTATTTCGTTTAGGCTTATATCAAATGGCTATGGGTATTTTATTAGCGCTAGCGAGTAGTGCTTTATTTGAAGATGCATTATTGATCTTGCAAGAAAACGCTCAAAACCCAGAACTAGTTGTAGAGCAATTTATCGCAGCAATACAACCAGCGAATGTCATTATATTTGTAAGCTTAATAGCTGTTTATATGATGGCTTTTGCGTTTGCTGTGCCGCTTGTTTATTTTAAAAAGACGCAAGCTATATTTGAAGTCATTAAAGTAAGCTTAATGGCTTTCTGGCACAACTTTGCTTCTTTAGGTGTTTTTGGTGGTATTATTTCTATATTAATTTTGATTTCATCTCTTTTATCTTTAATTCCATTATTGGTTGTAATGCCAATTAGTTATATTGCATTTTTTATTGCTTACCAAGCAATCTTTCAATTAGATGAAGATACAACAACACAAAATAATGATGAGCCGCCAAGTTCAAATGGCCAATTTAATGCTTAAAGTACAGTTTTAAATGGACGACCAAGCAAAGCAAAAATTAAAAAACTATGTTTTATGGTTATTATCACGACAAGAATATTCTCGTCGTGATTTAACTTTTAAATTACAAAAAAAAGAAGCATCACCGGAATATATTGAGATTTTATTAGACTGGTGTGAAAGCCTTAATTATATTGATGAAACACGATACTGTGAGGGGTTCATAAGGCGTCATTTAGCTAAACCCCATGGTTATGCCCGTATAAAATCAGAAGCAGGCGCTAAAGGTATTGATAAAACAATATTGGCATTTCAAATTGAAGAAATGGAAATAGATTGGTATCAATTAGCGCGAACAGCTTATAATAAGAAGTTTTCAAATGTAACAGACACGCCCGACTACAAGCAAAAAGCGAAAATAGTGCGCTATTTAATGTACCGGGGTTTTAACTACGAACAAATTGAATTCGCAATATCCCCGTCAGACGAGTGAGATAATTAATGCAACACATGAGCACAGCAAAATTACGCCAAACTTTTTTAGATTTTTATGCGAGTAAACAGCATCAAATAGTACCTTCAAGCAGCTTAGTGCCAGGTAATGATCCTACTCTACTATTCACTAACGCGGGAATGGTTCAGTTCAAGGATGTATTTTTAGGTGGTGAAAGCCGTCCTTATACACGCGCAACAAGTTCACAACGTTGTGTACGTGCTGGCGGTAAACATAATGATCTAGAGAATGTAGGTTATACAGCTCGTCATCATACATTTTTTGAAATGCTAGGAAACTTTAGCTTTGGTGACTACTTTAAAGTTGAAGCAATTCAGTTTGCATGGCAGTTTTTAACGGAAGTAATTCAATTACCAAAAGAAAAATTATGGGTAACTGTTTACACGGAAGATGATGAAGCTGCTGATATTTGGATTAATCAAATAGGCGTTAATCCTGATCGCGTTGCGCGTATTGGTGCTAAAGATAACTTTTGGTCTATGGGTGATACAGGCCCATGTGGTCCATGTACTGAAATATTTTTTGATCACGGTGAAGATATATTTGGTGGTCCTCCAGGTACTCCTGATGAAGATGGCGATCGTTATATTGAAATCTGGAATTTGGTTTTCATGCAATTTAACCGCCATGCTGATGGCACTATGGAACCATTACCTAAACCTTCTGTTGATACCGGCATGGGTCTTGAACGTATCGCTGCAATTTTACAGGGCGTGCACTCAAATTATGAAATTGATATCTTTAAAAACTTAATTAGTTCAGCAGCAACAGTAACAAATGCGACTGATTTAGAAGATAAATCATTACGCGTTGTAGCGGATCACATTCGTTCTTGTGCATTCTTAATCGTTGATGGTGTTATGCCATCAAATGAAGGCCGTGGATATGTATTACGCCGTATTATTCGTCGTGCTGTTCGCCACGGGAATAAGTTGGGTGCGACTGGTTCTTTCTTCCATAAATTAGTTGCTTCATTAATTAATGAAATGGGTGAAGCCTATCCTGAACTTGCTAAGCAGCAAGCAATAGTTGAAAAAGTATTACGTATTGAAGAAGAGCAATTTAGTAAAACATTAGAACGTGGTTTAGTGATTTTAGAAGATAACTTAAAAACACTTGAAGGCACAGTGATCCCAGGGGATTTAGTCTTTAAACTTTATGATACCTATGGCTTCCCGTCAGATTTAACCGCTGATGTAGCGCGTGAACGTGAACTGACAATTGATGAAGATGGTTTCAAAGCTGCAATGCAAGTACAGCGTGAAACAGCGCAAAAAGCAGGAAAGTTTGGCACTGATTATAATGAACAATTAAAATCAGACCATACAACATCATTTAAAGGTTATCAAAACGATCATATTAGCAGTACTGTTGTAGAATTATTCGCAAACGGCGAAAATGTATCTGTACTTGAAGATGGTCAACAAGGCATTGTGATTTTAGATCGTACAACTTTCTACCCTGAGTCAGGTGGTCAAATTGGTGATGCGGGCATTATTAAAGTATCCGGTGGAGAGTTTGTTGTCACTAATACAACTAAACTTGGCAATGCGATTGCTCATCAAGGTAAAGTTGTTGGCACTATTGGCTTAAATGAACGTGTTGATGCACAAATTGATGTTACTCGTCGTGATGATGTGCGAAAAAATCATACTGCTACGCATTTATTGCATGAAGCTTTGCGTCAAGTACTAGGTGATCATGTTACACAGAAAGGCTCTTTAGTCGGTCCTGAACGTTTACGTTTTGATTTCTCGCATTTTGAAGGTGTAACAAAAGAAGAATTACTTAAGATTGAAGCACAAGTTAATACTGAAATTCGTCGAAATGTAGATTTAAATACACAGTTAATGCAAATTGATGAAGCCAAAGAAAAAGGTGCAATGGCACTATTTGGCGAAAAGTATGATGATGAAGTACGTGTTGTTAGTATTGGTGATTTCTCCATTGAGCTATGTGGTGGTACTCACGTAAATCGCATTGGTGACATTGGTTTATTTAAATTTGTATCAGAAAGTGGTATTGCTGCAGGCGTACGTCGTATTGAAGCGGTAACAGGCGTAGCAGCATTAGAGTACATCAATGCACAAGCAGAAGTATTAAATAAAATTGCAAACCTAGTTAAAGCTGATAGCCATAGTGCACTAGATAAAGTATCAGCACTTGTTGATAAAGCTAAAGGGCTAGAAAAAGAAATCAGTCAACTAAATGATAAACTTGCGAGTGCGGCCGGTGCTTCATTATTAGATTCAGTTATTGATATCAATGGCGTTAAAGTATTGATTGCCAATGTTGAAGGCACAGAATCTAAAGCATTACGTGGCATGGTTGATGATCTTAAAGTTAAACTCAATTCTGGCATTATCGTATTAGGTGTTGCAGCAGGCGCGAAAGTAAGTTTAATTGCAGGTGTGACTAAAGACTTAACTGGTCAGTTTAAAGCGGGCGAATTAGTTAACTTTTTGGCACAGCAAGTTGGTGGTAAAGGTGGTGGTCGTCCAGATATGGCTCAAGCTGGTGGTTCACAGCCTGAAAACCTAACTTCTGCGTTAGACAGCGTTCAAGCTTGGATAAGCGAGAAAGCTTAAGTTATTAGTAAAAAGTAGCCACCAGATATGGTCATCATAACCGGTGGTTTACAACTTAAAGTGCGCATTTGATGGTGTGTAAGTTTAGATAAATAAAAAGCCATTTGATATTAGTATCAAATGGCTTTTTATTTTCGTCCCTTTTATAGAAAGTAAAATTATCAATTATCCCATTTACTTAGGTCTGCTTGGCAAAACTAATATCTTCTTTTGAGCATATTTTCAGTTAAAATCGCTTTGAAGCTTAAAATATTGAAAAATCAATAAATAACATCATGAATTTATTTCCATAAAGCAGGCGTTCAGTTTCACAGATGTACTCTAGTTTTATTAACTAATTACTTGTCTTTTATTGCTTTTTTACCAAATACAGCTTTAATTAGTGTATGAAAAAAACCAATTAGAACTTTTACTTACTTTTCTCTGTTTTATTCTTTAAAATAAGAAGGGACGGAATCTTTTAATTTTATGAAATACTAGGAGCAAGCGCATGCTAATACTGACACGTCGCGTTGGTGAAACCCTTATGATAGGTGATGAAGTTACAGTTACTGTACTGGGTGTTAAAGGTAATCAAGTACGTATCGGTGTAAATGCACCAAAAGATATCTCAGTGCATCGTGAAGAGATCTATATGCGTATTCAAGCTGAAAAAGCAAATCCTTCAGCGGGTAACGAATAAGTAAATACTTGATTTAATAACTTAGGTTAATAAATCAAAATAAAAATGCCAATCAGTTTTCTGATTGGCATTTTTTGTTTTATTTATTATTTTTATCTTTGATTATGCGTGGGTCAAAGCCACAACCTGGACCACCTTCATTTATCCAAATGCGGCGATTTTCAGTGCGACAATTATATTGTTCAGTTTCATGAACGGTTCTAGTAAAATGGCCCACAGATGAAAGAGATAGACCTCTAAAACTGCTAGGGCAACTTACATTACCTTCATATGTTTTATAAAGCTCTACTGCTTCACCATTTCGCATCCCGCCAAAATACTCACATTCTGTAAATTCTTTTGAAACAGCGACCTGTCTTTCATCACAAACTTCAACATTATAGTATTCCCAATAACCACAAGATTCAGTTTGATCAGCCAATACAGACCCTGAAAGAGTTGCTAAAAAGAGACTAACAATAATTTTTTTCATTTTAAATCCTTTAATATATGAATTGTTTTTATTTTTATCGGGAAATACCGATAAACATAATGTACCCTTGTTCGGTATTTTTGGCAATGTTTTAGGAACGTGATTGTTGAGTTCTTAGCTATGGATTGTTATTGTTTTAAAAGGAAAAAGTTTAAAAATTAAAAGAGGGAAGGGGAGTCCCTATATTTAATGGTTAAATATAGGGACTTGTATTAATGGATCAACTAAAGATTTTCAATCGTTGTTTTCTGTTCAACTAATTTAGCTTTAGCTTCGCTCAACTCTGCAAAAATAGCCTTTTCTTTGTTAAGTACTGCTTCAGGTGCTTTACTTACAAACTTCTCATTGTTTAACTTGCCAGTTACTCGGCCTAGTTCTTTCTCTAATTTCTCTAACTGTTTGTTCAGACGTGCAACTTCTGCGGCAACATCAATTAAACCAGCCATAGGAATTAATACTTCTAAACTGCCTACCATAGCGGTTGCTGATGCAGGAGCTTGTTCGCCATCACTTAATGCTGTAAAGCTCTCAAGTTTAGCAAGAGAAGCTAAGAACGCTTTATTTTCATCTAAACGGCGTTGATCTTCACTTGATACATTTTTAAGTAATACATTCAGTGGTGTATTCGGACTAATATCCATTTCACCACGAATATTACGAATTGCTAAAATGAACTGCTTAACCCATTCTAAATCAGCCATAGAATCTGAATCTACATTTGTTTCGTTAAATACAGGGAAAGCCTGAACCATGATGCTGGTATCTACAGTATTTAAAGCTGCAAGTGGCGCAACACGTTGCCAGATAGTTTCTGTGATGTAAGGCATTAATGGGTGCATTAAGCGTAATAAACTTTCAAGTACTGTGATTAGCGTATGACGCGTACCACGTTGCTGATCTTGCGTGCCTTGAATTATTACTGGCTTAGTTAATTCTAAATACCAACCACAGAACTCATTCCATGTGAAATCGTAAATAGTATTAGCAGCTAAATCAAAGCGGTAGTTATCTAAGTGCTCAGTAAATACTTTAACTGTTTGCTCAAATTGACCTAAGATCCAGCGATCAGCCAGTGAATATTCTTTAGCAAGCTCATTGGTAAAACCACAGTCTTGCTCTTCTGTATTCATTAATACATAGCGGCTTGCATTCCATAACTTATTACAGAAATTACGGTAACCTTCTAAACGGCTCATATCCCAGTTGATATCACGACCCGTTGATGCCATTGCTGCTAATGTGAAACGTAATGCATCAGTACCATGCGCTTCTATGCCGCCAGCAAATACTTTACGGGTATCTTTTTCAATTTTAGCTGCAAGTTTAGGTTGCATCATATTGCCAGTACGTTTTGTTACTAGGCTTTCAAGATCAATACCGTCAATCATATCTAATGGATCGAGTACATTACCTTTAGACTTTGACATTTTATCGCCATTGTCGTCACGTATAAGGCCTGTTACATAAACTGTTTTAAATGGTACTTGTGGTTTTCCGTTTTCATCTTTGTTGAAGTGCATGGTCATCATGATCATACGTGCAACCCAGAAGAAAATAATATCAAAACCTGTTACTAATACATCTGAAGGGTGGAAAGTCTTTAAATCTTCAGTTTGTTCAGGCCAACCTTGTGTTGAAAAAGTCCAAAGTGCAGATGAAAACCAAGTATCTAATACATCGTTATCTTGTTTAAGAACAACATCATCGGAAAAGTTATTGTCTTTACGTACCTCAGCTTCATCGCGGCCAACAAATACGTTGCCTTCTTCGTCATACCAAGCTGGGATACGATGTCCCCACCAAAGTTGACGTGAAATACACCAATCTTGAATATCATTCATCCATGAGAAATACATATTTTCGTATTGTTTTGGAACAAACTCAATTTCACCGTCTTTTACTGCTTTTGTAGCTGTTTCGGCAAGTGGAGCAACACGCACATACCACTGATCTGTTAATAAAGGCTCAATTATCACACCTGAACGATCGCCATAAGGGACTGTTAAACCGTGATCTTCAATTTCTTCTAATAAACCGGCTTGTTCAAACTCAGCTACAATTGCTTTTCTTGCTGCGAAACGATCTAAACCATGTAAACGTTCTGGAATTGGCGCATCAAACTCAAGCTCTTTACCATCAAAAGTATAAGCTTCACCTTGCGTTAAAATGGCTGCATCTTTATCAAAAATGTTGACCATTGGCAGTTGATGACGTTTACCAACTTCGTTATCGTTAAAGTCATGGCCTGGTGTGATTTTTACACAACCCGTACCTTTTTCCATATCTGCATGTTCATCGGCAACAATTGTAATGCGGCGATTAACGATAGGTAATAAAATATCTTTACCGATAAGGTCCTGATAGCGCTCATCATCTGCATTAACAGCAACACCTGTATCACCTAACATAGTTTCAGGTCGCGTTGTAGCAACTACAATGTAATCTTTACCTTCTTTGGTTTTAAGACCATCGGCTAGTGGGTAACGTAAGTGCCACATGTGGCCTTTTTTATCTTTGTTTTCTACTTCTAAATCAGAGATGGCTGTATGAAGTTTTGGATCCCAGTTAACTAGGCGTTTACCGCGATAAATTAAGTCTTCTTTATGTAAACGAACAAAAACTTCTTTTACAGCTTCTGATAAACCGTCGTCCATTGTAAAACGTTCACGATCCCAATCAACTGATGCACCTAAACGACGCAGCTGTTTTGTGATAGTACCGCCAGATTGCTCTTTCCAATCCCAAATTTTATCGATAAAAGCATCACGACCTAAATCATGGCGTGTTTTACCTTCTTCGGCAGCAAGCTTACGCTCAACTAACATTTGTGTTGCGATACCCGCGTGGTCGGTACCCACTTGCCACAAAGTGTTATTACCTTGCATACGCTTATAACGTGTAAGGGTATCCATAATAGTATCTTGGAATGCATGGCCCATATGTAGGCTACCCGTGACATTTGGTGGTGGGATCATAATTGAATATGCTTCACCTTTACCTGATGGCTTAAAGTAACCTTTTTCTTCCCACCCTTGATATAAAGACTGTTCAATATCTTGCGGGTTATATGTTTTTTCCATTATTGGAGCCTTAATCTAATTTATTAGTTTATCTATACACGTATTATCAATGATCTCGCGTATTTGTATTAAGTTTCAATATCTTGTGTAGAAATGTTTACGCCCATTTGTCGTAAATATTTATATCTTTCTCTAGCGGCCTGTTTAAGGTTGGTATCGCTAGGAACAAAATCGAAAACTTGATTAAATCTGTTTATAAAATCTGGTACTTTAGTTGCCAAATTAATTAAAATTCGTCTATTTCCTACGGGTGTTGAATCACCTATTTCTACAGGTGCACCATTTGCAGGGCCTTCGCCTTGAAGGTTATGCGGTACAAAACTATCAGCTTCAAACGACCATAAATGCTCATCAATTAAATGAGAATCGTCTTTATCATTTGTGTAAATAAAAATACGCTTTCCTTGCCTAAATTGATCCGCGGCTAAGCGCGCTGCGAGATCAAAATGAGCCGGAATATGTGTTTCCAGATCAGCTTTATCCTGCTCTTCATTTTGTTTTAAAACGTAAAAAATAGCGTTCATAACAGTCTTTTTATTTAAACAATGGGGTATTCTATAAAAACTAATCCCCTATCGCAAAAGCGAAAGGGGATTTATTTTTAAATATTGATATATTTTTAAGATTAACAGTTAAAAATCAACAATAAGTTAAACTTAAATTATTGATATCTAAATTAAGCTTCTGGCGTTTGAACTTCTTCAGCTTTATTTAATAAGTATTGAGCTAACATAGGTACAGGTCTTCCCGTCGCACCCTTGTTTGCGCCACTCTTCCATGCAGTACCTGCAATATCTAAATGCGCCCAATTATATTTCTTAGTAAATTTAGATAAGAAACATGCAGCAGTAATAGTACCCGCGGCTTTTCCGCCTAAATTAGTAAAGTCAGCGAATGGACTTGCAAGTTGCTCTTGATAATCATCCCATAAAGGTAATTGCCAAGCTCTGTCGCCACTTTGTTCTGACGCTTTTAAAATATCGTGTGCTAATGGGTTATGGTTAGCTAAAACGCCTGTTGCATGATGGCCTAAAGCAACTATTACAGCACCCGTTAGTGTTGCAACATCGATGACAAGTTCAGGATCAAAGCTTTCAACATAAGTAAGTGCATCACATAATACAAGGCGACCTTCAGCATCAGTATTTAATACTTCTACTGTTTGTCCTGACATAGTTGTTAAAATATCACCAGGTCTATATGCATTTGAGCCTGGCATATTTTCACAGCCAGCAAGCACACCTATCACATTTATTGGCAAGTTCATTTGCGCTAATGTACGCATAGTACCGATAACGCCGGCTGCTCCACCCATATCATATTTCATTTCATCCATGCCTTCGCCTGGTTTCAATGAAATACCGCCTGAGTCAAATGTAAGACCTTTACCCACCAATACAATAGGAGCTTGATCTTCTGGAGCACCGTTATAATGAATCACTGACATGACAGATTCATTTACACTACCGCGACCAACTGCTAAGTATGAGTTCATACCCAGTTCAGCCATTTCCTTTTCACCAACAAGATTTACTTTTACTTTATCAAAATCAGCTGCAATTTTTTTAGCTTCTTCGCCTAAATAAGCAGGATTACAAATATTAGGTGGCATATTCGCAACGTCTTTACATAACTTCATGCCTTGTGCGATAGCAAGTCCATGGTCTATTGCACTTTCACCAATTGTCAGTTCACGACGTGTTGGTACATTAAAAACTATTTTTCGTAAAGGACGACGAGTATCGCTTTTTTTACTTTTAAGTTGATCAAAGGTATATAAACTGTCTTGTGTTGTTTCAACCGCTTGACGCACTTTCCAATAAGTATCTCTACCTTTAACATGCTGTTCAGTCAAAAAACATACAGCTTCCATTGAACCTGTTTCATTCAAAGTGCTGATGGTCTTAGAGATGATCTGTTTGTATTGCTTATCATCTAATTCACGCTCTTTACCACAACCTACAAGTAGTATGCGCTCACTTAGTACATTAGGAACATGATGTAGTAATAACATTTGTCCTGGTTTGCCTTCTAGATCTCCACGGCGTAATAAGTTTGAGATATAACCATCGCTAATGCGATCTAATTGCTCACCAATTGGAGATAAACGTCGTGGTTCATAAACACCAACAACAATACAAGCACTTCTTTGCTTTTCCGGACTTCCGCTTTTTACGCTAAATTCCATAGCGACACCTGCCTTTAATCTGCTTTCTATTACCGCTGGTTACAACTTTTTGTGTACCTTCAGCGCCAATGACATATAATTAACTTCTAAAAATAACAAGTTTACTCGAAATTCCACACTATTCCAGTGAAAAGAGATGTTTATAGGGGCATAGATTGCTAA
>Ga0209396_1004492_pt1 | contig 13540 bp, 10 predicted proteins | sample GOMGulsemesocosm_6_FD_184638 | JGI IMG/M metagenome (GOLD analysis project Ga0209396, IMG submission 184638) | Methane-oxidizing microbial communities from mesocosms in the Gulf of Mexico - GOM8C Gulf of Mexico (SPAdes) (version 2) | ecosystem: Environmental > Aquatic > Marine > Cold seeps...
TCAAAATAGTCTTTAAATTTAGTTAATCGACTACCATACCAAGAAAACATTTCACCATCTACCAAAATTACTTTTGCATTTGTTATTTCTTGTAATTCCGCAATATGTTTTTCTTTGAAGGGATAAGGTTCTGAACTTAAAAAGATAAAATCAAGATTAAGTTCTGCTATTTCATCTATAGAAATCTCATTATACCTAGAATTTTCTTTTTCAAAACCATTAGTAAAACCACATTTACTTAACAGATGATTAATGAATGTGTTTTGTCCAGCGACCATATATGGTTTTCTCCATATCAAATATAACACTCTTTTATTTAATTGTTTTAATCCTTCAAAGTTAGATTTAATATTTGAAACTATTTTCTTTGTTTCAACTTCCTTATTAGTCATCACTCCAATGTCGGTCATCATTTGATAATTATCTTCCAAAGAAAAGATATCACTTATGTATACAGTATATAATTTTTGTAACTCTTCTATTTCAGACTGAGTATTCTCTTCTTTGTTTGCAATGATTAAATCAGGTTGTAATTCCTTAATTTTATCAAAACTCACAGTTTTCGTTCCACCTACTCTAGTTTTAATTTTAAACCAACTCTTTGGATGGATACAGAATTTAGTAATTCCAACAACCTCTTTATCCAAACCAATTTCAGATAAAAATTCTGTTTGAGAAGGCACCAAAGACACTATCCGTTTAGGCTTATTGTCTAAACGGATAGCATTATTTAATTGGTCTGTTATGATAATTGGCTTTATGATAATTCTATTTTACTATAAAGCATTAATCATATCATATCGCGTAATGATATTAAATTTACCATTTTTCAACTCTACTAATACAGCTGGCGTTTCTTGGTTAATTAATCCTTTGATATCGTCAATTTTAGTATCTTCTTTAACAATTGGTAACGCTTTTTGCATTACACTTTCTAAAGGCGTATCTAATAATTCTGGGTTATCTAATAATTGCTGAAATAATTTAGTATCATCAACATGTCCAACAAAACCACCATCTCTAGTAATTGGAATTTGAGAAATACTATAATCTTTCATTTTTGAAATAGCATGAGATACTAATTCTTCAGACGCACATTGAACTAAACCTTTATCAATATGATTTGCAATTAAATCATTTGCTGTTTTATGTTCAACATCTAAAAAACCTCTTTCACGCATCCAATCATCATTGAACATTTTACCAACATAACGACTTCCGTGATCATGGAAAATGACAACGATAACATCACCCTCAGTAAATTGATCTTTTATTTGCATTAAACCTGCAATTGCAGAACCAGCAGAATTACCAACAAAAATACCCTCTTCACGAGCAATTCTTCTTGTCATTACCGCAGCATCTTTATCCGTCACTTTTTCAAAATGATCTATAATAGAAAAATCAACGTTTTTCGGTAAAATATCTTCACCAATTCCTTCAGTTATATATGAATAAATCTCATTTTCATCAAAGATACCAGTTTCATGATATTTTTTAAAAACCGACCCGTACGTGTCAATACCTATATTTTTAATTTTCGGATTTTGTTCTTTCAAGTATTTTCCTGTCCCAGAAATAGTTCCACCAGTACCAACACCAACTAATAAATGAGTAATCTCACCATCTGTTTGTTTCCAAATTTCAGGACCTGTTTGCTCATAATGTGCTAAAGCATTAGACGGGTTATCATATTGATTCACATACCATGAATTAGGAGTTTCTTTAGCTAATCTTTTAGATACTGAATAATAAGAACGTGGATCTTCTGGCTCTACATTAGTAGGGCAAACTACAACTTCAGCACCAACAGCTCTTAATATGTCCATTTTTTCTTTTGACTGCTTATCTGAAAGTACACAAATCAAATTATAACCTTTTAAAATACAACCTAAAGCTAAGCCCATTCCAGTGTTCCCTGAAGTACCTTCAATGATTGTTGCCCCTGGTTTAATTAAACCTTGTGTTTCTGCATCCTCAATCATTTTCATTGCCATTCTATCTTTAATAGAATTACCAGGATTAACAGTTTCAATTTTTGCTAAAACAGTTGCTTTACACCCTTTAATTACACTATTTAACTTTACTAATGGTGTATTCCCAATAGTTTCCATTATATTATTATAGTACTTCATTTATTATTTATTTAAACGCTAAACTAGCTTTCATTTTTATTGATAACAAAGATAATCCAAATATTAAAAAAGACTGATTTTAATCTAATGTTTTTGTCACACCAATCATAACACCAAAATTACCATCTTCTTGAACCCACTTTTTAGATGGTAAATAAGTTCTTGACACGAATCCATCAAGATACAAAGCGTTTGTACACCCTCTATTCTTAAAGAGCATTGCAAAATCATAAAAATTAATTGTCTCTTTAGACATTAAGAATAATACGTCACCATTTGGCAGAATACCAACACCATTTCTAATATATTTAGAAGACGAATTTTCTTGAAATTTATAATGTAAATCTCCATTCACCAAAAGCATGGGACCTGATTGAGTTGCATACTTAACATTTTCCATCCTAAAATCAACTGACTTGCTAATTTTTGCTTCATTAGAATTAGTAATATAGAATACACCATTAGGCTGCATATAAAAGTTCCCATAAGCAGATTGAATTGTATCTAACCTTTTTTTGACCAGACCATTTTCAACATACAAACCTTGAGGAGATTGATCTCTTAGATACATCCCACCATTTACTGAAAATTTTAATTCTCGTCCTTGAGCCAACATATATTGATTTAATCTTTTAGCATTCTCAATAATATTTCCATTCTTGTCTTTCCAAAAGAAATCAATTATACTTGTCCTGGGATTCACACTATATTCTACAACTATTGATTTCTCTTTTATTTTAGCTGTATTTTCGCCAACAGGACTTGACACTTGATGACATGAATAAAAGAAAACGAATAGTGAAAATTTGATTAAATACTTCATGGTAATAAATTTTAAACAAATTTAACAAATAATTTATTTGATAAAAATCATGTTTATCGACAAATAACAAGCATTAAACCCTAATATAGAGCTAATTACATTTTCACGACTTACAATTAACCGTTTAAACATACTATTCACGCATAACTCTTGTTGAACTTTTGACAACTTTAGTTTATCTTTGCAAAAAACTAAAGATATGTCGAAAGTAGCAAACATGGAAAAGCAAGAAAGAGGTAAAATTGATTACTGGGGTCAAAAAGGATTTATCCTTATGCATTTTGCACCATTACTAGCGTTCCTACCAAATGTACACGTTACATTTTCTGATTGGATGATTTGTATTTCATTATATTTCATCAGAATGTTTTTTGTGACAGGCGCTTACCATAGACTTTTTAGTCATGCCACGTACAAAACATCAAGAGCATTCCAATTTCTCATGGCATTTGGTGCACAGTCTTCCGTACAAAAAGGTATTTTGCATTGGGCTGCAAACCATAGAGTTCACCATAAATATAGTGACACTCCAAAAGATCCACATTCTAAAAAAATATATGGTTTCTACTACTCACACGTTGGTTGGATTTTAGGACCTGATTATAAAGAAACAAAATTTAATTTAATTAAGGATTATGCAAAATTCCCTGAATTAGTATGGCTTAATAAATATCACTTAGTACCGCCTGCAATTTTATTGGTTGCAATTTACATACTTGGTGGTTATATAAACACACCAGACGCAGAACTATCAATGTCAGCTATTTTTTCTAATGGTGTTTCGACTTTAGTTATTGGATTCTTTTTAAGTACCGTTATATTATTTCATGGTACATTCTCTATCAACTCTTTAATGCATATGTTTGGTAATAAAAGGTATGACAGTAATGATGAATCTAGAAATAATTTATTTTTAGCTTTAATCACACTAGGAGAAGGATGGCATAACAATCATCATTACTACATGAATACAGTAAGACAAGGTTTTTACTGGTGGGAAATTGATATTACATATTATATTCTTAAAATATTGTCTTGGGTTGGATTAGTATGGGATTTAAAACCGGTACCTAAACACATAAAAGATTCTAGAAATGTTATGGAAGCAAAAGAGTTAATGCTTAAAAGCTTAGATCAAAAAAAGACTAGTCTAACATGAGAATAACTTTAATGGTTATTTGGTCAATGTTGTGCATTTCCACATCATTGATTGTTTTATTACTTACATTCAGTAAAAAAACGCCATTAATTATGGCCAGAACAGTGTGGTCTCCTGTTATTTTGTGGCTAGCAAAAACAAAAACAGAATTCAATGGTTTAGAACATATTGACAAAAACAAAACCTATATAGTAGTTTGTAATCATTTATCTTATCTAGATATACCTACATTGTTTAGAGTACTACCTTTAAACCTACACTTTATTGGTAAACACCAATTAAAGAAAGCTCCTTTTATTGGTTGGTATATGCGTGCCACTGGAATGATATTTATTAATAGAGAAAACACAAGGGCTGCAAGTAAAAGTTTAGATGAAGCAGCCTTACTAATAAAAAATGGTAAAACAGTCTTAATCTTCCCTGAAGGTACAGTAAGTGAAACTAAAATTATTAAGAAATTTAAAAAAGGTGGATTTAGTTTAGCACAAAAATCTGGAGTAGATATTCTACCTGTTTCTTTAAAAGGAACTAGTGATATTTGGCCAACTAATACTAACAGTAAGTTCAATAGAGGAACGGTTAAAATTAATATAGGTCAACCTATTTCAGTTGATCAGGTTGACATAAATGACTTGACTAAATCTACTCAAAAAGTAGTTGAAGAATTACAAAACTCAAACTAGATATACTGAACTTAGAATTTACCGAAATGTTAGTTAGCATATTTAAGAAGTTGTAAATTAATTGAGAGTAAATAAAGTATTCAACTTAATTAATGCCTACTTAGAATAATCTAAGTAGGCATTTTTTTTGAGACAAAAACTAATTTATCGAACCTTACAGTAGGTCTAATTTAAGCCATAATTAGAATAGACCTATATACTATTAAAAAAATTAAACTATTTTTATGGAATAATTAAACATTAATCATCTAATAACAAACCAACCGATTACTATCGGAAATAAAAGACAACCAAAACTGAATGCTGTTAAACCTTTTCACTAGAAAACATATTGTAAACCTAACTGATATTGAACTCATAGAAGAGGTTAAGTCAGGGAAGCGCAAAATGGCTATGGGGGAAATTTATAAGCGCTATTCACACTTAATGTTTGGTGTTGGCTTAAAATATTTAAAACGTAAAGAAGAAGCTGAAGATATTTTAATGCTTGTTTTTGAGAAATTAGATTCAAAAATCATTAAAAGTGATATTAAAAATCTTAAAAATTGGTTGTACACCATTATTAAAAATGAATGTTTAATGAAATTACGTAAAACAAATAGACTAACAGCTGACGTTGAAACGGCTCTATTATTTAAAGCTGATGACTCTTCTCATCAGTTAAAAGAAGTAGTTCTTAAAGAACAGAAGTATGTCACTTTAGAAAATGCAATAGTTCAATTAAAGGGTCAACAACAAGAATGTATTCAATTATTTTACTTAAAAGGGAAGTGCTATGATGAGATTGTAGTTGCAACGGGGTTTGATTTAAAAAAAGTAAAGAGTTACATTCAAAATGGTAAACGAAATTTAAAATTAATTTTAGAAAATGAGCACATCTTCAAATCATAACAGCAATAGTTTCGATAAAATCGAAAACTACCTTTCAGGAGATATGACGGCTTCTGAAAACAACACGTTTGAAAAAGAAATGGAAGACAATTCTTTTTTACAAGATGCAGTAGATGGATTTTCTACTACACCAAATTCGGTTACTTACTTTAATACTCATCTAAAAACCAATTCATCTACAAAATACTACATCATTGGTATTACATTAATTTCCATTCTATTGATTGGTGGAGTTATATGGAAGACAAATCAATTACAACCAGAACCGTTACAACTAGTTTCTCAAGAATTACCTCAATCTTTAAAGGAAATAGAAATTTTACCTGTTGAAATCGAATCATTGCATGTTATTGCTAAGCAAGATGAAATCACCCCTATTATTTTAGCTAAAAAAAATGTAAATCGTCCAATTGAAGTGGTTGACGCAAGTGAACCTGAAACTGAAATTGAAAAAGATTTCACACTAGAAATAGTTGAAATTAGTATTAATGATGATGAAGAAATTGATGAAGAAATCATTCAAACCATTACAAAAGTAAAAACAAATTATCCGTTTACGTATTATTACGATTTAGCTGTAGTTGATTACAGACGTTACGAAAACAGAGAGAAATCGATTGCGAAAACAACTTATATATTTAGTGGTGTCGGAGCAAATTATGAAGATGAATCTGCACAAAGCCAATCTGAGTTTGCTGAGAAAATTGTAAGTGTTTCTTACATGGACTATTTAGAGGAAAGCATGTGGTATTTTTCAAAAGCAAAATATAGAAATGCCTTAAAACGATTTGATGTTATTGCTGGTCAATACAAAAATGATTTGAATGCTTTGTTTTATGGTGGATTGTCCAATTACAACTTAGGAAGATTTCAATTTGCTTTGACTAATTTTGAATCTATAACTACTTTGGAAGATACTCCTTTTTATGAGGAAGCTTTATGGTACAAGGTGAAAACTAATTTACAATTAGGGCAAACTAAAACAGCCCTTTCTGATTTAGACTTAATCATTAATGACCACGGATTTTATGCCAAACAAGCTATCAAACTAAAGAAAGAATTGTAGACAATTCAGAATAAATTAAGAATTGTCTTTGAATTGTCTTTTGAGAGTTGAAAAATTCAATTTGGTATATTATCTTTATCCCAAAATGATAATCTGATGGGTCAAAACAAGCAAATTGAAATAAAGGGAGCAAGGGTACACAATTTAAAAAACATTGATGTCACTATTCCTCACAATCAATTTATTGTGATCACTGGCTTATCTGGTTCAGGAAAGTCTTCATTGGCTTTTCATACTTTGTTTGCAGAAGGACAAAGGCGCTATGTTGAAAGTTTATCATCTTATGCACGTCAGTTTTTAGGTAAGTTAGACAAACCAGATGTAGATTATATTAAAGGTATTTCTCCTGCCATTGCCATTGAACAAAAAGTAATATCAAATAACCCACGCTCTACAGTAGGAACTGTGACTGAAATTTTTGATTATTTAAAAGTACTTTATGCAAGAATTGGTAAAACCTACTCACCTACTTCAGGTAAAGAAATAAAAAAACACTCAGTAACGGATGTGGTTAATTTCATAAACACTTTTGATGTTAGTGAACGTTTTATGATTTTAAGCCCTTGGAAAATTGTGGAAGGTAGAACGGTTAAAAAATCAATTGAGATATTAATATCACAAGGGTATTCAAAAGTCTTAATAAACAACGCCTCTTTCAATTTAGATGAATTGAAAGAAGATCAATACGTTTTAGATGAAAGTTTTATTCTTATTGATAGATTAAAACATACGGAGAATGACGAGAATTACGATTCTCGTTTAGGTGATTCTATTCAAACGGCGTTCTATGAAGGTTTTGGAGAATCATTTGTATACAGATTATCAGACGACACTAAAAAGTTATTTTCTAACAAATTTGAAGAAAATGGAGTTGAATTTATAGAACCATCTATCAATTTTTTCACCTTTAATAATCCTTATGGCGCCTGTAAAAGTTGTGAAGGTTTTGGAACTATGATTGGAATTGATGAAGAATTAGTAATTCCAGATAAATCTAAATCATTATTTGATGATGCTGTGATTCCTTGGCGTGGTGAAAAAATGAGTAAATGGAAACAAGCCATTATTTATTCAGCCGCCAAAACCAAATTCCCAATTCACAAACCAATTCAAGAATTAGACAACAAGTTTACCTATATGCTTTGGAACGGTTGTGCTGAGTTTGACGGTTTGTGGGACTTCTTTAAATTACTGAGTGCAAATACTTATAAAATACATTACCGTGTAATGCTATCGCGCTACAGAGGTAAAACAAAATGTCCACATTGTAGAGGAACACGCTTAAGAGCTGAAACTAACAATGTTAAAATAGACAATCACAACATTAGCGATTTACTCTTAAAACCAGTGGATGAGCTATTAGTATTTTTTCAAAATATTACGTTAGATAAATACCAAGAACAAATAGCTGAAAGACTATTGAAAGAAATTGACAATCGTTTAACATATTTAACTGAGGTTGGTTTAGGGTATTTATCATTGAATAGACAGTCGGGAAGTTTGTCTGGAGGAGAATCGCAGCGCATAAACTTGGCCAATTCATTAGGAAGCAGTTTGGTTGGTTCAATGTACATTTTAGATGAGCCTTCAATTGGATTACATCCTAGAGATACAGATCGATTAATTGGAATTTTACAAAACTTAAAAAAGATAGGAAATACGGTTATTGTTGTGGAACATGAGGAAGACATTATGAAAGCTGCTGACCAAATATTGGATATTGGTCCAGAAGCTGGAATTAATGGCGGTGAAGTTGTGTTTTTTGGTGAATATAAGGATTTGAAAAAAGCCAAACGCAGTTTAACGGCTCAATACTTAACGGAAACATTAAAAATAGAAGTTCCTGAAAGAAGACGTAATTTAAAAAATAAAATAACCATAGAAGGTGCGCAAGAAAACAATTTAAAAAACGTGACTGTTGCTATTCCATTAAATGGTTTAGTTTGTGTATCTGGTGTTTCAGGAAGTGGTAAATCTACATTAGTAAAGCAAATTTTTGCACCAGCTTTACAAAAGCAATTAGGTTTAAGTTCAAACAAAATTGGGAAATTTACTAAATTAAGCGGAGACATTACCTCAATTGAAGAGGTCGAACTCATTGATCAAAACCCTATTGGCCGCTCATCTAGAAGTAATCCAGCGACATATGTCAAAGCCTTTGATTACATCAGAGATTTATTTGCCAAACAACAGTCTTCAAAAATTAGAGGGTTAAAACCTGGTCATTTTTCGTACAATGTACCTGGCGGAAGATGTGAGGAATGCAAAGGTGAAGGTGAAATAACAATCACTATGCAATTTATGGCAGATGTCAAACTGCAATGTGATGAATGTAAAGGAAAACGCTATAAAGCAGAAACCTTAGAAATTGAATATAAATCAAAATCAATTAACGACATTTTAAATATGTCGGTGGAAGATGCAGTTGAGTTTTTTAAAGTAGAGGATAAAACGGAAGCTAAAATTTTAGAACGTATTCAACCTCTTTATGATTTAGGCTTAGGGTATTTAAAATTAGGACAATCCTCTAGTACATTATCTGGTGGTGAGGCCCAACGTATTAAACTGGCTTCTTTCTTAATTAAAGGTGGCGGTTCTAAAGCTAAAGTACATCCTACTCTATTTTTATTTGATGAACCTACTACAGGATTACATTTTCATGATATTTCTAAACTATTAATTGCTTTTAACCGCTTAATTGCTTTAGGCCACAGTATTGTTGTTATTGAACACAATATGGAAGTGCTAAAATCAGCCGATTGGATTATTGATATTGGGCCTGAAGGTGGAAAATTAGGTGGAACTGTTTTATTTGAAGGAACCCCTGAAGATTTAGTTAAATGTGAAGCGTCTTATACAGGACAATTTTTAAAAGAAAAATTGGTTTAAAAAGAGATACAAGGTTGAAGTGTATATTTGAAAGGGACACAAGACTAACATATTTTGTTTGGAAAGAAACGAGAAGCAAGATTGATTTGAGACTAATTTCAAAATATAAAAGTCAATGTCATTTTATTGCTAATTTTTTAAAGGAGAAGTTGTAACAACCCCTCCTTTAAAAATTAAATAATTACTCTTTTATTAATTTCATTTCACGAATTCCTGTCGAAGATGACACTCTAACGATATATACCCCTGATTCTTTATCTTCTAAATAAACTTCAATATTATTTTCGCCTTTTATTTCTACAGTCGACACTAAATTACCAAGAATATCAAACACTTCAATTTTTTCATCAGTTGAATTAGTTTCAACTATAAAGCTAGTAGAAAATGGATTTGGATAAACTGATAACTTTTCAGTTTTATTCTCTTCCACTATTAAAGATGCATCATCAATATAATTCCCATAATTAGTTACGTTCGCTCCTTGTACATAATGAGTCAAAGACAAAACAGGCGTACTCACACCAGGCTTATAAAACATGTATATATCAGTATTATAATGGTAGACTTCTACACCCCCAATGGCATCTCCATAATCCTCTGAAACTTTCACTCTTAAAACATTTGTAATTGTTGCATTTGGTAAAATTAAATCTCCATACCCATCAGCTGTTACTGTAACGTTTCCACTTCTTACAAAAGTTACCCCGCCACTTACAAATGTAGCTCCAAAAGGATCAACGTATGAATCACCCATTGTAAACGGGAATGTTAGTATTCGTTCCGAATCAGTATATGGAATATCAACACCACCTGCATACATTCCAACATTATCATATACTGCATTCGTGAATTCATGATAAACATATTGTTGATTAGCATAATTACTCACTACTGTTGCAGTTGGAAAAGATGAAGGTGAAGGACATGTACTAGGACTTACAAAATCCAAAGCTGTTGTTGTTGTCGTTACAATAGTACTATAGTCCCATGTTTGATCAGCTCCAACTGGCCCCGAATTACCATCCCATACTATTCGTGAATAGATATAACTATCCCCGGCAATTGCACCAACGTTACTTTGCTCCAAAACAGGTTGAGCAAAAGCTGCTGTTGAAATTAAAACATTTACTAAAATGTAGATTCTTTTCATATTATTTATTTACTTACAAAAATACAACACAATGCTACTGAATAGCGAATAATAAACTTATACTTAATATCTGACTCCATTCTATTCATAATGGAGCTAGTTTTACTAAAATTAGAAAACAAGATAAGAGTCAATTATTAGCTAATTTTCCACGATCGCTTTTATATTTTCTCTGATTTGGTTTAATTCATCATCAATGGTTTTGATGTTTATTTTAACAGGCTCTAGAAATGTATAACTAAGGTCTACACCAAATTTCAATAGCTTACTACCGTGGTTATTCAATTCTCCTGTTCCTTTTATAGCAACAGGTACTACCAAAGCATTTGGCATTTGTTTCACTAACGTTTTTAACCCTCCAGATTTAAAATCGCCTACTCTTCCATTTTTAGAACGTGAGCCTTCTGGAAAAATACAAACCGCATAATTGTCTTCATTGATTTGTTTAGCAAAATTAATTATCTTTTTTATTGCGTTTGAACCATCAGATCGGTCAATAGTAACAGAGCCACCATGTTTTAGGTTATACGAAATACTAGGAATTCCTTTAGAGAGTTCCTTTTTTGCAATAAATTTTAAATGATTTTTTCTAAACATCCAAATTAATGGCGGCATGTCCCAAACGGCTTGATGATTAGCTACAATAATTAAAGGTTGTGTTTGTGGAATTTGTTTAAAATCAATAAATTTAATTCTACTTCCCATTATGAAATGAGTATGTATAATACAATAGTTTAAAGCGGCAACTGATGCATCATGCGCATTTCTACCAAACAATTTCAGTGCAACAAACTGAATCGGGTGAAAAATTAATAGAATTAAAAAAAATGTTAAATAAAAAATAGGAGTTAAAAGAGCAGATAAAAGGAGTTTCATATTTGTTTTTTATTTTAAAAAACAAAATTACCCTTGAAAGGTGTGTTTAACTATGATGCGTATCAGTATAAATTAATATATATAGTCCTAATGTAAACTTAACTATTCAGTTTACCAGATCTTAAATGAATATCTTGCTGTGGATAAGGAATTTCTACATTATGAATTCTGAATTCGTTTACAATTTCAAAACGAATTTCGGATTTATAAATTTCTATATCAAAATTTTGATCTGCCCAAAACACTAAATCCATTTCTAAGCCATGGTCACCAAAGTTTAATAACCTTACAAAAACAGGTTTTGTATTTTTTACTTTGGGATGCTCACTAGCACACTTAATCAATATTTCTTTAACCAGATCTACATCCGAATCGTAAGCCACAGCAATTGGAATCGTAAAACGAGTTAACGTATCATCATAAGACCAATTGTTTACTAATTGATGCGTTAATATTGAATTAGGTAATATTAAGGTTTTACCTTCACGTGTTTTAACTTTTGACGTTCTTAAATTAATTTCTGTAATGGTAACAACAGTATTTTCATTTTTACTGGTACTAACAATCTCTACCACATCACCAACCTTGGTCGTCCCTTCAAATAACAATAATAAGCCCGATATAAAATCTTTAAAGATGTCTTGTAATCCAAGTCCAATACCAACTAATAAAGCAGCTGCACCACCTAAAACCAAATCAAGCTTAACTCCTAGACTTCTAAAAATAATAATAATGGCTATGGTGTAAATAATGTACTTAGCAATTTGAATAATAACATATTCAGTTCCTTTATCCAAATTAGTACGCTTAGATACTCGTTTTAAAAAGAAAATTTTAAAAAAATTAAGAATCAACTTAGCCACAAATAAAACAGCGACTACTAAAAATAAATGATATACTGAAATATGAAATTCACCTATTCTGATAAAATCAAATTCAAAAATGCTACTAAAATTAATTTCCTGATTATTAATATTTAAGGATTTAAAAGAAATGTAAAACATGATAAAATAAACAAATTGTCTAATCAATTTCCATAAGGCAAACTCACGCCCCTCTATCGTAATCTGCTTATTATCAATATGCAACACTTTGAAATAGCGTTTTAAATATTTTAAAAACAATTTCCCTATTAAAAAAATTATTAAAAATATTATAACATTAATTGGCGCAAAAATAAACCCTGCAGTATCAATTAACGGATAATTTAATATGTTGTCCCAGATATACATAATCTATATAATAGTTCTTCCTAATTTTTCAGAGAGTGCTAACTTAACTTTCTCAAATTTCTGTTGTTGTGCCATTAATATTAAAATATCATCTAGATTTTCAGAATAATCCATTGTGGCGATCTGTTCTTGAATTTTTTCAATTTCAGATTTTACCCTACTACTTTTAAAAGAGTAAATCACATCAATTGCTGCTTTATCTAAATTATCTACTTCCGAAGGAATAGTAACCTTAAACTTTTCCCAAAGTCTATAACTTAACTCTTTAGTATCTGCTAAGATATCTACAGCAATTTTTGAAATATCAATATTTTGATGTTGCGTAAAATGTTGTTCAGTATGAAAAGTGTCATCCTCAAACCCTTTTTTATATTGATTATAAATATTCTGAAACATTTCATTCTCAAACTCTATCTCATCTTTCTCTATCTCATGAATAATAAATTCAATCACACCTACTTCAACTATCCTTTCTTCTTGTTTCCCTTTTTCATTTAGTTCTATAGAGACCGTCTTAACCAAATAAGTGCCATAATTTAACAAAATTCGTATCACATCAAACTCTTGATGGTAGAGATGATCTAACACAACAGGTTTTGAAGCCTCAAGTTGTTGTTTATTGTATTCGTCTAATTT
>Ga0209396_1004496_pt1 | contig 13533 bp, 12 predicted proteins | sample GOMGulsemesocosm_6_FD_184638 | JGI IMG/M metagenome (GOLD analysis project Ga0209396, IMG submission 184638) | Methane-oxidizing microbial communities from mesocosms in the Gulf of Mexico - GOM8C Gulf of Mexico (SPAdes) (version 2) | ecosystem: Environmental > Aquatic > Marine > Cold seeps...
ATGATAATAATTCATAGCAGAGTGCTATATTTTCAATTCGCTATCAGTGTGTGATATTTTAGATTACAACCCGTTGAACTGACTAAAACAGTTGACCTTTACATCTTGCCTCGCTATTTTAGTTTAGTTCTTTATCCTCTTAATAAAGCAATAGTAGTGCTGGAGATATTCGATTGTATTTAAGTAAATTATTATTCATTCTGTTACTCAGCATTTCGTTAAATGTTTTTGCTTCAACCCAAGAAGAAATTAATCATCTTTTAAGTTTTGTATCCACTACCAAGTGTAAGTATGAAAGAAATGGCACTATGCATAATGGCAAAGAAGCGTTTGAACATATCAAGAAAAAATATGCTTATTACTCAGATGATATTGTATCTACAGAAGACTTCATAAAGTACTCCGCGACAAAGAGCAAAATATCAGGAAAATATTACAAAATTCATTGTAACAATAAAGCAGAAATAAGAAGTCATGAGTGGCTTTTAGCCGAATTAGCTGTTTATAGAAAATCAAAATAAAACACTAAAATTAATCAAACGGGTATAGAAAAGTTACTGTGTCTACTGCATTAGAGTCTTAATGTTATTTGCCATTTCATATTCCCATACGTATCTACGTGAATTATTCATTGGAGTTTTAAAGAAGTGAAAATTAAAATATATCAAGTTGATGCATTTGCATCAAAGGTGTTTGAGGGAAATCCCGCCGCTGTATGTCCACTAGATGAATGGTTAAATGATGAAACCCTTCAAAAGATAGCAGAGGAAAATAATCTATCTGAAACTGCTTTTTTTGTTTCTTCTGCACAAGGCATTGAGCTTCGTTGGTTTACACCCATGGACGAAGTAGACCTATGCGGTCATGCAACATTAGCTGCAGCGCATGTATTATATGAACATTTAAACTTTGATTCTCCAGTTATAAAATTTCAGACGAGAAGCGGAGAGTTAGAAGTAACTAAAAATGGCTCAGGGTTTAGCATGAATTTTCCTGCTTCTTATCCTGAGGTTGTAAATGCGCCCTCAAACTTATTAGAAGGTTTAGGTAACATTACTCCTAAACACGTTATGGCCTCTTTCGATTATGTAGTTGTTTTAAATAATGAGAAAGAAGTTATGAGTATTAAGCCAGATTTTACTAAATGGTTAAAGTTAGATCTTAGAGGCGTGGTAGTTACTGCCCCCGGAACAGATGTAGATTTTGTTAGTCGATGCTTTTTCCCTAAGTTAAGAGTCAATGAAGATCCGATTACTGGGTCTGCCCACTGTGAATTAACACCGTATTGGAGTTCTGAGTTAAACCTATCTATGTTAACAGGCCGACAAATTTCTAGTCGAAGTGGAATCCTTCATTGTGAATTAAAAGGGGAAAGAGTTATCTTGACGGGGAGTGCGGTAGATTATATGTCTGGTGAAATAAATATTTAAAATAACAATATCCTTAGGAAAACATAAAGATAAGTGGGTTATATTTCTAAGCCTTTATTCGATTGCAGCAGTGAATACCAGTAGATTAACTACAATAAGACAAAGTACCGTTGACAGTTTAATACTGAACAACATTTATGCCATCAAAAGTTCACCCAATAATGGGTTTTATTACGCTAACCAGTATATGGAGAGATTTATGGACAAATTATTTTTAGGTATCAGTAATCATGTTGTTTGTTTAAGCAAGAAAACAGGCGAGCAGCTTTGGAAAAGAAAACTTAAAAGCTCGAGTATAACGAATGTGTATTACGAAAGTGATTGTGTTTTTGCTTATTCCGGTGGGCACTTATTCTGCTTAACTATCTCTGATGGTTCAATCCTTTGGGAAAACCCTTTAAAAGGTTTTGGTTATAGTACTTGTATTATTGCTAGTGAACATCAAAACTCCGCTGTTATATCAAGTCAAATTGCCACACAACAAGCCATAGCAGCATCATCGATTGCTGCCACTACTGCAGGGGCATCGAATAGTTAAGTCTCTATGTAATTTCAGTTCGATGATCATAATCTTTATTGCCTAACATTAAGTCGGTTATTGCTCAATTAATAAGCTGAATCGGCACTGTCGGGTGGATGTCGGGGAAAATTCGTAACCGACATCAAGGAAATAATGAATACTTATGATTCTTAAGTACAGAGGTAAATTTAATGATTCTTAAACAAATACGTATTAGCCGTCATTTTTCGCAAGAGCAATTAGCTCAAATGTCCGGATTAAATGTTCGAACAATCCAGCGCATAGAAAGCGGAAAGAAGGCTAGTTTGGAGTCGCTTAAATGTATTGCTGCTGCACTTGATGTTGATGTAACAACCTTGAATCAGGAGAAATTTATGATAGATAAAAAATCAGATAACTGGAAACATTTACCATGGCTATTAAAATGTTGGTTTGTACTTAATTTTTTGCAAACGAAACCTACTAGAAAGTCGGCAACTCGAATTGTAGTTATAGGTCATGTAAGTGGTTTTTCTTTTTGTTGTTTAGGCCTTTTTAACGAAGCAGCACTTACTGGAGGCATTCTCATGCTTGCTACTGCTTATTTATACCATGGGCTTATATGGCACGGAGATCAGTATGGTATTTGGTATGATAACGAATCAACCAAAAGTAGTTAACTAGTGACTTGGTGTCTAGCCCGACTTTTCAATCTATTATCGGGTCTCTGTAGACACCATATATCTCTATCAGATACTATGTAATACGCGTTTAAATACTGGAACATTATTTATATTATGAACAAAAAAGTAAGCGGAAGTTGTTTATGTGGCAAAGTGTCTAGCACTGTCGAAGGTCCTTTTAGTAAATTTTATCAATGCTATTGTGATCGGTGCCAAAAGAAAACGGGCTCCGCGTTTGCTTCGTTAATATTTACTACACCGGATAAAATTGAATGGCAGACAGGAACAGACCTAATTAAAAGGTTTGATTTACCTGAAGCTGAGCGATTCAGTAATTGTTTTTGTACAGACTGTGGCTCTCAAGTTCCGTATGTTAGTAGGGATGGAGCTTTTCTAATCGTTCCAGCAGGTTATATCTCTGATGATCCGGAAATAAGACCATCAGCAAATATATTCTGGAATGAACGTCCTTGTTGGTTTGATGAAGGAAAATCTGCCGATACGTTTGAAAGCTATCCTGTATAAACAAATATAAAATCCAATGAATAAGAACGAAACCACGGAACTGCTTTTGTTCTTTAACCAAACCTCATATTAGCAACCAAAGAAACGACCGGCTTGCAAAGTTGCGATGACAAAATCTAAAAGGTTGTTTAATTTAAATGGGAATAATTATCGCTTAGTTACATCGTTTATGGAAAGCACGTTACTTTAGTTAATACTTTACCTTGGTCAGAGTTGAAATTAGCAGTTAAAGAAAACAATCTACAACAGGGCAATCAAAACGAGTTACCCTTAAACAATCATATCCAACGTTCCTGTCTACTTATTTCATTTTAATTTTAATTTTAATTTTAATTTTTTATTACAGTTACAGTTACAGTTACAGTTACAGTTACAGTTACAGTTACAGTTACAGTTACAGTTACAGATATTTCAATCAAGCTCTAAACAAATACAAGATTAATAAATGGCTCTCCGCCATCGGAATAAACGTTTCAATACCTCGATCTTACTAAGGTCGACTTTTAGATCCTTACTACCCAGTCAGCTAATTTTTTACCTCAACTCATACTCAGTTAAACCCACTCCAAAAACTTTCTGTAGAACCTATGGAAAAAATCATGTAACTATATTTATTGCTATAAATAGTATTTGTATGATAAATATTGCAATATGTATTTTAGGATCATAATATCGAGTAGAACGATTACAGAATCGACAAATTACCTATAAGTAACATTATAAATATTATGTCTAACATACAGAGCTGAAGCTGAGTTAAATGACAATGCTTGTCATGTTAAATCTATCAAAGTAGGCAATGAAACGCTGAATAAAATATCCAAAAACTAATGAATGAAATTAAAACTATGAGTAAAGTACATATTTGGCTACGCGCTGAAACAAAACCCGATGAACAAAGAACCGCACTAACTCCATACGGGGCCGACGCTCTTATCAAAGCTGGCTTTAAGGTGACAATAGAATGCTCTTCACAAAGTATTTTTCAGCAACATTTATATGAAAACCTTGCTGTAGAATTTGCACCTGAGGGAAGCTGGGTTGATGCGCCTAAAGACGCTATTATTTTGGGGTTAAAAGAGTTACCCGAAGATACCTTCTCACTAATTCATCAGCATATATATTTTGCCCATGCTTATAAAGAACAGTCAGGTTGGCAAACGTTACTATCACGTTTTAAAGCCGGCGGTGGTGAACTATTTGATTTGGAGTATTTAGTTGATAAACAGCAAAGGCGTATTGCTGCGTTCGGTTATTGGGCAGGTTTTGCTGGAGCTGCATTGGCGGTACTAGCTTGGGCAAATCAGCAAAAGAATATTACTCCGTCGCTAAATGACCTCTCTTCGTATGCTAACAAACAACAATTATTGAATGATTTACAGCAAGCGTTAGCTGGTTGTGAAAACAAACCTAAAATTTTGGTCATGGGCGCTAAAGGACGTAGTGGCAGCGGCGCGGTTGACTTGGCCAAAGCGCTCAACCTCGAAGTAACTGAATGGGACATAGCCGAAACCAAAAAGGGAGGGCCTTTTGTTGCAATCAATCAAGCAGATATCTTTGTTAACTGCGTTTTAATTAATCGAGATTTACCTCCTTTTATTACCCATGATATTTTGGCGCAAGAAGATAGGCAACTTTCTGTAATTGTTGATGTTAGTTGTGATCCATATGGCAGTTATAATCCGCTTCCTATCTATCAACAATGTACAACTTTTAAAGAGCCATGCTTGCTAATCAAACAACAAAACACGTTAGAGCTCATTGCCATCGACCATTTACCTTCATTGCTCCCTAATGAAAGTAGTGAAGACTATTGTCAGCAACTATTGAACCACTTACTGACATTAACAGATAAAACACAGGGTGTTTGGCCACAAGCCATAGCACTTTTTAACGAAAAAACTCAAACATTATAGATATTAAAGGGTAATTATGAAAAACACGATTCATTGGCTTGGCGCTGGCCTTTCATCAGCTCCTGGTATTAAAGCACTGGCAGAGAAAACGACTCCATTGATTGTTTGGAACCGTAGTTTAGATAAAGCTAAACAAACGCTAGCGAGTAGCCATATTGATATTCGTCAGTTAGATTGGGATAGCTTAGCAAATACAGTAAAACAAGGTGATGTACTTGTTTCAATGTTGCCTGCCACAATGCATGTTCAAATTGCAGAATTTTGTTTAAAGCACAAAGCACATTTTGTATCGAGTAGTTATATTGCACCTGAAATGCATGCTTTAGATAGCCAAGCGAAAAGCGCAGGTGTTTGCTTTGTAAATGAAGTGGGTCTTGATCCTGGTATTGACCATTTACTCGCGCATTTATTGGTTGATAAATATAAAAATAGTGATGTTTTCTCGCCAGAAAACCAGCACTTCTTCCGCTCATACTGTGGAGGTTTTCCAAAAGTCGCTAATGACTTTAGATACAAGTTTAGCTGGTCTCCATTAGGTGTATTAAAAGCACTACGTTCAAAAGCACAATGGCAACAAAATGGTCAAACTAAAACCTCTAATGCACCTTGGGAAGCGTTAAGTCGTTATGAAGCTGAGCTCAGCGATAAAAAGGAAGTTTTTCAAGCATACCCTAATAGAGATTCTTTACCTTTCTTGAAGCAGTATCATTTTGATGAAAATTGGGATGTTCAACAATTTGTTCGAGGTACGTTACGTCTTGATGGCTGGTCTACTGCGTGGCAACCTTTATTTGATGAAATCGCTCAATTATCGGGAGAAGAAGGAGAGCAGCGTTTACAAACCCTAAGCGAAGAGCTTGAAGCTAAATATAGTTATGTTGAAGGTGAAGCTGACCGAGTCGTAATGTGCGTAGAGTTAGAAATTCATTCTGCCGGTAAAGTTATCTGGCATCAAAGTTATCATCTCGATAGTAAAGGAGATGAACGAGGGCAGGCTATGGCTCGATTAGTTTCAATTCCGGTAAGTATTGCTATTGAATCTGTGCTTAATAATGAAATATCACCAGGTGTTACCGCTGCGCCAGACAAACCAGAGCAAATTAACGCATGGTTGGAATTACTGGAAAACGTTGGTGAAACCATAGTGTATAAAGACCACCTAGTATAATAAAAACCCCGTTAAACATCGCTGTTTAATGGGGTTTATTTTATCCGCGGGTATCAAATGTAAATAATAAAAGTGAATACCGAAATTTATAGAGGTGTATATGAAAAATAATAATAAACAACCTTCACTATTTGACGCACTTTTTCCCATTACCATATTGTTAGGCCTACTTGCTTTGGCCGTTTATTTTTTTGGTGATGACTCTTCATCTGGACCAAACCAAATCGCTTTAATTTTATGTGCAGGCATAGCTTGTTTAATTGGTTTGAAAAATGGATATACACGTACAGAAATTGAAGCAGGGATTGTTAAAGGTATTAGTCTTACATTAGGGGCAATACTTATTTTATTAGCGGTTGGCTCTCTTATTGGAACATGGTTACTGGCTGGAACGGTGCCAACTATGATCTACTTTGGTTTACAGTTTATCGACCCTCAATATTTTTATGTGAGTTGCGCGCTTTTATGTGCCGTTGTCGCTTTGTGTATTGGCAGCAGTTGGACTGTTGCCGCTACCATAGGTGTGGCGTTAATGGGAGTTGCTACTGGTATTGGCGTTTCTGCTCCTATCACTGCAGGGGCTATTATCAGTGGTGCCTATTTTGGTGATAAATTATCACCTTTGTCTGATACAACCAATCTTGCTTCTGCTGTGTCAGGAACTGAGCTCTTTGTTCATATAAAAAACATGCTTTGGAGTACCGTTCCTAGTTTTGTTATTACCTTAGTTATCTTTTTCTTCCTCGGCTTAAACAGCGCAGAACAATTAACAAATAACCAAGTTAATCAATTATTAGTAAGCTTAGAGAGCGAGTTTCATATTGCCTGGTATTTATTGTTGCCTTTATTGGTTACACTTTTTCTTGCGATGAAAAAAATGCCTGCATTTCCTGCTATCGGCATAGGGGCATTATTTGGTGCGTTGTGGGCGATATTATTTCAACAAGAATTGATACTTTCTTATGCGAATGAAGGGCTATCGGTTATTGAAGCGAATGTTATGGTAGTCTGGCAAGTTATGTTCGCAGGAGTAGAGCTTGATACAGGGAACGAGTCTATAGACCGCTTACTAAGTGGTGGTGGAATGGCCGCTATGCTTAATACGATTTGGCTCATTATCTCAGCGATGATCTTCGGCTCCATTATGGAAAAAGTAGGTTTGCTAAAACGTGTCGTGGTGAGTTTAGTCGGTGTTACTCGAAAAACAGGCTCTTTGATTTCTACGACGATCGTGACAGCATTTGGCATAAACTGTATTTCAGCAGACCAATATATTGCCATTGTCATGACAGGAAGAATGTATAAGGATACCTACAAAGAGCGGGATTTAGCACCTGAAAATTTATCTCGTGCTCTAGAAGATGGCGGAACGGTTACGTCTGCACTTATTCCATGGAATACCTGTGGGGCATATATGCAGTCGGTTTTACTGGTAAGTCCTTTAGATTACGCCGTTTTTTGTTTCTTTAACTGGCTATCACCTATTATTGGTATCACTTGCGCGTTTGCAGGGTTTAAAGTTAAGAAGTTGTTGTGGAAGAGTAATGAAGTTTCACACCAAGTAATAAAGTCTCATACTGAGTAAAAAGCATCCATTCTGTAATTATTAAAAAGGTCGAAATCATCGGCCTTAGGAAGTTCATCTCAAAATGTTAATTGATGCCTCAAAACTGTCGGTTTTAGAGGGCCAAATTTCACGTACAGCGGGATAGTTTAGTAACGTAAACCAACTGGTCGACAGCGACTAATTACACTTCTATGTCTCATTATCTTGTTACAAACCTGATTCACTTCATCCTGTTTTATTACCGACTCTTCGAGATCAGAACGTTCAAAATTGCTACAACCTGAGAGAAAAATGCTAACTAGCACTAGAGTATATTTTTTCATTTGGGATTCCTAAGCGATAAATTTGTATCTTTTACATCGAACGCTAAACAGTATGATGATTCAGCCAAGCGGTTCAGTTGAAAGCAGGTGTTACTTGTAATATATTTGAGGGCACTATATTTTAGTGCCCTCAGTTAAATAGTACTAAGCGTCTACGAAAATAACTTCGCCATTAATAAAACCATCTACCGAGCGTTCAAAAGCTTTACCAACTAATGTTGCAGGTACAGGCTGAAAACCAGCCATCATTTCACCGTATACATCCCATGCTTCAGCTAATACCGTTGGGTTAACGACATTAATGCGGGTGTTTCTTGGCATTTCTAACGAAACAATTCTTACAAATGTATCAATTGCACCGCTTGTCGTTGCATCAGCGATGGCAAATGGAATGGGTTTAGTATTTAAGATGCCACTGACTAAAGTAAATGAGCCACTATCAGCAATGTACTCTTGACCAATTCGTACTAAGTTTATTTGCCCCATCATTTTACTCATCACTGTAGTCATCCACTGCGCTTCAGTCATTTCTGTAAATGTAGCGTATTCACAAAAACCTACTGTATTAACCACAGCATCGAAATGACCGACAGTTTCATATAAAGATCTTATAGACTGTTCATTGGTAATATCAACAATATGGTCAACGTTACCAGAGCGTCCTGCTGTTATAACTTTGTGATTACCTAAGCCTGTTAATGCTGCTTGACCCATTTTTCCTAACGCACCGATTAAAATAACTGTTTTCATTTGATTCTCTCTTTTTAACGTCTATCAATTTAGTTAAATTGATTTGATGAAGAGAGTGTAAAGAACGAATAAAACAATTAGAAACAATCATTTTTTGTTAGTGATACAAGAAAATTTGGTTATGTGTTAGGTTGACGTAGACTGTAGGAAAGTAATGGCAAAGCAATATGAGTAAATTAGACCGATTAGATATTAAACAATTAAGGGTATTTCAGGCCCTAATACGAGAACAAAACGCTTCCAAAGCGGCTAACCAGTTAGGATTAACCCAGCAAGCTGTAAGCGAGCACCTTAAAAAGTTACGTGATGTATTTGATGATAGATTATTTCTAAGGAAAACTAATGGCTTTGTACCAACGCCATTTGCTGAAAATTTATCCTTAGGCGTAGACAAAATATTAAATGATTTTAGCGCACTTTTATCACCGACAAGTTTCAATCCTCAAACAATTACAGGCACTTTTGTTATTGCTGCAACCGATTATGCTCAACAGGTAGTATTACCGCTATTAATATCTCTGCTCAGAAGGCAGTCCCCTAAGTTGAAGATAATCGTTCGTGACTTTGAGTTAGATAAAGTTAATGAATTAATGGAAAGTGGAAAAGTTAATTTAGCTATCGCATTTCCTGACTATATTCCAGATAACTATCCAAGCGTAAAGCTTTTTGAAGAACACCATGTATGTGTTGCCTCACCAAATGCATCTATCGCACATAAAAGCCCATCTCTTGCTGAAATTGCAAATTACCCATGCATTATTGCTTCACCTTCACGGCCAAACTTTAAAGGTTCTATTGATGATTGGTTCAAGCAGTTTGGTTTAAAACGAAATGTTGTAGTCTCTGCACCATGTTTCTCTATCGTGCCAATGTATTTAGAAACGACCGATTTAATCGCTTTTTTACCTTCACGTGCAATAACAGGCTTAGGGCTAGTAGAAATTAAGCTTGAAGAGTCACCTGATAATTTTGATGTTATCGCAGCTTGGCATCCTCGTTATAGTGAAGATGCGCTACAAAAATGGGTAATATCACTGTTACAAGTCGAGTAATAAATCATTTTCCTTAACGCCAACTGATGCTAGGTCGGCGACAATGACGTTTGCATGATAACTATTGTGACAAAAAGTCTACATTAAAGAGGGCATTTAAAATTTAATTACAGATAATAAATTAGAATATTCATCAGTCCATAAGACTCTTTGCTCTTTCTTTAATTTAAAATAAGTAGCTCTTCTTATAATCGTGTCATCTTCAATAAAATCCTTATTATTAGTAACAATTACCCATTCAGCAGTATGCTCATTAATATCATCTGAAGCTGAATAAAAGTGGAACATCTTTCTACCTGTATTTTCGGCTAAAGTGGCAACTAGGGGTAATAAATCAAGATGATTATTAGAAATATGTAAGACTAATAAACCATCATCCGTTAAATGCTGCCAATATAGTTGAAAAGCTTCTAATGTCAGCAAGTGAACTGGAATCGAATCACTGGAAAATGCATCTACAACCATAACTTGATATTGTTGACTTCCATTTTCATCAAATTCTTTTTGCAGGGTAATTCTTGCATCCCCCAATCTTACCGTTACATCTGCCAGAGAATCAGAGAGATAACTAAAATACTCATAAGCCGCTTTTTTTACATTAGGATTAAGTTCATAAAAAACATAGTTATCATCTAAGTTTCCATAAGTGGCTAGTGTCCCTGTTCCTAAACCAATAATCCCTACATTTTTTGGCTTGTTAACAGCTGTTTTCTGCAAAGCTAGTGAAACACCTGTGCCAAAACGATAATAGCTTGTCGGAATGTTTTTTCTTTCTAGAGATATTAACTGTGTACCATGTGAGGTTGCACCATCAAATAACATCCGAGTAGGTTGTATCGAGTCAGTAAAATCTTTTACGGCTAACGTGCCATAAAAATTACGGCTATTATAAACATCATCTTTGTTATATAAATAATTAAGTTTAAAAAAATATAAACTGAAGGCTAACAAGCAAGCGATACTCGCCACACTTAAAAATGCATTTTCCTTTTCCAATTTCCTAGAAATCAATTTATCGGTGTTTTCCTTCTTTAGTGTGATGGCCAATAAAACAAAAACCAAAACGATTCCCATTGGAAATTCGTAATATTGAGTAAATACATACTCTGCCACTATTGAAGTAAATACACTCCCAATGACACCACCAATTGCTATTATCAGATAAAATAAAGTCAGTTTACTTTTATTCGGTTTTAATCGGGCAAGCTCCCCATGACATAACATACAAGCAAAAAATAGGATTAATGAGTAAACCAATACTTGAATTACGATATTAAATTGAGTACCGATAAAAAACATCAATACCGCAGCAAAAGAACAACAAGAGAAAAGAATGAACCAATACTTACGAACATACCATTTTGCGTTATCAAAACAAATTATATAAGTAAGCAGATAAATACTAAGCGGCAAAATCCATAAAAAAGGAGTTGGTGGTATATTTTGAGTCATCGCATTAGTCGTTGAAACCATTAATATTACACTAGCAGATGAAAACAATAACCAAAGCCATGTATTACCGATCCCGCTCTGAGTTTCTTCATTTTTAGTCGTTTCAACAGGTTGCAGACTTTTAAATTGCTGACCAAACAACTGATAACCAGTGAATAACATAGATAAAGCGAAACACCCATATGCCATTGACCAAATATTGCCTTGAAACTTCGTACTCATAACTGGCTCTATTACCAATGGGTATGTTAAAAGTGCTAATAAAGCCCCTAAGTTAGAAAGTGAATATAAACGGTATGGAGCAGTGTTGTTAGGATTATTGCTGTACCATTTTTGAATCAATGGTGCGGTAGACGACAAAAGAAAGTAAGGGAAACCTATACCAAGGAGTAGTGAAAAAATAATATCAAGTTGTGGTGCCTCCCAACCAAATGAAAGACTGTCAGTAAATGGCGTAATGGGTAAAAATAATAAACTCATTGCAATTAAAATACTGTGTAATATTACTTGGTGATTTAAATGAGTTAATTTTGTCAGGTAATGAGAATATAAATAACCTAAAAGCAAAAAAAATTGAAAGAACAACATGCAAGCTGTCCATATTGCGGCTCCTCCACCAAAAAATGGTAAAGCCATTTTTGCTAAAATAGGTTGGATTTGAAACAATAAAAAAGAACTGAGAAAAATTGTTATTAAAAACTTCATAAATTGACTTCTACTCTCATTCTACGCTTATTCGTTAATTAACTTGAACTCTCAGGTAGTTTATAACTAAACAATTTGTGGTTACATTATTTATTTTGAGCGAATTTATTGTATGCATAACCGCAGGGGATTTGCGGTTATGCATAAGAGTTAATCAGTTCAGCCCACTCAAATTTTGCTTACCTAGTCTGCTGGCTAAGTTCGATTAATCCTAATTCAAGTACCTTGAGAAACTTATCAGCATCACTTGTGGTAAATGCCATAGGCGGCTTTATTTTCAAAATATTATAGAAACGGCCTTCGGTACTTAGTAATATTTTGTGTTGTTTGAAAAACTCCACTAGCCATGAGGTTTTTTCTGTAGCAGGGCACTTGGTTACTTTATCTTCAACTAACTCAACACCAATAAACAAACCTAAGCCACGAACATCACCGATAAGGTCAAACTTATCTTGTAAGTTACGTAATTTTTCCTGGAAATAACTTCCTACCGTTTTGGCGTGTTCCATCAGGTTTTCTTGTTCAATAACATCGAGTACAGCCAATCCAATAGCACAAGAAACGGGGTTGCCACCAAAGGTGTTAAAGTATTCCATGCCGGTAACAAAAGCATCTGCAATGGCTTGGGTGGTAATAACAGCCGCCATAGGGTGACCATTACCAATAGGTTTTCCTAAAGTTACAATATCGGGCACTACATTTTGAGTTTCGAATGCCCACATATGAGAGCCCACGCGACCAAATCCTACTTGTACTTCATCAGCGATACAAACACCGCCCGCAGTACGAACATGGTCATAAACGGCTGGTAGGTATCCAGCAGGCATAATTATTTGACCGGCAACACCTTGCAAAGACTCACAAATAAAAGCACCTGGTTTCTTACCTGTCTGTTGTAACTTCTCAATAGTTGCTTTAACGCTATGGGCATAAGCTTGCGCCGAAGTTTCTGTATTTCCTAAAAACTCGCCGCGGTAAGGGTCTGGTAACGTAACCGTGTGAACGTAAGCTTTTTCTCCTTCACCGCCAGGGCCATTAAATTTATATGGGCTGGCTTCAATACAGGCGTTAGTATTACCATGATAAGCCCCATCAACAACAATAAGCTCTTTCGATTTTGTGTAACAACGAGCCAGTCGAAAAGCGAGCTCGTTCGCCTCACTACCTGAATTAACTAACATACAAACAGATAATTCGTCTGGCATAGTCGCTAATAGTTTATCGGTATAGTTGACAATATTGTCGTGTAAGTAACGGGTATTGGTGTTTAACTTGGCTAATTGTTGTTGACCAGCAGTAACGACTTTAGGGTGACAATGACCAACATGACAAACATTATTTACCATATCTAAGTATGGCGTACCTTGTTCATCAAATAAGTATGCTCCTTGTCCACGTACCATTTTTAATGGCGTTTCATAGCTTAGACTTAAAGTTTTACCTAAATGCTTTTTACGGTAATT
>Ga0209396_1004497_pt1 | contig 13532 bp, 14 predicted proteins | sample GOMGulsemesocosm_6_FD_184638 | JGI IMG/M metagenome (GOLD analysis project Ga0209396, IMG submission 184638) | Methane-oxidizing microbial communities from mesocosms in the Gulf of Mexico - GOM8C Gulf of Mexico (SPAdes) (version 2) | ecosystem: Environmental > Aquatic > Marine > Cold seeps...
GTCATAACTATTTCCGATAATTGATGCATCTTTCACAGTATTTTCATTCCTTTATGTCAATTTTTGAATACTTTAGTGACAACTTAAATAGGCTAGTAAGGTGCGAGTACCTTTTAGCCACGCCACTAAAGAGAATCAAATGAAAAACAAACATCAAAGCAAATCAATGGCTCAACTATTTGGTCTTATAGCCATACTTAGTGTTGGTATATTTCATGGTGGGCTTAACGCCAGCGAACCAAGCAAAGTGGAAATAATGTCAGCTGAAACTAAAATACTCATTGTTGTTTCAAGTGACTCTCACGGTTACTGGCTACCCGAGGTGGTTGAACCTTATCGAATATTTGCCAAAGCCGGTATTACCATTGATATTGCTAGTCCAAAAGGCGGGAAAGGAGAAGCCGGCGGCAGATTAACCAAACAAGATCGTATTTGGTATCAACAATCCTCTTTACCTGAAAAATTAGCCAATGCTAAAAGCTTAAGCGAAGTGCAATCTTGGCAATACCAAGCTGTCTATTTTGCTGGTGGCTCAGGACCCATGTTCGATTTAATTGATAATAGCCAAGCACAACGCATTACTCGTGAAATTTATGAAAATGGCGGGTATGTTTCTGCAGACTGTCATGGTCCTGCAGCACTACTTAATGTGAAGCTATCGAATGGTGAGCGACTCATTAACGGAAGAAAATTAACCGCCAAAGCCAATGTAGAAGAAGGGCGCTGGGCACGCAGTAATTATCCGTTTCTACTTGAAGATAAAATCACTGAATTAGGCGGTGATTATTCTGCGGCCGGAAAGAGTCAAAAACACGTTGTGGTTGATGGTCGACTAATTACCGGACAAAATCCAGCTTCAGCCATACCTATGGCAGAAGCGTTAGTTGCAATGTTAGCTGAGCACGCAAAGCACTCTTAAAGCACTCTTAAAGCAAGATACAATGAGTGATTAGCGATTTAGTACAATCAATACTCTTACAGTTTTTCGATAATAATATCGTACTGGTATTGATTACTGTTTGCTAAACGTTTTGCTGTCATCATGGCTTGTTCTTCAACAGATTTTCTTTTGAACATGCCATCTTTTTCATTGAGCGGCTGATTGGGAAAGTACATTTGTGTCAGTAAAGGTACATAGCCGTGTTTACCTACTTTTAGATGGATATGTGGTGTTCTTTGTTGCGGACTATTCAGCGGGTAGGCACCTGGAATTACGGTCTTAAACTTAAATCGACCTTGAGTGCCACTTTGTATAATAGCCCAGGATTGAAAGTACTCATCTATTGGAGCTTCACTAGTATCATGAGCATGATGGTATTTCCCAAAGCTATTCGCCTGCCAAAGATCGATAGTGACGTCTTCAATCGGGTTTAAGTCTTGGTCTACTACTTGACCAGAAATTTCGATTATCTCTCCTTTGGCAATTCCACTTTTTCCTTCTACTCTGGTGAGATCGGCATCTTGATCTTTCTGTGGGGTAATGGGGTAAAAAGGACCTTCAGCTTCTCTTGGTGTAGTCATCTTAGCTTGTGTGTTGGTAGCAATAATACTTGCCATAGCGCCTAAAGCAGCATTTTTTATAAATGTACGACGTTTCAATAATTCCATATGGCTTGTCCTAATTGAGAAAATACAAGAAAGAGGGATGCTAAAAGAGTTGCTCTTTTGTCGTGGTGTTAGCAACTTAATTTAGTGGCTCTCTTTTCGTTGAGAATTAACTTAACAAGACGGTGTTGAGGAATCTTATAGAAAATCTATTATTTATAAAATAGAAAAATAATAGATTTTATGGCTATACCTTTAAGTGCTTAACTAGCGTAACGTCATCGATAAGCCAAGACATCCTTGGCCGTGTTACTGACTTTAACCATAACTTAATTAATAATACTAATTTTACTTACAACGGTGCTAGCCAAATAATTAGTCGTGAAGTGAGTAATGGTAGTTTTCAAATTGCTATTCCAGCACAAGCACACAAGTGTATGACGTTAATAATTTAAACCAATATACCAAGGTCGGTGGAAAAAGTGTTGAGCACGATTTAACGGGTAACTTAACTAACTATGATGGTTGGACTTATAATTTTAATGCACATAACCGACTGACCTCTGCTTCAAAAAGCGGCACCGTGCTAGGTTTAACTTATGATCCCACAGGGCGCTTACAAAATACCCTGGATTAAAAGCAAACGTGGTTAATCAATTAGCTTCCGGTGACTGGCTCAAGAAACGACTTCACTTACTTATTTTAGGGCCAACAGGGACAGGGAAAACATCACTCGCCTGTGCTTTTGCACAATCCGCTATTCGTGAACATATCCCCGTACTCTTTTATCGGTTAGATACACTGTTAATGGAATTAACAGCCGCAAGAAAAGAGGATGTTTGGGTTAAATTCATTCGCAAAGTTAATCGAGCTAAACTGCTCATTCTTGATGATTGGGGTAACGCTATGATGAATAATGAAGAGCGTCACTTACTGTTTGAGTTGATTGAGTCACGCGACCAAAATAGCTCTTTATTAATTACGTCTCAATACCCTGTTAGCGCTTGGCATGACGCTTTTCAAGACTCAACTATTGCGGATTCAGTTTTAGATCGTATTGTTCACAGCGCTCATATTATTGATAGGGGAAAAGCGCCTTCTATTCGTAAATTACTTAGTAATAAACGGGGAAATGATCATGATTAACTCCACACCTGCATATTTAGCACTATTCGGACAGTTAAGTCTTGAAGATATGTATATCAAGCAAGCATTCGACTTCTACCGTACCTGTTTGCTTGGTGATGACAATAAGCGTCTGATTGTGTCTTCATTAGCAACGGTACCCTCAGAGCTACAATCTCACTCCTATATAGGGATTTGTGACCGCACACTGGGTTTACAAATACCTAACGGTAGAACGCTAGAAGGTGGCGTTATTCGTGGTCAGCTTCAACATTGCGGCTTATTAACTGTGAAAGGTGGTGAGCTATTTCGTGGCTGTGTTGTTTTTCCTGAGCGTGATGAATTTGGTCACTTCGTTTCAGCCATTGGTTACCGATATGGTCGGGTTCGTTCATGGCAACCCGCTGTAATTGAATGGCACAAACCTGAGCTGGGGCAATTTGTCTTAGAGGGCATGAGATTAGTTAAGGAGATATCGTATGCAAAAGCCTACCACTAGCCGCCTTTGGCGGTGTATTAGTTATTATCTAGCATTGTGCCTTGTCAGAGGACAAGCAAGCGATACTATTCGAGCAAAAAAATACAGCCTTAGAAAATTCTGTATTTGGTGTTTTGCTAGAGACCTATTTACTATCGATGAGATTGATATCGCATTGATGGATGATTATATGGAATATCTTAATGCGTACCGTAAACCCAAGGACAATCAGCCTATTTGTAAGGCGAATAAGTACGCATTACTACTCAATGTTAAAACCTTTATAGGTAAAATGCACAACCGAGGGTTAATAAATAACAACCCTATTGCGCACATTGAATTACCCACCGTAGGTAGACCGTTACCTAAAGCAATTTTTACCGCAGAAGAAGTTGAAAAAATACTAGAGCAACCACTACTTTTTGGCAAAAAAGGTTTGGTCGATAAAGTCATTCTAGAAACGTTCTTTGCTACAGGCATTCGCAGAGTTGAACTGAGAAACCTAGATATTGAAGATATCGATATTAAGCAACAACTGGTGCGTATCAGAAAAGGTAAAGGTGACAGAGAATACATACTGCCTATTAGTGAGCGAGCATGTGAATGGATAGTGTTTTATCTTGCTAAGTTAAGACCACTACTTGCCACCATTACATCAGGCAGTGCTCTTTTTCTAAATGATAAAGGAACACGTTTCAGAGTAAACGCATTATCTGATATGGCTTCACGTTATGTCAAATTGGCTGGTTTTAAACGTGCTGGTGCTTGTCACTTATTTCGTCATTCAACAGCAACTATCATGTTAGACAATGGCGCTGACCTTCGGCATGTGCAAGAAATGCTAGGTCATGTAAACATCACAAGCACGCAAGTTTACACCTTTGTCTCACGTTCAAAACTCACAGAGGTTTACAACAAAACCCACCCATCAGCGTTAAGCAAAGGAAATATTTTTTGATAGTGATATTTTGTACGTACAATATACGTTTATTGTTGTTGACTGTTTTATATGCTATCTTTATCATAATGATACGTACAAATACCGTATGGGGTTAAATTATGGTTGCATTAGCATTAAAAAAAGATGCTCGATTAGATTTGAAAACAACATTACAGAACAAAGAGTTACTAGCTCAAGCTGCTCTTTTACGAGGTGTTGATATGACAAGTTTTATCATCGAGCCAGCATTAAAAGCAGCAAAAGAAGTTATTGAAAAATTGCATTTGCAAAATATAGAGCAAGAAGCATTGTTTAATGCTTTATCAAAACCTAGCGCACCTACTGAAGGGTTAAAGGATTTACTTTCAGCGGGGACGTTTAGTGAGCGATAATAGATTTGTTCTGGAGCAATATGATGTAAGTAAAACGTATTTTCAGCAAAAGAAGTTTGATTGCGGAAATAAGATTATTAACAAGTTTGTTCATTCTTCACTTAAAAAGCAGGTAAGTAAGAAGTTTTCTCAAGCCTATACTTTGTTAGACCAAGAAAATAATGACAGTTTTTCTGCTTTTTATACATTAAGTTCATTTAAGTTGTCAGCATCTGACATGGACCGGTTATCTGCAGGAAGTTTACCAAGAGATATACCATGTGTTCGACTTATCATGCTAGGTGTTGATAATAATCTGCAAGGTAATGGCATTGGTAAAAAAATGATGTCTGATGCTTTTCATCGAGTACATAGAGCCTCAAAGGAAATAGGTATCTATGGTCTATATTTAGATGCCGATCCAAAAGCGACTGACTTCTATCTTTCATTAGGATTTACTCGATTAGATAATGGTAGCAAAGATGACATAGCTAAAATGTTTTTGAGTATTGAAACCATCAATCAATTGCTTGGATAGCACTTCAAATTGCCAGCTAGGAAGGCGATAACCTACTCCCCCTAAAACTCAAAGAATAAACTGGATCATAGATCCGATTATATTATTACAAAGCACGGGTTTATCATCCAAAGCTTGGGCGGTTTATGCAAACTGATCCGATTGGCTACGACGATGGCATGAACTGGTATGCTTATGTTGGGAATGATCCGGTTAATGTCACCGATTCTAGTGGTAAATGTGGTGGTGGTTGGTGTGTGGCTGCTGCCGCCGCCGTTAAATGTGCTACTAATCCAGCTTGTAAAAAGGCAGTAATCAAAATCGTTAAGAAAATCTACGATGACAGCAATTACAAAAAACATGGTAAATTTGATAAAGGTTCTAAAAATAGTCGAAAGCCACAAAATGGTCAAGAAGCATTAAATAGCTCTGAACGAGTGAAGGAAACATCCGAAAGAAGAGTTGGCGTTGATCGAGAAAATGGAGAAGTTGTTGTTATGGATAAGCATGATACTATCGGTGGTGATGATATTTATCACGGACATGTACAAGATACACTTAAAGAGGCAGAGTTAAAAAATACGGCCAAAAGACTGCCAGGTGTTAAAGTAAACAAGAAAGGGAAGTGGACTGTCGCAAAGATAGGTTCAAAAATTAAACGGAAAAAATGAGATGACTCAAACTTTTGAACAGTCTTTAAGTTTATTACATATTACTTCTAGTGTAGAGGATGCCCTAGAGTACCTTTTAAATGGTGGAGATCCTGATGTATTGGCGGATGGAGATATTACTCCTTTACATTATAATGAAAACAGTGAAGTCATTAGTTGCTTGTTAGAGAATGGAGCAAACCCTAATTCCCAAAGAGATGATGGTCAAACTCCTCTGCACATTCAATGTAATTCAAAGGTGGTTAGTCTACTAATTGACAGTGGTGCTAATCCAAATATTATTAATATCTGGGGTGACACTCCATTGCACCTAGCAGAAAGTCCTGCTCAGGTAGAGTTGCTGTTAAATGCAGGTGCAAACCCTTTATGTAAAAATAATGAGGGAGAACTGGCTGAAGAATGCTATGGCGACGATGAAGAAAGTCTGCAGATGGTGAATTTAGTTAAGAATAAAAGAAAAAAACAAAATTAAAAATTAACAAGCGAAATTAACGAGGACAGTCGCTCAAAGTTGTTACTATTGAGTAGTGATTGTTAAATTTTATTTCTTTGAAAACAAAGCCTCGCACGTCGGGGCTTTGTTATTTATAACCTCTTATATTTAATCCTCGAACGATTATCAAGAATATTGAGCCATAGGTGTTGGCAACTTTACAGTGGAACAGTGGCAACTTTTAAATGGAAAGCTGGCAAGTTTAGTTTGGTCTAGTGGCCTTTTTTAGCGGAATCTACACTGTACAAGTTGGTGATTACAAACTTATAGCCGACGATATTGGTGTTACTAAAAACAACTTAACCTTATAGCCATATTTTCCATTTTATTCGGACTATATCTTGTCATTCATTATTCAAATTTATATAGGTTTATTATTCGTAGTCGTTATAATACGTGGAACAATTAATTTCTTATAATATAAATAACTTACATCCATTTATTAGGTATTATTGAGCACTTTTACGATAAGGTAGTTATGCTCTTTTAGCCATAAAATTTGGCTTTACCGTTCATAAGTTATTAGTTTCAGGGAAATAAACCATCAAGGGATGATAATGTTAAAAAACTTAATTTTTTTATTGTTAGCACTTTACGCTCACAATAGTTCAGCACAAGACAATTCAGATATATTTGGTACTCTTCCATTAATTAGTGATTTAAAAATCTCTCCTGACGGTTTAAAAATCGCATCATTGCAAAATATCGACGGCAATTATCATATTGTTGTGCGTGAATTATCTAAACCCAAAGCTAAGCCAACGGTTATTGGTCTCAAATCTGCAAAAATAAGAACTATCGATTGGGGAAATAATGACAGAATTATTTTCAATGCCACGATCCCATACTATTCAAGAGCTGATCATGAAATGTTCACTATGCATAGACTAGGCCTATTAAATATACACAACAGTGAAACTATTTGGCCATTTAATAAAGGTAAGAAAAAATACTATATAGGTGCACCTTATGTTGTTAATAAATTAATTCATGAGCCAGACCACGTATTAATTTCCTATTATGGCGATTTACTTAAAGTTAGGTTAAGTGATGGTGATAAAGATGAAGTTGATATCCCAAGAAAATCAAGCGCATGGGTTACCAATGAAAGCGGTGAGTTACTTGCCTATACGCTTTATCACAAAAGAGAAGATCGCTATACAGAAATGCTCAAGTCACCCAGTGAGGAAAGTTTTATAACACTAAAAGTACTTGAAGATGAAAAAGAAAAGAATTTTGATGGCAATATTCAGTTAGTGAGCAAGGACCGCAAGTCAATTTTTTATACGCAAAGAAGTAATGATGATGTCGTGAATTTATTCAAAGCGACGGTTCAGGGGCAATTATTGGTTGATATAAAAATTGTATCAGAGAATGGAACATTTGATTTAGATGGCGTGGTTTTAGATTACAATAATTCACAAATGATAGCTGCTCAGTTTACCAAAGATTATAGCGAATATGATTATTTTGATAGTAACTTGAAGCAGGTTCAAGCGGACCTTACCGCAACATTTCCCCAAGCGGAAGTTGAAATAACGTCTTATTCGGTCAATAAAAATAAATTTATCGCTAAAATATCGAGTAAAGACTTCCCGCTTGAATATTTTTTCTATGATCAAAATAGAGGTCATCTAGTTAAGGTTGCCGATGGATATCCAGCAACCAAGAATGTGTCTTTGGGGACTGTTACTAAATATAATTATACTGCGGGTGATGGTTTAGCTATAGCAGGATATTTTACTAAACCGACTATAAATAAAGACGAACTGCCACCATTAATCGTTATACCTCATGGCGGACCTGAAAGCCGAGATAATATGAGCTTTTATTGGTTAAGGCAGTTTTTTGCATCGGAAGGCTATGCTGTATTTCAAAGTAACTTTAGAGGCTCCTCCGGTTACGGTAAAAAGTTTGCCAAAGCTGGTTATGGTGAGTGGGGTAAAAAAATGCAGCAAGATATTGATGATGGTGTTGATAGCTTAATCAAAAATAAGTTAGTCGATGGCAATAGGATTTGTGTGGTAGGGGCCAGTTATGGTGGCTATGTTGCTTTATATAGCGCGACTCAAAGATATGATAAATATAAGTGTAGTGTTTCGTTTGCGGGCGTTAGTAACTTAAGTGATATGTTTTATCATGCAAAAGAGCAACTTGGTGGCATTTCCTATTGGGAAAAAAGCATCGGGGAAAGGAGAGACTTAACAGCATTAAAAAAATATTCCCCCGTTAAGTTGGTTACAAAGAAGACGCGCCCTATTTTAATACTCCATGGAGAAAAGGATACGGTTGTTCCTATTTTCCAATCGGAGAAAATGTATAAAACACTCAAGAAAGCGAAAATAAAGGGTGTGAAATATATTGAATTAGAAGATGAGGACCATTGGTTTACTCAAGAGAAATCGAGAAAGCTTTTTTTAAAAGAGTCGTTAAGTTTTATTCAAGAACATATCTAAAGGAAGGGTAAACCTATTTATAATCAAAGGGTAAGGCTCTGAACCCCTTGATTAGTTGATTGATTAGCGGAAAAAAACCGCTTCAGCCATACCTATGGCGAAGCGTTTTTGGAACACTTAGCGCGATTAGCAAGTAGTGAACTTTAACTTTTAATCCTAAAGTTCACATTAGCCAGAGAGAGTCCCGATAAATCCGCTATCTCTTTAACATCTTATTTGTACTATTCATCACGCAATATCAATGAAGGTCTAGTACTTGCGGCTTTAAAAGCAAGGCTAGCCACCGTTAACCAAGTGATCATTGTGATGATGATTGCAGAGGCTAAATACACCCAACTCGATTGGGTAATTCGTTCATTGAAATTAGCTAACCAATCACCAATCAACCAGTAACTAAGCGGAAAAGCGACAACAATGCTAATCACAACTAATATTAAAAATTCTTTAGCAAGTAAGTTCACTATGCTTAAACGAGAGGCACCTAATACTTTGCGCATAGCGATTTCTTTTTGTCGGCGTAAAGTTGCAAAGGATGCTAAACCAAAGGTACCTAAACAGGTTAAGAAAATAGCTAATAAGCTAAAGACACTGACCATTTCTAACGCTCTATTTTCATTTTTATGGGCGTTGGCGTAATCATCAGAAATGGTACTGATGTTAACATCACTTAGATGTAACTCCTTGGTGATGATCTCTTTAATCTGTTTGCTTAATGTTGATAAATTGCCCTCTCCTACTTTAATCACCATGTTACTTATTCCTGCAGAGGAATAACCTAAATTCAATGACATAGGCAATGTTGTTTGCCTCGCGGAACCAATTTTAACGTTTTCAATCACACCGACGACTGTCGCTTTCATGTTGCCATGATTGGGCACAATAAGCGTCATACCAACGACTTCATCTAGGTCTTGATAACCCGCTAATTCAACCATGCGACGACTGACAATAACACTTATGGCTCTATTACCTTCGACATCTTCTTGGTACCAATCACCACTAAATTGTGGTGAAAAATCGCGTCCAGTAAGTAAAGTTAGACCAAAGGTTTCAACGGGGTTGTAACTGGTTACCACACTTGGCTGCATCACGTCTAATTTAGTGCCATTTGGCCAAGTAAAGTTTAGATCAAAGTTCATATCATTTGTTAAGTCGGTATTAGAAGCGGTAACGCTTTCAACGCCAGGTAAGTTGTTAATTGCAGTGAACAAACTATTATTGTCTTTTCTAAATAAAGCTTCATTGGGCAAGTTTTTAACTGTCAACCTAGATGACTTTTCATAACCAATATCGAGGTTATTAATTAAATGCATTTGTTGATATAAAGAAGCAGTAGCAATGATTAAACCTATAGATAAGGCACCTTGAAAGCAGAGCGTTAGTTTCCTAATGAATATTGCCGTACCACCACGAACTAAATCACCACTTAATACTCTTTTGGCACTAAACGACGACACAAACAGCGCTGGATATAAACCTGATAATAAACCGACGATTAAAATAATCACGCTTGTCATCAACATAAACTCTGAAGCATAACTAAAACTAAGGGTTCTATGCATCATTTGATTGAATTGCGGTAAAGTAAGCTCCACTATAGCGAACGCTATTAAACTGGCGACTGCGACTACCAAAAGTGATTCAGTTAAAAACTGCATCACTAATTGGCTTTTTGTTGCCCCTAGTGCTTTACGTACACCTACTTCTTTTGCGCGCTTTGCCGATTGTGCAATACTCAGATTGATAAAGTTAATACTGGCAATAAGAATTAACATCACACTTAACGCTAAACAGATTTGTAAAACGGTTGATGAACCTCCTTGCTTCATGAGAAAGGGGCCATTACTTTCAAAGTGTATGTTTTCCATATTGACCAAAGCCATGGTCACGTTCTGCTTCGCTTTCCATGGTTGGAGTATGTGAAGCTCTTTGTTAAGTAGCTTAGTGAAAGCAGTGATATTAGTATTGGCGAGTAACTTATAATAAACATAACCGCTGCCTCTTTGTATAAAGTTACTAGGCATATGAATTAAGCTATCAAATTTAAAGTGAGTATTTTCCGGCAAATCTTTGAAAATAGCGCCGATACTATACTGCCCATACTCATGTTTTAGTGTTCGACCAATAACATCTGTATTACCAAAAAGACGTTTTGCTTCGCGTTCACTGAGCACTAATTGATTAGGTTTATTAAGCGCTTGAGCAATATCCCCCGCGACTAATTCTAGTTTCATAAAATCAAGAATGTTATCTGCAGCAGAGTACAGGTTATTTAAGCGATAATTACTGCCGTTAACCTCAACTAAATCACTTATTTTGGGATCTAACCTTTCAATACTAGCAAGGCCAAAAGTTGCCTCAAGTTGACTATGATTTTTTACTTTATCAGCAACGCCAAAGTCACTTTGTGAGATGACTTGTAAACCTAACGGGGTAAAATCTGAGTGACCTAGGTAAACTCGTTCGCTGTCAGGATGTTGTTTATCGTAGGATAATTCATGCTGAGCAAATAAAGCCATCAATATCGCTGCTGCTAAACCAATACTAAAACCGATTAAGTTAAGAAAGAAATGTTGTTTATCTTTTTTTATCGCCCGAAGAGCGGTGACAATATAACTAACTATCATATTAAGCGACCTCGGCAGATATATCTGAGGGCATAGTGACTTGATTAGCCTTATCAAGCATTACTTGGCCATCTAAAAGGCGGACTAAACGGTCGGCATAATTACCCTCTTTTTCATCGTGAGTTACCATGATAACTGTGGTGCCTTCTTTATTTAACTCACGTAACATTGCCATGACTTCATCACCATTTTTTGAGTCTAAGTTACCTGTTGGCTCATCGGCTAAAATCAGTTTTGGGTTAATAATTAAGGCACGTGCCACGGCAACACGTTGTTGCTGACCACCGGATAGTTGTTGAGGTAAATGCTCACCACGATGATCAATACCAACACGTTTTAAAATAGCTTCCACTCTTTGTTTACGTTCAGCCTTTGAAATTTTTTGATATTGTAGTGGCAGCTCAACATTTTCAAACACTGTCAGTTCATCAATTAAATTAAAACTTTGAAAAACAAAGCCAATAGAAGACTTACGTAGTTCCGCTAATTTAGTTTCACTGTAGGCTGAAATATCGGTACCTGAGAATTCAAAGCTACCATCCGTTGGTGAATCAAGCATGCCTAAAATGGATAATAAGGTCGATTTACCACAGCCAGAAGGTCCCATAATAGCGACAAATTCACCTTCTTCTACCGTTAAATTAATATTGCTTAGTGCGGTTGTTTCTATATCTTGAGTGCGAAAAATACGGCTTAAATTTTTTAATGTAATCATGTGAATCCCTTTCTTTGTTATTATTGTAAGTTAAGTTGTTGTGCTTGATCGAAATGGCCATAAGAAGAGGTGATGACCTGATCTCCCAGTGTAAGGCCTGATAATACTTCGAAATAGCTTTGGTTCTTTTTACCCAGAGTAATATCGCGTCTTATCGCTTTATTACTGTCAGGTACAAGCACATATACCCAGTGACCACCGCTACTGTTAAAGAAGGCTCCACGTTTAAGTAAAAGCGCATTGTTATTATCGCCACCCAACATCAGTTCCGTATCAATACTTTGTCCACGTTTAATGCCCTGAGTACCTTTAGGTAAATCGACTTCAATTTGAAATTGTGACTGACTAACTCGACTATCAATTTTACTTACCAGGGCATTTACATTGCCGCGCTTTAATTCAACCGCAACAGTCATGCCTCGTGTAACTTGATTTAGATAAAACTCATCAAGTCGAATAACCAATTTATATTCGTTCGGAATGTCTATTTGCCCTAAGCGTGCACCGCGGCTTTTAGATTCACCAATTTCAACATTTAATTCACTTAAATAGCCAGATACGGGGGCTTTAATTAATAAGTTATCAAGGTTTTTTCGGGCAAACTGTAGGTTTTTTTCTAACATTTTTGCACTGTCTTCTAGCTGCTCTACTTGCACCTTACGTATGCTGTTTTCTTGTTGTTGTCGCTCTAAAGTGAGTGATTTTCTTGCTTTGTAATAACGCAAGTCGCTGGTTATCTCTGCTAATCTATCTTTGGCAAGCACACCTTTACCCACTAACGGCTTTGATTGCTTTAAGCGACGATCTAGATGACTAATCTGTAATTCAATTTCTAATAAATCACGGCGTAGATTTAATCTATTTGTTGCCATGTTCATTTGCGTATTACGTAAAAAATTAAGTTGCTCGGTTACCTGCGCCTCACGGCCCATCACATCGAGCTGTAAATTTGTATTGCTCAAACGTACTAGTGGTTGACCCTTTTCAACATACTCACCTTGCTCTACTAAACGTTGTTCGACTTGTCCACCTGCTGAGGTATCGAGGTAAATGGTGGTTTTGGGTACCACCTGACCACGTAAACTTAAGGCATCAATAAATGCGCCTTTAGTGACTGGACTCACCGTGATGTTGCTCATTTCAAGGTTATGGCTACGACCACTGGTGGTTGATTGGCTAAAGCCATAGGCCGAAGCTGCGATTGCTAAAACGATTACACTAACAACAGCATTTTTTAAGTACCTTTGTAGTGGCGAACGTATTATTTTTTTGTCCATCCTAGTCTCTATTCCTCTGCTTTTTAGCTTATGTCCTGAACATTGTTACAACCGGGCTGAGCATTTTGTTTGTAACTTCAATGTAACTTTCAGTATGATTTTCAGTGTAGTTATTACAAGACTTATGCCAGTTAATATAAGCCAATAAAAACAAATGGTTAACTGGGGTGTGTACAGAGGGATAAAATGTAACCGTCCATTTATAGAACACTTTTTACTGCGTTTAGTGTCCATTTATGGACGGTTTTTGTCTGGACGGATGATTTAAAACTAAGGTAGACTAAAAACAATGCAAGAAAATGGATCTCAAAAAATGA
>Ga0209396_1004504_pt1 | contig 13525 bp, 12 predicted proteins | sample GOMGulsemesocosm_6_FD_184638 | JGI IMG/M metagenome (GOLD analysis project Ga0209396, IMG submission 184638) | Methane-oxidizing microbial communities from mesocosms in the Gulf of Mexico - GOM8C Gulf of Mexico (SPAdes) (version 2) | ecosystem: Environmental > Aquatic > Marine > Cold seeps...
TGGGTAAAGATCTTTACGGTTTTATTAGAAAAATACAACCTAATACTATTGTAAACAACCGTGTTGATAAAGGTCGAAACGGTATGGAAGGTATGGACAAAGAGGGCATTTTTGCTGGCGATTTTGGTACTCCTGAGCAAGAGATCCCAGCAACGGGTATCGACTCTGATTGGGAATCTTGTATGACCATGAATGGCTCTTGGGGTTACAAACCTTCTGATAATAACTGGAAAAGTAGTGAAGTGTTAATTCAGAACTTAGTAGATATTGTTTCTAAAGGCGGTAACTACCTTCTGAATATAGGCCCTGATGGCTACGGCAGATTTCCAAGTGAAAGTATTAGACGTTTAGCTGATATAGGCGTTTGGACCACTGCAAATGCTGAATCTATTTATGGTGCTACTGCGAGTCCATTTGATAGACCTAACTGGGGTCGATACACTAAACAAGACGGTGTAATTTACGCACATGTATTTGATTGGCCACAAGATGGTAAATTGGTTATAAATAGCGATATTAAAATTAAAAAAGCATTTTTGTTAGCTGATTCAAAATCCTCTGTAAAATCAAAAATTATCAATGGTAAATTAACACTTATATTACCTAAAAAAGCATTAGATTCTGCAGCAACAGTGATAAAAATTGAGGTGTAAGGTTTATCTGCGATTAATAAATAGATACTAGGGCCTGTTGATCTTTCAGGGTTAAATTTTATTCAATTTAAAACGGATTTAATCGCGATGTGAGCTTTGTCTAATAGTCGTTCTCGGCTTTGTCTCCTGAGTCGCCCTACCTTCTGCATCCATGCAGTCGTATTATAAAAGCGAACAGCAATGAGTAAATTCGTTTTAAATGAACCCAAAGGGCAGCATGTGTTTGAAATTTATACTGCGTTATCGCATGTTCGAGTAGCCAGCTACACGTCACATACTCTGCCTTGTCTAAATATCAAACATATTGCTGTAAAAGTAATCTTGAAAGATCAAAAGGCCCTAAGCTTAGCGACTAAAGTGAGTAATTTAAAAACCTTTATTAATTACAATAAAGGTTTTTTTTCGAACTGCGTTTAGGTTAGGTAAAGCTGATGAATGAAATAACGTCAAATACATCAACGTTTAAATTAAATGGCTGATTAAAAGGAGTTTTTTTATGTTTAGAAAATATAATGGTGTTTTGCTTTTTATCTTGGTGGCTGTTTATTCTAATGCCCTGATAGCTTCTACTGACAACAAACAGCCTAACATAATATTCTTAATGACTGACGACCAAGCTTATTGGGCAGTTGGTTATAACAACCTCGAATTTATAACGCCAGAAATAGACAAATTAGCAAATGAAGGTGTGGTATTTAACAAACACTATAATACCACCGCAATTTGTATGGGCAGTCGAGCCAATGTCATGACTGGGATGTTGGAATATAAAACCGGTACTAACTTTTCTCATGGCGATATGACAGCCGATATTTTTGATAAATCCTATCCAGTATTACTGCGTAATGCGGGTTATTATACTGGTTTTGTTGGCAAGTTTGGCTTTGATTCACCACCGATTAATGGTGATAGACTGCCTAAAAAGTATAACAAGATGCCCGTTGATAAGTTTGACTTTTGGGCGGGTGGCTTAGGCCAAACATCATTCAAAACAGCGTATAATCATTATTTGAAAAAATATGCTAAACAATACCCACATGCTAGCTTGGCAAATGGTGCGGCAACGGTTGACTTTATCAGACAGGCAAAAGCAACAGGTAAACCATTTCAAATCTCGGTAAGTTTTAAAGCGCCACATGCACCCGTTCAGCCAGACCCTCAATTTACCCCTTTATTTAAAGATAGAAAATATAGTAAACCTGCTAATTACTGGCGAGAAAATGGTACTCACTTAGCGTTACAGTCAAAGCTTGGTCGTCAATATATGACCAAGAACGGCTTTGGCTTCGAGCCCAAAACGTATAATAAGCGCATGCTAGACTACAACCAGCAAATTTACGGGGTTGATGTTGCTATTGGTATGATCAGAAAAGAATTGGCAGTACAAGGGCTTGCAGACAACACGGTTATTATATTTACCTCGGATAATGGTTATCAAAATGGAAATCATGGCTTTTCAAGAAAAGTATTACCCTACGAAGAGTCTGTGCGCACGCCGATGATAATTTTTGATCCAAGAGCAGGTAAAACAGCACATAGTCAACGAACCAATGCCGTAACAGGAAATATTGATATAGCACCTACTATTCTCGAACTAGCGGGAGTAAACATTCCAGATAATATTGACGGTAAAAGCTTAGTTGAGGTAACTAAAAACCCTAACGTACCCGTACATCAATCGCTTCCACTCATTAATGTTTGGGGATCAGCGCCGACACAGGCGATGGCTATTGTGACAGACAAGTGGAAATACGTATATTGGTTTTATGCCGACGGTATGCAGCCAACTGAAGAGTTATTTGACTTGCGTGTCGATAGGTTTGAAATGAAAAACGTCGCTGCTGATGCTGAAAATATTTCAGTTTTAAAAGATATGCGCAAGCAATATGACCAAAACTTGAAAAAGTGGCGCCACGAGAGCGTTGCTTACAATGGTTATGATGTCTACGCAACTGTGTTTGATCGGCATGTTAGCTGGGATAAAAAGAAACATTTACTTGATCCAATGTTCCTAAAAGATATCCAAAGGTATATAAAAAAATATCAACAAAACCCTAAATATTTCAGGGAAACTTTTGGTTTTTCGTTAGGTAAATAACAAGGTTATTTACTTATAATTGGTAGATGTTTTTAGTTTATTTGTTGGTGGGGTCTTGCTTGATTGTGAAGTTATCTTTTTGTAAGCAGCAATAATAACAACACTTGTTATCGATAACATTATCGGGTAGCATGGTCTTAGATAATAAATTGTTAGTAGCATGAGCGTTTTATGATGAAGTTTACCTATTGGTTTGTACTGGTCTTAATAAGTATGGCTACATGCCAACTAAGTGCCTCGGCACAAACCAGTAAAACCTTTAAAATTGCCACTTCAGTACAAGCAAATGGTACAGCAGGTAAGCTATTGCAGCAATTTGCTGACAGTGTTGAAAAACGCTCTAATGGCGCATTGAAATTTAAAATATTTCACGGAGGAATATTGGGTGATCAACTGCAATATTTTCAACATATTCAGCGCGGCGTTATAGATATAGGGCTTATTAATAGCGCCTCACTTGAAACGGTTATTCCGAGTTTAGGTGTAATGAATATGCCATATTTATTCCGCTCGGTTGGTGAATACCGTGAGGTAATGAACAATCAAAGCTTTCGACAAACATTGTTTCAATCAGCGAACAAACACCACTTTGGTTTTTTAGGTTATATCAGTAGCGATTTTAGAAGTATTTACAGCACCAAGCCAATAACATCGCTCGATGATTTAACTGCGTTGCGATTAAGAACAATATCTAGCCCTACTTATATGGAAATGATATCAAGATTTGGCGCTGTGCCAACAGCACTTTCTTTTGGTGAATTGTATGCGGGTATGCAGCAAGGGGTTGTTGATGGCGCCGAAGGAGGTATTGCGGGTATTCATCAAGCCAAGTTTAGTGATGTGGCCAAACATGTATTAGTTACTGAGCATACCCGGTTAACTGATTTTGTTATTTCAAGCTTGAAATTTGAACAAAGTTTATCGGCAGCAGAGCGGAAGATTATTAGTGAGGAGTTTGCCATTATCAGCAATAACTCTATTACCTTTGCTGAAGAAGGAGAGGCGTCATCCATTAAAAAATTAATCAATAACGAAGGTGTAAGCTTTTATCCTGCTGATAAAGTCGCATTAATTGAAGCTGTTAAACCCATGTACACAGAAGCGATGCAAGATAAAGACAAAGCCTTGTTGCTTAAAGCTGTATTTAAAATCGAAGGACGTGAATTATAGTCTCCCTGCATGCCTAGGGGTTGTTGATCTTTCAGGGTTAAATTTTAAATGAACCCAAAGGGCAGCACTTGTTTAACATTTATACGGCGTTATCGTATGTTCGAGTAGCAAGCTACACATCATATACTCTGCTTTATTTAAATAATAAACATGTTGCTGTAAAAGTAATCTTGAAAGATCCACAGACCCTAGCGTTATGTATGATATTTAACGAGTAACAATATGTCAGATCAAACCATAGAACAATCTATTGAAAAACCAACAAGTTTAACCATTACAAGTGGTTTAAACAAACTCATACAATATTTCTTAGTGATACTATTACTGGCAATGACCGTGGCGATTGCTTATCAAATTAGCTCTCGATTTATTTTTAATTCTCCTAGTAAATATACCCAAGAGTTTTTGCGTTACGCGCTAATTTGGCTTGGGATTATAGGAGGAGGGTATTGTTTCTTTTCCAATAGGCATCTAAATTTACCGTTATTAATAGACAAAGTCTCAGCTAAAATGGCCATAAAGCTTAAACTCTTTAATACCGTTACTGTTTTGTTATTCGGTTTAGCGTTTTCAATCGCTGGAACAGAATCTTTTTCTGCTAATTTAGCCTTAAAAACGGCTATGTTCCAAGTGCCCATTGGCGTTTTACAAGTAAGCATGTTGCTTTGTGGCTTGATGATTATAGCATCACAAGTTATTTCTTTAATGAGGCTTTTAAGAGCTGACGCAAAAGTTATCGACTTAACGTTAGTCGTTTTAGTGATCACACTAATCTGCGTCGCGTGCTACATCTTTGCTCAAACTAGCTTATTTAGTTATTGGGTACAAAATCACATTGAAGTGTTTTCTTTAGTGGTTTTGTTTACGGTATTTTTTACTTTCTTAATTTTAGGTACTCCGATTGCGATTGGACTTGCCGTAGCGGGATTATTCACCTTGTCTTTACAAGTAGATTTCGCTCCGCTATTTCCTACTGCGGGTCAAACGATTTTTAATGGTTTAGACAGTTTTGGTTTTCTTGCTCTGCCATTTTTTATTCTGGCTGGCAGCATTATGAACCAAACAGGTTTAGCTAGGCGGTTAATTGATTTATCTATGTTATTAGGTCGTAGGATCCCTGGCAGTTTATGGCAATCAAATGTTTTGGCGAACGGCCTATTTGGTACTCTATCTGGCTCTGGTATTGCTTCAGCATCAGCCATTGGTGGCATTATTACCCCTGTGGCCCGAGAACACAAATATGATCTGCCGATGACAGCTGCTGTTAATGCTGCATCAGCGCCATGCGGTATGCTTATTCCTCCCTCTGGCGCGCTTATTGTTTACTCGTTATTGACTGGTGGATCCGCCAGTATCATTGCTTTATTTATGGCTGGATATATTCCGGGTATGATCATGGCATTGACCGTTATGCTTTATGCTTATTTTTACGCACGTAAAAAAGGTTATAGCGCTGAAACAGGTAGTGTGAGCCGGTCAGAATCATTAGCTGTGTTTATGCGTTCTTTACCTAGTTTATTTATGATCGTAATTGTTATGGGAGGAATTTTAGGAGGGTTATTTACGGCTATTGAAGCTTCAGGAGTTGCTGTTATATATAGCCTTATCTTAGCCTTGGTATATAGAACGGTGAGCATGAAGATGATGTTTGATATATTAATGGAAACAGCACTCGTATCAGGGGTTATTCTTTTTTTAATTGCTTGTTCAGGGATGATGAGCTGGACCATGACCTTTGCTTCCATTCCAGATACTGTAACAAATCTAATTACAGGCTTTAGCGATAATAAATACATAGTGCTGTTACTTATTGTGGCTGTATTATTAGTAGTAGGTGTATTTATGGACATGGCACCAGCCATGTTGATATTCACACCGATATTTTTGCCTGTAGTCGTCAACTTAGGCGTTGATCCGGTGCATTTTGGTATTGTACTGGTTTATGCTTTAGCACTTGGTGTGGTAACTCCACCTGTTGGCACTGTATTGTTTGTTGCTTGTAGTATCTCGGGGCAAACTATCACTTCTGTAATAAAACCGTTATTACCTATTTTTGCCTTTCAGCTATTAGGCTTATTACTCATTACCTTTTTCCCTTGGATAAGTTTAGCGTTGCCTCAACTATTCGGCTTATAACCTCTTTCATACCTGATTTTAAGAAGGGTACTGAAGCATTCTTCTTCTGTACCATGTTTAGCGTGTTGAATTAATATTCTTATCTAGATTTAGCATGGTAAGTCATATTTCGGGCTTATTTTAATATGTGTGTTTTTATATTTACTATGCATTGTTTTGTTTAGGTGAATTGGTATTTAAAAATAATCATTCATTTCTGTACTGATTTTTATTGCTGTTTTTATCGTATTTAAATTTTTGTATTTTGTGCCATTTTAACTCATTATATTTTGTATGTGTTTTTTATATTTAATAATACATTAAATTATTGACGTAACATATTATAAATGATTAAATTCAATCCAGTTAAATTTAACTGGATTGGTATCACTGCAGTGTGTTTACAGGCGTATACTTTTATAAATTTGAGGTGCGGTAGCTTAGATGAATCATCTTATTAAGGCATGGAAATGATAAACAAACATTTTGTTTTATTGAACAAAGCAGATAATGTTTTTGTATGTTGTAAACAGTTACTGTCAGGCTGTTCTACCACTTTAGAGAGCGTTGATATTTCGATGACTACCGATATTACAGTGGGTCATAAAATAGCTAGAAACCCGATTGTTAAAGGCGATAAAATTATTAAATATGGCGTTTCAATAGGATCAGCAATTGCTGATATTGCCCTTGGTGAACATATTCATATGCATAATATGAAAAGTGATTACATCGCCAGTCATACTCGTCAAAGTAAAGCAGGGGAAGCAAAATAATGAAAGGCTATTTAAGAGCTGATGGCCGAAAGGGTATCCGTAATATCATCTTAGTGACTTACTTAGTTGAATGCGCCCATCATGTAGCAAGAGCCATAGTCAATGAAAGCGATAATAGTAATGTACAACTGATAGGCTTTCCAGGCTGTTACCCTAATGAATACTCGTTAAAAATAATGGAAGGCTTATGCACTCACCCCAACGTGGCAGGTGTACTTAATATTTCTTTAGGTTGTGAAGGTTTTAACCGAGAACAATTGGCTAATACGATTAGCGCCAGTGGTCGTTCCGTAGATACCTTAGTTATTCAAAAATCAGGCGGTACCAGAAAAACCATTGCAGCAGGTGTATCAAGTGTCAAAGAGTTACTTCTTACGGCTGAAAAGGCTGAGTTAGTACCGATGGATATTAGTGAACTTATGGTTGGAACTATTTGTGGTGGCTCAGATGGCACTAGTGGTATTGGCGCTAACCCGGCGGTTGGGCATTGTTTTGATAGGCTTATAGAGCAAGACGCTATTTGTATATTTGAAGAAACCGGTGAGTTAATTGGCTGTGAACAAATTATGGCTGAACGAGCTATAACGCCTGAGCTTGGCGAAGAAATTATGAAATCTGTTGAAAAAGCTGAGCAATACTATACCAAAATGGGCTACGGCAGTTTTGCTCCTGGCAATGCAGAGGGGGGCTTAACCACCCAAGAAGAAAAATCAATGGGTGCTTATGCCAAATCAGGCAGTTCTAAAATACACGGTTTAATTAAGCCTGGTGATATCCCTACACAAGGTGGCTTGTATTTAATGGATGTAGTGCCTGATGGTGAGCCGATGTTTGGCTTCCCGAATATTGTTGATAGTGCTGAAATTGTTGAAATGATCGCTTCGGGTTGTCACCTTACCTTATTCACTACGGGTCGAGGCTCAGTAGTCGGCTCAGCAATTTCTCCGGTAATTAAAGTCTGTGCAAATCCTGAAACTTATGACAACTTAGCTGATGATATGGATATTAATGCCGGTATGGTTATTAAAGGTGAAGCGACAGTTGCGCAAGTGGGAGATGAGATTTACGACTTAGTTTCTCAAGTTGCTAATGGAAAGCAATCTAAATCAGAAGAACTAGGCCATCAAGAGTTCGTTATTACCTACAAAAAATTTGAAGGCATTGGTCCTGCTTGTTTACCTACTGTTAGATAGTTGAGTTAAAAATATGTTTAAAAAAAGACAAATTGGTAATACAGAACTACGGGTGACTGAACTTGGATTTGGTGCAGCTACTTTGGGTAACCTTTATCATCCCATGTCGGATGAAGATGCACATCAAAGTATTACTAAATCAATGGAGCTAGGGCTTAATCAATTTGATACCGCGCCTTTTTATGGCTTTGGTTTAAGTGAGCGTAGAGTTGGTAATGCTTTAAGGCAATATGACAGCAGTGATTATGTATTATCCACTAAGGTTGGTCGAATTTTAGAGCCTTGCAGCAAAGCTGAAGATAAATATGGCTTTTGCTCACCTATGCCTTTTGAGCCTAAATATGACTATTCATACGATGGTATTATGCGGTCCTTTGAGCACAGTATTCAGCGTTTAGGTTTATCTAAAATTGATATCTTATATATGCATGATATTGGTCGAGCAACCCATGGCGACAATCACGAGCGTTTATTTAAAATTGCCATGGAAGGTGGTTATAAAGCCATGGACGAATTGCGATCACAAGGGCTGGTTTCAGCTATTGGCTTAGGGGTTAATGAGTATGAAGTATGTGAGCAAGCAATGGATTATGGCCATTTTGACTGCTTCTTACTGGCTGGGCGTTATACCTTATTAGAGCAAAAATCATTAGAAAATTTCTTACCTCGATGTTTAAAAGAAAATAGCTCTATCGTACTTGGCGGTCCGTACAACTCAGGTATTTTAGCCACTGGCGTTCGTAGTAAGGGGGTTGTACCTCATTATAATTACTCGCCAGCGAGTGAAAAAATTATTCATATTGTGGCGAAAATAGAAGATATTTGCCAAGAATTTGATGTGCCGCTTGCTGCTGCTGCTTTGCAGTTTCCTTTAGCTCATCCGGCTGTAGTAAGTGTTATCCCAGGGTTAAGCTCTGCTAGCAGAGTTGAAACAACCGTTGCTCAAATGAACATCAATATCCCAACAGCGTTTTGGCATACATTGCAAAACGCTGGCCTTTTATCAATCAATGCTCCTTTACCATCTGGTACAGCAGAGTAATTTATGAAACGTATTGATGCACACCAACATTTTTGGCAATTATCTCGTGGTGACTATGCTTGGCTGACAAAAAAATTGGAAGCTTTGTATCGCGATTTCTTACCTAGAGATATACAAGCTGAACTTTCATCTGCCAATGTAAGTGAAACAATTTTAGTGCAAGCAGCCGATACCTTAGCCGAAACTGAATTTATGTTCTCGCAAGCTAATTCGCATCATTTTATTTCAGGCGTTGTCGGTTGGGTAAATATGGAACACCCAGAAGTCTTAAGCCAACTAGCTTGGTTTGTAAAAAATCCTTACTTTAAAGGGATCAGACCCATGATCCAGGATATTGAAGATGTCGACTGGATGTTAAAGCCTGAATTAACGCCGATATTTACATTTTTAGAAGTTCACTCGCTAACGTTCGACGCATTAGTTTCGCCAAAGCATTTAAAAAACTTAGCTACCTTGTTAACACGACACCCTAACTTACGTGTTGTGATTGATCATGGTGGTAAACCTCAAATAGCTCAAGCTTTAGGTATAGATATTGAAAAATCGGTAAACCGACAATGGGCAGAGAACATGAAGCAGCTAGCAAGCAATAACAATGTTTTTTGTAAGTTGTCAGGCTTGCTCACTGAAGCAGGAACGAATGCTAATTATGCTGATATTGAACCTTATATGATGCATCTATATCACTGTTTTGGCGCTAATAAAATTATGTGGGGTAGCGATTGGCCGGTGGTGAATCTAACCAGTGATTATTCATCATGGTTTGACATAGCGGCTACCTTTATCAAGCAGCTAACGACTTGCGAGCAAGAACGTATTTGGGCCGGAACAGCGAAAGAATTTTATCAACTATAACGATACTCAACTATTTTATTTAAGGCATTATCATGAATACAAAAATGGAAGGAAAGTTTGCAGGAAAAGTTGCCCTAATTACAGGCGGTGGTAGCGGCATTGGTCAAAGTACATCTCTACATCTAGCCACAGAAGGTGCTCATATCTTGATCGTTGATTTAGATCTTAACGGTGCTAATTCTACACAGAATATGATTGAAGAATTTGGCGGTAAAGCCAGTGTTTACCAATGTGATATCAGTAACGCTAGCCAAGTCAAAGATATTGTTGGTGAAATATTGTTAAGCAACAACATTGATATTCTTATTAATAATGCCGGTATTGCTCATATTGGAAATTTAGAACAGACCTCAGAAGACGATTTAGACAGGCTTTATAACGTCAATGTCAAAGGTACTTATAATCTTATGTCAGCCGTTATTGGCAATATGAAAAAGCAACAAAGTGGTGTGATAATTAACCTAGCTTCAGTGGCTTCATCTGTAGGGATTGCTGATCGTTTTGCTTATTCGATGAGTAAAGGGGCTGTGCTAACGATGACATATTCAGTGGCTAAAGATTATATTAATGACGGTATTCGTTGTAATTGTATTGCACCAGGTCGTGTTCATACTCCATTTGTCGATAACTTTTTAGAAAAGAACTACCCAGACAATAAAGAAGCAATGTTTGACAAGCTTTCTAAATCTCAACCTATTGGCCGAATGGGTAAAGTTGATGAAATTTCGGGATTAATTGCGTACTTATGCTCAGATGAAGCGGCATTTATTACCGGAAGTAATTTCCCTATTGATGGTGGTTTTGTCACGCTGAATAATTAGATCTATCACTAAAGCTTTATAACAATAACGATAAGGTTAAGATAATGAATAATCCGGATGCAGCTATTAATGATAATAATGAAGAGATTTACTTACAAAAAAGTGAGTCTAAATCAGAAGAGATTGTGCCTAGAGCATACTTACTCTCTTTTATTCTAATTACCTTGTGTTTTCCTTTATGGGGATTTGCGAACGATATCACCAACCCTTTGGTAAAAGCATTTTCAAAAGTATTACAAATGAGTACGGCTGAAGGTACTTGGGTACAAGTCGCTTTTTATGGTGGTTATGGTGCTATGGCCATTCCTGCGGCGATATTTATTAAAAAATTCTCTTATAAAGCGGGTTTGTTAATGGGACTTGGCTTCTATGCTTTAGGGGCATTATTATTTATTCCAGCAGCTGAAGCACAGGCTTTTGCGCCATTTTTATTAGCCTTTTTTGTTATGACCTGTGGTCTTTCTTTTTTAGAAACTAGCGCTAACCCATATGTACTTTCTATGGGGCCAGCTTCAACAGCAACTCAACGACTAAATTTAGCACAAGCCTTTAATCCTGTAGGCTCATTGCTTGGTATGTTTGTTGCGACACAATTTATCATCCAAAAATTAAACCCAGCAACAGATGCCGAACGCCAAGCGCTTGCAAGTGATGGGTCTGTAACAGCAATAGAACAACTTAGCGCTATTACCGCCAATGATCTGGAGGTTATTCGCAATCCTTATCTAGCCATTGCTGTTGTCGTGTTGGTAATGTTTGTTGTTATTGCCGTTAAAAAAATGCCACGCACTGAAGAAAAATCAGAGTCACTCGATATTAAAGGTACTTTTAAACGCTTATTAGCAAACCAAAACTATCGTGAAGGTGTTGTTGCGCAGATGTTTTACGTAGGCGCACAAATAATGTGTTGGACCTTTATTATTCATTATGGCACGGAAGTGTTTGTGACATTAGGCATGACAGAGCAAGCTGCTGAAGCTAAATCACAAATGATGAATATTTATGCGATGATTATTTTTTGTTTGAGCCGCTTTATCTGTACCTTTCTATTAAAGTATATCAACCCAGGTAAGTTGTTGATGGTACTCGCTGCGGGTGGCATCTTGTTTACCATCGCGACTATTTTGCTCGAAGGTGTGGCTGGTATTTATGCCTTAGTCGGTATTTCTGCCTGTATGTCTTTAATGTTTCCAACCATTTATGGCATCGCTTTAACGGGCACCGGTGATGATGCCAAACTGGGTGCAGCAGGGCTGATTATGGCTATTGTTGGCGGAACATTTTTACCCATGGCACAAGCAAGTATTATTGACATGAAAGTTGTTTTTGACGGTTTTTCTGCGACCAAGGCATCGTTCATTTTACCATTGCTTTGTTTTGTAGTGATTGCAATATACGGAAAACGCTCACAAAAACACTTGCCAAAATAAGGGATTTAAATGACTGCCCGACATTGTTTTGCATTAGATTTAAAAGATGATGCTGACTTAATTTGTCAGTATAAAAAATATCATGAAAAGGTATGGCCTGAAATTATCGATAGTATTAAAACTGCAGGTATAGAGCAGGCAGAGATTTATTTGTTGGGCAATCGATTATTCATGATATTAGAGGTGAATGAAGACTTCTGTTTTGAAGCTAAGCAAGCCTCGGATCTAAGTAATCCTAAGGTTGTAGAATGGGAGCAGTTAATGTGGGAATTTCAACAACAGTTGCCTTGGGCTACGGGCGATGAAAAATGGTTGTTGATGGATAAAATTTTTACGCTCTAGTGATTAAGTTTTTATGCTAGGGTTTTTCGTTGTAAATAGGATGTTATAAAATGAAATTGATGCGTGTAGGAGAAGCAGGTTTTGAAAAACCTGCAATTTTAGATAGTGATGGCATGATCAGAGATTTATCTGGTTATGTTGATGATATTGACGGAAGCTTTTTTGCTGAGGACGTAGTAAAAAAAGTGGCGGAATTAGATTTAAATACGCTACCAGAGGTTGATAAAAGTGTTCGAGTTGGCCCTGTGATTTCCAGAGTAGGTAAATTTATTTGTGTTGGTTTAAACTATGCCGATCATGCCGCTGAATCTGGTATGGATGTACCGTCAGAGCCGGTATTGTTTATGAAAGCGACTTCTTCAATTGTTGGTCCTAATGATGCGGTGTTAATGCCACCAACGTCAGAAAAATCTGACTGGGAAGTTGAGCTAGGCGTAGTAATTGGTAAAGAAGCAAAGTATGTTTCAGAAACAGATGCCTTGGATTATGTAGCAGGTTATTGTGTTGTTAATGACTTATCTGAACGTGCTTTTCAAATTGAAAAAGAAGGTCAATGGTGTAAAGGGAAGGGCTGCGATACTTTTGGTCCTATCGGGCCGTATTTAGTGACAACTGATGAAGTACAAGATTCAAATGAATTAGGTATTTGGTTAGAGCTAAACGGAGAAAGAGTACAAGATGGTAATACTCGTACTATGGTTTATAAAGTGCCATTTCTTGTGTCTTACATTAGCCAATTTATGAGTTTACAGCCAGGAGATATAATTAGTACTGGCACACCACCGGGTGTAGGTTTAGGTTTTACTCCACCTAAATACCTAAAAGAAGGTGATGTAATGCGTTTAGGGATTGATGGCCTAGGCGAGCAACAACAAACTGTTGGCCGAGACAAATGCCAATAGACAATGTCTCTTTTTATCGCTAGCGGCATTAGAATATAACTCGTTTGGAATAACCAAACGTCGTATATTCTGCTTTCTCGCATTAAAAAGAGTCTATTGCAGAAAATATGAACAAAGATAAACAGCCC
>Ga0209396_1004507_pt1 | contig 13520 bp, 7 predicted proteins | sample GOMGulsemesocosm_6_FD_184638 | JGI IMG/M metagenome (GOLD analysis project Ga0209396, IMG submission 184638) | Methane-oxidizing microbial communities from mesocosms in the Gulf of Mexico - GOM8C Gulf of Mexico (SPAdes) (version 2) | ecosystem: Environmental > Aquatic > Marine > Cold seeps...
TTTTGCCATCGCGTTTTGTTAAAAATGCAGATAGAGAGATTGAGCCTGCTAAGCTGTCACAATCAGGGTTTGTGTGTCCTAGTACTAACATCATTGCTTCCAAATTAATTATAGGTTTATGGATTAATGAACATAATAGTGATCTCGGTTAAGCTGTGCAACCTAATCCGCTTAATCACTGCATTATTTAGCTCGGTTAGAGCTTGCTCTTGACCGTTTATTATTCACTGTTTAAGTATAACATTGGATTTTTAATGTGAGCATTGCTGCAAATTAAGATAATTAGTCGGTAATTCTGATATGAATCAAGCAAACAACTTTTTTGTTGCCAAATTATGTGACCTTGATTGTATCTGCTGTAAAGAAGATTATAATTGCGTGATCTAATTAACAGTTTAAGGCAATAGAATGCAGCAAAGGGCTCATCTTTTTTCGTTACGTATTGCGCATGCACTACGTGAGTCGATTAACCGCCATGGTTATGACTCGACTAAATTCGGAAAAGATTTATTAGCGGGTATTACCGTTGGTATTATTGCTATTCCCTTAGCGATGGCACTTGCTATTGCCAGTGGTGTTGCCCCTCAATATGGTCTTTATACAGCTATTATTGGTGGTATTGTTATTGCGATATCGGGTGGTAGTCGCTACAGTATTTCGGGTCCTACCGCTGCTTTTGTTGTTATTTTATATCCTATCGTTCAGCAGTATGGTTTTGGTGGTTTATTATTAGCGACGATAATGTCAGGACTTATCTTGGTCATCATGGCTATATTACGTCTTGGCCGCTTTATTGAATATATCCCAGAAGCGGTGACCTTAGGTTTTACTGGTGGTATCGCAGTCGTGATTGCGACATTGCAGATCAAAGATATTTTAGGTCTATCGACTGATACTTTACCTGAGCACTATTGGGATAAACTTGCATCACTCGTGAGTGCATTACCTGAGTTACACTTGCCGAGTTTTACGGTCGCCATATTTACACTTGTTATAATGCTAATTTGGCCGAAATTTAAAACAGTTATTCCAGCACATTTACCTGCCGTTATTTTTGGTAGTTTGTTCGCGCTTGTATTAAATAATATGGGGATGGACATTGCTACTATTGGTAGCCGTTTTCATTACTTATTGCCTGATGGCAGCCAAGGTGCAGGGATCCCGCCTTACTTACCTACTTTTGAATGGCCTTGGCTACAAGCGGGGGCGAATGGTCAACCGTTAGCATTAAGTTGGACGTTGTTGTCTGATTTATTACCTGCCGCTTTTGCGATTGCCATGTTAGGGGCTATTGAATCATTACTGTGTGCCGTGGTACTTGATGGCATGACAGGTAAACGTCATAGTGCAAATAGTGAATTACTCGGGCAAGGTATTGGTAATATCGTGGTCCCATTTTTTGGTGGTATTACCGCAACAGCGGCAATTGCGCGTTCTGCTGCGAATGTTAAAGCTGGAGCTCAAACACCTATATCTGCGGTTATTCATGGTTTCGTTGTGTTGGCGAGTTTAGTATTACTTGCACCATTATTAGCTTATTTACCTATGCCTTCGATGGCTGCATTATTATTAGTCGTAGCTTGGAATATGAGTGAAGCGGGCAAAGCATTACACTTATTAAAAACAGCACCGAAGAGTGATCTTTGGGTTTTCGCGATTTGTTTTTCGTTTACTATTTTGTTTGACATGGTGTTGGCTATTACGGCAGGTATCTTGTTAGCGGCTGTATTATTCATGAAAGAAATTGCTGAGATGGTTAAAGTTACTGATATTACTGATAATAAACGTATTGTTACAGTTGATATTCCTGCTGGTTGGCGGGTGTTTAAAATTAACGGACCATTATTTTTTGCAGCAGCAGATCGCGTATTTTCAGAACTTGCGGATAAAACGACAGAAGTTGATGGCTTTGTACTGTATTTAGATGCTGTACCATTACTCGATGCTGGCGGGCTGGCTGCAATGGAGCAATTTATTAATCAGTGTAAGATCTACAATACTCAAGTGATATTCTGTGATTTGCAATTTCAACCATTAAAAACCTTGGCGAGAGCAGGTATACAGCCTATCGGTGGTGTTACTTCCTTTAGTCCGACATTACATGAGGCATTAACTGAAATTGCGAACTATTAATTGCAGCTCGACCTTGTGTCTTACCGTGATTTCAGCGAAAATAGCGGCCATTAGATTTAACCCAATGAGAAGACTCATTCATGTCAAATAGCATTCTTGAGCAAGAGGTGTCGAAAAGACGTACTTTTGCGATTATCTCGCATCCCGATGCCGGTAAAACAACAATCACCGAAAAAGTATTATTATTCGGGAACGCATTACAAAAAGCCGGTACTGTGAAAGGTAAGAAATCGGGTCAGCATGCTAAATCTGACTGGATGGAAATGGAAAAAGAACGTGGTATTTCGGTTACAACATCGGTAATGCAGTTTCCGTATCGTGATAGTCTTGTCAACTTACTTGATACTCCTGGACATGAAGACTTCTCGGAAGATACTTACCGTACTTTAACTGCGGTTGACTCATGTTTAATGGTTATTGATTCGGCAAAAGGTGTAGAAGCACGAACTGTTAAATTAATGGAAGTAACACGCCTGCGTGATACACCAATTATTACCTTCATGAATAAAATAGACCGTGATATTCGCGATCCAATTGATTTGATGGATGAAGTTGAAGAAGTATTAAAAATTGCATGTGCACCTATTACTTGGCCGATCGGCATGGGTAAAGAACTAAAAGGTGTTTATCACATTTTACGTGACGAAGTGATCATGTATAACATCGGTCAAGGTCATATGATCCAAGACAGTCGTGTGATTAAAGGTATTAATAATCCAGAACTTGACGAAGCACTTGGTGATTACGCTGAGCAATTACGTGACGAGATGGAACTTGTTGAAGGTGCTGCAAATAAATTCGATCATGAATTATTTATGGCGGGCGAATTAACGCCGGTATACTTTGGTACAGCGCTCGGTAACTTTGGTGTTGATCATGTACTTGATGGTTTAACTGAGTGGGCACCCAAGCCGCAACCTCGTGTAACAGATTTGCGTACGATTACGCCAAATGAAGATAACTTCTCTGGTTTCATATTTAAGATCCAAGCGAACATGGATCCAAAACATCGTGACCGAATTGCTTTCATGCGTGTTTGCTCTGGCAAATATAGCAAAGGCATGAAGATGAAGCATGTGCGTTTAAATAAAGATGTCAGTATTTCTGATGCGGTAACCTTTATGGCGGGAGATCGTACTCAAACTGAAGAAGCATACCCTGGTGATATTATTGGTCTACATAATCATGGTACGATCCAAATTGGTGATACGTTTACCCAAGGTGAATTACTTAAATTCACCGGTATTCCTAACTTTGCACCAGAAATGTTTCGCCGTATTCGTCTAAAAGATCCACTAAAACAAAAGCAATTGCAAAAAGGTCTGATCCAGCTATCTGAGGAAGGTGCTGTGCAGGTGTTCCGTCCACAACGCTCAAATGATTTAATCGTAGGTGCGGTTGGTGTGCTGCAGTTTGACGTGGTAGTGCATCGTTTACGTACCGAATATAAAGTAGATGCAATCTATGAAGGCATCAGTGTTGCGACAGCACGCTGGGTTGACTGTAAAGACTCGCGTAAGCTAGAAGAATTCAAGAAGAAAGCATGGGACAATATTGCATTAGATGGTGGTAATAACTTAACGTATATTGCCCCGACTATGGTTAATTTACGTTTAGCACAAGAACGTTACCCGGATGTTGTATTCCGTGAGACGCGCGAACACTAATACATTACTTAGTAAAAATAAGCATAAAGCCTTACCTCTAAAGAGGTGAGGCTTTTTTTTGGGTATTATTTATGACTGCAATAGCCTTTCATTCGTAAGTTTTAAGTGTTTGATTTATAGAAAAACTTTATTATTTTTCTACTATATTTAAATTTTGTGTGATTTAGCTCGCATATATCCGGATTTTTATTTTTAAATGATGTACACTACGTCAGCCTTTTTATGTGGCTCCGCTCGTTAAGAGAGTTTGAGCAAAAGACCACTAATTTTGCGCACAAAATACAACATGTGGAGCTATAATTGATATAGCTTTATTCAAAGACCCGTCTACCTGAGGCCCGTGAATGTCTGATACATCACCCGTACAATTTACTGATTTAAATTTACCTGAACCAATTTTAAAAGCGTTGAATGATCTAGGTTATGAAACACCTTCACCAATTCAAGCTGAATGTATTCCGTTACTACAGGATGGTGGTGATGTGCTAGGTATGGCACAGACTGGTACGGGTAAAACAGCTGCGTTTGCATTACCATTATTGAGTCGTATTGATACGTCACTGACTAAACCACAGATATTGGTATTAGCACCAACTCGTGAGTTAGCGATTCAAGTTGCTGAAGCATTCCAAGCATACTCACGTCATATGCGTGGATTCCATGTGCTACCTATCTACGGTGGTCAAAGCTACCCGATTCAGTTAAAAGCACTGAAACGCAACCCACAAGTGATTGTTGGTACTCCTGGCCGTGTGATAGATCACATTAACCGTGGTACGCTTGATCTTTCTGGTATTAAAGCACTAGTACTTGATGAAGCAGATGAAATGCTACGCATGGGCTTTATTGATGATGTAGAATCAATTCTGTCTAAAACACCTGAGAAGCGTCAAATGGCGTTATTCTCTGCAACTATGCCTGAAGAAATTCGTCGTATTACGAAACGTTTTATGACTGAACCAAAATCAGTTAAAATTGCAGCTAAAACATCAACTGTTGAAAACATTGAACAAAAATGTTTAATCATTGGTGGTTTACAAGCAAAACTTGACGGCCTAACACGTATTCTTGAAACTGAAGACTACGATGGTGTGATCATCTTTGCTCGTACTAAGACAATGACTGTTGAACTTGCTGAGAAATTAGAAGCTCGCGGTTACTCTGCTGCGGCACTAAACGGTGATTTAAACCAAGCAATGCGTGAGCGCACTGTAAGCCGTTTGAAAAATGGCCAATTAGATATCGTAATCGCGACTGATGTTGCTGCACGTGGTCTTGACGTTCCTCGTATTGACCTAGTAGTTAACTACGATATCCCAACGGATACAGAATCATACGTTCACCGTATTGGTCGTACAGGCCGTGCTGGACGTAAAGGTACTGCAATCCTATTTGCTGCACCACGCGAACGTCGTTTATTAAAAGCGATTGAACGTGCTACACGTCAGCCATTAACTATGATGGATCTACCTTCACGTGATGATGTGACGAAAAAACGTATTGCATCATTCCGTGATCAGTTATCTACACTTTCTTCTAGTGAAGAAAACCTAGATTTCTACAAAAACTTAGTTGGTCAACTTTCTGAAGAGTTAGAACTAAGCGAATTAGATCTTGCATCTGCGTTATTATTCATGGCTCAGAAAGAAAAACCATTAGTATTACCACCAGAAGCACCGCGTCGTGAACGTAGCTTCCGTGATGATGACCGTGGTGATCGTGGCCGTGATCGCAACGACCGTGGCGACCGCCGTGATCGTGGTGACCGTCCTGAACGTGGTGACCGTCCTGAACGTCGTCCAGCTGCAGAAATGGAAGTTTTCCGTATTGAAGTTGGTCGTGCAGATGGTGTTCAAGTTAAGAATATTGTTGGCGCTATTGCTAATGAAGCGAATATCAACAGCCGTAACATCGGTGGTATCCGTCTACATGATGACTACTCAACAATTGAATTACCAAAAGGTATGCCAAGCGAGCAGTTACAACAACTACAACAAGTTTATGTTTGTAACAAAGCATTACGCATGAGCAAACTTGAAGGTGTTGCAGCTGAAGGTCGTCAAGAGCGTAGCCGTCCAGCACGTGATAACGATCGTCCAGCACGTGATGGCCATCGTGGTCAACGCCGTGATTCTAACGGTGGCGAACGTCGTGAGAACAGCGAACGTCGTCCACGTCGTCCACGTCGTGACTAATTTTAGCTAGTTAATAGTTAAATATATGAAAAGGAGCGCTTGCGCTCCTTTTTTGCATCTGGGATATTAGTACTAATCACATTACATAAATACATTATTTAATGTAATTAGTACTTATGCATCAATAGATAAGTAACACTCCTTCAGTAAATTTATAGGATTTTTTCTTGTGAAAATGGATCTCTCTACTACTGCGCCTGTTGCGATGAAGCAAGCGCATTCGATGACAATTCATCAGCATACTCGTCAAGACGACTATTTTTGGCTGCGTGACGATGAACGTAAAAATAAACAAGTTTTAAACTATTTAGAACAAGAAAATGACTATACGAAAGCGGTTTTATCGCCATTAGCGTCATTACAAACTGAACTTTATGATGAAATGGTGGCGCGGGTAAAACAAGAAGATGCATCAGTGCCTTATTTGAAGAAAGGCTATTGGTATCAAACCCGTTTTTCGGAAGGTAAGGAATATCCTGTGTATAGCTGGCGCAAGGATAATACCGATGCCGAGTGGCTGGTATTACTCGATGCTAATGAACGTGCTAAAGGTCATCAGTACTATCAGTTAGGTGAATTAGCAATAAGCCCAAATCATCAGGTATTGGCTTTTTCTGAAGATACTGTTAGTCGTCGCCAATATCGTTTACGTTTCCTTAATCTTGATACTGGTGAAGCATACCCCGAAGAGATTGAAGATACTGAATCTGTGGTGTGGGCAAATGACAGTAAAACGCTATTTTATGTAAAAAAACATCCGACGACACTATTACCTTATCAAGTCTATCGCCATCAACTCGGTACTGACATTAGTGCTGATGTACTGGTTTATGAAGAATCAGATGATACTTTCTATACTGATATCTACAAATCGACGTCTGATGATTACATCATGTTGTCGTTGAGTAGCACCATGACAACGGAAGTACACGTATTACCAGCGGATAAACCGACTGAAGTATTTACGTTATTACGTGCGCGTGAACGCGGTCATGAATACAGTGTTGATCACTATCGTCAGCAGTTTTATATTCGCAGTAATAAAACGGGTAAGAATTTCGCTTTGATGTCTGCGACCTTGACGACGATTGCAGATACTCAGCAATGGCAAACTATTATTCCTGCACGTGATGATGTGCTATTAGAAAGTTATGAACTATTCCGAGACTGGTTGGTTGTTGAAGAGCGAGAGCAAGGTCTAACTTTTTTAAGGCAAATTAATTGGCAGACCAATGCCGATATCATCATTAAATTTGATGATCCAACCTATACCGCATGGCTAGGCACAAATCCTGATCCTGATACCGACAAATTACGTTATGGCTACTCGAGTTTAACGACGCCGACCTCAACGTATCAGTTAAATCTTGATAGTGGTGAGCGTGAAATATTAAAGCAGCAAACTGTTGTTGGTGATTTCTGTGCGCAAGATTACCAGAGTGAACGCGTTTGGATTGTTGCTGAAGATGGCGTTAAGATCCCTGTGTCCTTAGTATATAAAACGGCGCTGTTTTCGAAGAGCAATGTTAATCCAATATTGCAATACGCTTATGGTTCTTATGGTTCGAGTATTGACCCCTATTTTAGTGCATCGCTATTAACCTTACTTGATCGCGGTTTTGTTTATGCAATTGCGCATATTCGTGGTGGTGAAGAATTAGGTCGTCATTGGTATGAAGATGGTAAGTTACTCAATAAAATGAATACCTTTACGGATTTTACTGCTGTAACCAGAGGTTTAGTCGAACAAGGTTATGCAGACCCCAAGCGTATCTATGCTATGGGTGGTTCTGCAGGCGGTTTATTGATGGGGACAGTGATAAATATTGCACCTGAGTTATATCATGGTGTGGTTGCTGCTGTACCATTTGTTGATGTCGTTAGTACCATGCTTGATGAATCTATTCCCCTGACAACCGGAGAGTATGACGAGTGGGGTAATCCGAACGACGCCGAGTTTTATCATTATATGTTGTCGTATAGTCCTTATGATCAAGTGACTGCACAAGCTTATCCGAATTTATTGGTGACGACTGGGTTACATGATTCACAAGTGCAATATTGGGAGCCTGCAAAGTGGGTTGCTAAATTGCGTGAATTAAAAACAGATGCGAACGTATTGTTACTACATACGGATATGGAAACGGGGCACGGCGGTAAATCTGGACGTTTTCAGCATTACCATGATACTGCTAAAGAATATGCTTTCATGTTAGATTTAGCAAAGTCTACAGAGCTGTAAAATAAATAAAGAGCAAGTGATCTAAGCTATATAAGCTAGGATACTTGCTCTTAATGATCAAATCAGGATATGTTGCTAGCGTGGCATAGGCATTACCCGATTACGGCCAAGACGTTTTGCTTCATACAACTGTAGATCAGCGCGGGTTAAAATATCATGGCTGGTATCACGGGGCTTATTTTCACTCACGCCAATCGATATGGTGATGTTATCAATAACTTTACCTGAACGCTTATCTCGAATACTCAGGCGCTCAATGGCGCGGCGAATTGATTCCGCATTCTGACGAGCAATAGTGAAGTTTTTATTTGGTAAAATCAGTACAAATTCTTCGCCACCATAACGGAATACTTGCTCACCTTCTTGGCAGCTATCTAAGATACGTTTTGCAATGGCTTTTAATACTTGATCACCAAGCTGATGACCAAAGTCATCATTAAATGATTTAAAATTATCGATATCGACCATTAAGATTGAAAAAGTGCGGTTCAAGCTTGGATTACTGCAAAAGGTTTCAATTTCTTTGCTAAATACCCGGCGGTTAAGTAGGCCTGTTAAGCTGTCATGCATGGCATCGTGCTGTGTTTCTAATAATGTTTCACGTAACTGCGCAATTTCAGCCTGTGCTTCGTGCAATTGGCTTTTGAAATGACGCGTTGACGAACGCACATCGTGAGACTCTTTGATCAGTTCCCGCACTGCGGATAATGTTTTTTCAATCGAAAATCCATCCTCTTCAACACTTGATAATTCGTTCAAACATTTATTCAACATCCGATCAAATTCATTGGTATCATTGAGTGTATCGTGTAGTGAGCTGCTTAATTCATTGGTCATCGAATCGAGTTCGGTACGTAATTGAGTTATTTCTTGCTCGCGCTTATCAACAATAAAGCGTTGATACAGTTCTTCACTCGCTGCAGGGGTACAAGTACCATGCTGGGCAATTTTATCATCGAGATGTTTTTGTAATGCACTATTATTATCTGAAACATAGTGATACCACAGCGCGTAGTTTGTTGGCGTGGTTGGGATTTGATACTGGATCATCAGCGGCATGGCTTTTTTTAAATATTGAGCAGATAAAGCAAAGAGTTTTTTAGACATGCAACATTCCATAAAGGTTCTAAATTAATGATTAACCCCGCTATTAAATCAAATTATGCAGCAAGTTACACTATCTCTTTATTTCACTACTTGGGTGAACAATCAAAAAGGCGACGTATTTAGTGATAGAACTCATCGATAGCCATTGCCATTTAGACTTTGTAGATTTTAATACTGATTTGATAGCGGTATTAAATCGAGCGAGAAATAAGGGGGTTAAACGTTTCTTAGTGCCTGGTATTGGCGTGCAAAATTGGCAGGCTGTATTAGTGCTAGCCAATCAGCATGATGGGGTTTATCCAGCGTTAGGTATTCACCCGTATTTTCTGGCAGACTTTGATAATAGCCATTTGCAATTACTTGATGAATATTTAGCTGCAGAAAAGGGTATCGTTGCTGTTGGCGAGTTTGGGCTTGATAAAGCGGTCAATTTTCCGTTCGAACAACAATTACAGATTTGTAAGCAGCAATTATTGCTCGCTAAACACTATGATTTGCCAGTTATTTTACATTGCCGTAAAGCACACAACGAATTGATTCAGTTATTACAACAAGTGAGATTACCACGTGGTGGTGTGCTCCACGGCTTTAGTGGCAGCAGCCAATTAGGTATGCAATACATAAAACTCGGATTTAAATTAGGTATTGGTGGGGTGATTACGTATCCAAGAGCAGTAAAAACCAGGCAAGCTGTCAGTGAATTACCGTTAACCTCGTTATTGTTAGAAACGGACTCGCCAGATATGCCTATATTGGGTTATCAAGGACTGAGAAATGAACCGGCTAACATTGCAGAAGTGTTAAAAATACTGACGAAATTACGGAAAGAGCCGGAAGAATTAATTGCAAAAGCCAATTATAGTTCATTTACTGAACTATTTATGTCGTAATTGCACCCTTTTTGAAAATAAATCAACTTTTTTGAAACTATTTTGAGAGGTCTGATCTCAAGCACTTAACAAGTAGCTAATAACAGTTATAATCTCGCCAATTGTTATAATCAATGATTAAATCGTAAATTTACTATAAATTACACTTTAATCGACTATTTTGTTTACGACACAAATAAACAAAACATTTTTGAAGCGAAACTTGGAGATTATTCCTGATGAATTTTGTAATGGGTATTGTAGGCGTATTTGTCCTACTCGGTCTGGCGGTTCTGTTATCTGATAACAGAAAAGCAATTAACCTTCGCACCGTTGGTGGTGCATTTGCTATCCAGGTTGCCATTGGTGCCTTTATTTTGTATTTCCCTCCGGGTAAAGAGTTACTGCAAGGTCTCTCTACTGGCGTAGCAAATGTCATTGCTTATGGTAATGAAGGTATTCAATTCTTATTTGGTGACTTAGCGAAATTCAAAGTTGGTTTCATCTTTGCGATTAACGTATTACCAGTAATCGTATTCTTCTCATCATTAATCGCTGTTTTATACTATATCGGTGTAATGAGCGTGGTAATTAACTTTATCGGTGGTGGCTTACAGAAGTTATTAGGTACAAGTCGTTCTGAATCACTTTCTGCAACTGCAAATATCTTTGTTGGTCAAACTGAAGCGCCACTTGTTGTGCGTCCGTTTATTAAATCAATGACTAAATCAGAACTATTTGCCGTTATGGTTGGTGGTCTTGCTTCTATCGCTGGTTCAGTATTAGCTGGTTATGCTGGTCTTGGTATTAAGATTGAGTACTTGGTTGCTGCGTCATTTATGGCTGCACCCGGTGGTCTATTAATGGCTAAAATCATTAAACCAGAAACAGATACTCCAAAAATAACACTTGATGATCTTGATGATAGTGAAGATGAAAAACCAGCTAACGTACTAGACGCTGCAGCAGCAGGTGCATCTTCAGGTATGATGCTTGCGCTTAACGTTGGTGCAATGTTGATTGCATTCGTTGGTCTAATTGCATTAGCCAATGGTATCACAGGTGGTATCGGTGCTTGGTTCGATATGCCTGAACTAACAATCCAAATGATCTTAGGTTGGGTGTTCTCACCACTTGCATTCGTTATTGGTGTGCCATGGCACGAAGCGGTTGCAGCTGGTAGCTTCATCGGTCAAAAACTGGTAGTGAATGAATTTGTTGCTTTCCTAGATTTCGTTAACTACATTAAAAATAACGAATTATCTGAGCATACACAAATCATTATCTCATTTGCTCTATGTGGCTTTGCTAACTTCTCATCAATTGCAATTCTACTCGGTGGTTTAGGTAGCTTAGCACCAACACGTCGTGCAGACATTGCAAGCATGGGTCTGAAAGCAGTACTTGCTGCTTCTCTCGCTAACTTAATGAGTGCTGCATTAGCGGGTCTATTCTTAGTCTAATGTACTGATAATTTATAAGCTGTATCGATGACAGCTATAAAATAGATAATGCCCCCAAATTGTTTAAGTCACAGTTTGGGGGCATTTTTTTGCCTGTATAAATCAAATGTTAATCACTAAATTATAACCAAACAGTCTATAAATAAGACACTTAGACACGTCTATAGCTTGCATGTTGCATTGTACTATATGTATTTTCTCATAGTGAGATGTAGGTCGATTCTGAGGGGATCTATCGCTTGATTTTATCAGCACTGAGAGTAACCTCAAATGAGTAGTTTTAGCTGATCGTACATGAAGTACTTTTGGTATGCTTCGTTTAATATAACTGACTATTTACACTTTAGATCTAGGTGATAGGCAATTGTATTAGCGCGGTTACACGGATGTTGATTGATAATTATATCAAGTCTTCACGGAACCAAGTCCGCATAGTTATTCTTAATGGATATTTATCTTAAAGATAGTTATGTCGATAGTCCGATTTGCGCTTATTACAAGATAAGTATGGATCACTTATACGTCATCGATTTACCTTAGGTTTTAATCTTCGGCTAAGCATTTCTTTATTTGAATTATTCCAGAATAGCTACCGCCAGTAATTAATTTTAATTACTGCGATTTCACTATTGGTTTATAAAAATTTCAATAAATTTGGAGATGATTCTTGATGAACTTTGTAATGGGTATTGTAGGCGTTTTCGTTCTACTCGGTTTAGCGCTACTGTTATCTGATAATAGAAAAGCAATTAATTTACGCACTGTCGGTGGCGCATTCGCTATTCAGGTTGTTATTGGTGCTTTCATTTTATACTTCCCTCCGGGCAAAGAGTTGTTACAAGCCCTTTCTACCGGTGTCGCAAACGTCATTGCTTATGGTAATGAAGGTATTCAATTTTTATTTGGTGACTTAGCTAAATTCAAAGTTGGTTTCATCTTTGCGATTAACGTATTGCCAGTAATCGTATTTTTCTCATCATTGATCGCTGTTTTATACTATTTAGGTGTAATGAGCGTGGTCATTAACTTTATCGGTGGTGGCTTACAGAAGTTATTAGGTACAAGCCGTTCAGAATCACTTTCTGCAACTGCAAATATCTTTGTTGGTCAAACTGAAGCGCCACTTGTTGTGCGTCCGTTTATTAAATCAATGACTAAATCAGAACTATTTGCCGTTATGGTTGGTGGTCTTGCTTCTATCGCTGGTTCAGTATTAGCTGGTTATGCTGGTCTTGGTATTAAGATTGAGTATTTGGTTGCTGCATCATTTATGGCGGCACCGGGTGGTTTATTAATGGCTAAAATCATTAAACCTGAAACAGAGATACCAAAAGTCACGCTTGATGATCTTGATGACAGTGAAGATGAAAAACCAGTAAATGTGCTAGATGCTGCAGCAGCTGGCGCATCTTCAGGTATGATGCTTGCGCTTAACGTTGGTGCAATGTTGATTGCATTCGTTGGTTTAATTGCATTAGCAAATGGTATCACTGGTGGTATTGGTGCTTGGTTTGATATGCCAGAACTAACAATTCAAAAAATCTTAGGTTGGGTGTTCTCGCCACTTGCATTCGTTATTGGTGTGCCATTGCATGAAGCCGTTACTGCAGGTAGCTTCATCGGACAAAAACTTGTTGTGAATGAATTTGTTGCTTTCTTAGATTTCGTTAATTATATCAAAAATAACGAGCTGTCTGAGCATACTCAAATAATCATCTCATTTGCACTTTGTGGTTTTGCTAATTTCTCATCAATTGCAATCTTACTGGGTGGTTTAGGTAGTTTGGCGCCTTCACGCCGAGCAGACATTGCAAGCATGGGTCTGAAAGCGGTACTTGCTGCTT
>Ga0209396_1004515_pt1 | contig 13512 bp, 8 predicted proteins | sample GOMGulsemesocosm_6_FD_184638 | JGI IMG/M metagenome (GOLD analysis project Ga0209396, IMG submission 184638) | Methane-oxidizing microbial communities from mesocosms in the Gulf of Mexico - GOM8C Gulf of Mexico (SPAdes) (version 2) | ecosystem: Environmental > Aquatic > Marine > Cold seeps...
AATTGCTGTTGGAATGCAACTAAAACCTCAAGATTGGGTATCACCTTATTACCGTGATGATTCAATTTTATTGAGTATTGGTATGACGCCTTACGACATTATGTTACAAGTTTTTGCTAAAAAAGACGATCCGTTTTCTGGTGGTAGAACTTACTATTCTCATGCGAGTTTGAAAGATGATGATAAACCAAAAATCATTCATCAAAGTAGTGCTACAGGTATGCAAGCTATTCCAACAACTGGAGTTGCTATGGGTATTCAACACAAAGAAAAAATTGGTTTAGCTGAAGATTTTGGTGGACAAGACCCAGTTGTAGTTTGTTCGTTAGGTGATGCAAGTTGTACTGAAGGAGAAGTGTCTGAAGCATTTCACATGGCCACTTTAAAGCAAATGCCTATTATTTATTTAGTACAAGATAATGAATGGGATATTTCAGCTCACGCAGATGAAATTAGAGCTAACGATATTACACATTATGCTAAAGGGTTTAAAGGTTTAGAAGTTAGAACAATTGATGGAACTGATTTTGATGAATGTTATCAAACGGTTCAAGAAGTTATAGAAATAATAAGAAAAGAAAGACGTCCATTTTTAATCCATGCCAAAGTACCTTTATTAGGTCACCATACAAGTGGTGTACGTAAGGAATGGTACAGACATGATTTAGATGAAGCGGCTTTAAGAGATCCGTTCCCAAAATTATTAAAATTAGCTAGTAAAGCTGGTTTTAGTGAAAAGGAGTTAGTAGCTGTTCAATCAAAAGTTGAAGAGATTGTAAATACTGAGTTTGACAAAGCATTTAATGCGGAAGAGCCTACTCCAGAAAGTATTACTGATCATTACTTTGCGCCTTCTCCTATTACTGAAGAACGTGGTGAAAGAGCTCCTGAGGGTAAAAAGCCAACTGTAATGGTTGATTCTGCTTTGTTTGCCATGACTGAAATTATGACCAAACACAAAGAGTCTATTTTATATGGTCAAGATGTTGGTGGACGTTTAGGTGGTGTATTTAGAGAAGCGGCAACCTTAGCTCAAAAGTTTGGTGATGACCGTGTTTTTAACACACCTATTCAAGAAGCATTTATTATTGGAAGTACAGTAGGAATGGCAGCTGTTGGTTTAAAACCAATTGTTGAAGTTCAATTTGCCGATTACATTTGGCCTGGCCTAAACCAATTATTCACTGAATTAAGTCGTTCGTATTACTTAAGTAATGGAAAATGGCCTGCATCTGCAGTAATTAGAGTGCCAATTGGTGCTTATGGTTCTGGTGGTCCTTATCATTCATCTTCTGTTGAGTCTGTAGTGACAAACATTAGAGGTGTAAAAGTAGCGTATCCATCAACAGGAGCAGATTTAAAAGGGTTGTTAAAATCAGCTTATTATGATCCAAATCCAGTAGTGATTTTTGAACACAAAGGATTATACTGGTCGAAAATTAAAGGAACTGAAGGTGCAATTACAATTGAACCAGATGAAGATTATGTGATTCCGTTTGGAAAAGCAAGAACTGTAATTGAAGCTGAGACTGATAAAATTGCCAATTCAGAGTCTATGGTAATTATTACTTATGGTAGAGGTGTATATTGGAGTTTAGAAGCGGCTGAGAAATATAAAGGTCGTGTTGAGATTTTGGATTTAAGAACATTAAGTCCTATTGATGAAACGGCAATTTTTGCAGCTGTTAAAAAACACAATAGAGCCATGCTTGTAACAGAAGAATCTATTGAGGCTACATTTACTTTAGCATTAGCTGGTAAAATACAAAGAGAATGTTTTGAGTATTTAGACGCTCCTGTAGAAATTATTGGTTCGGTAGACACTCCTGCTATTCCATTAAACTCAATATTAGAAACTGCTTTATTAACGAATGCTGATAAGGTTGAAGTTGGAATTGAAAAGACATTGAATTTCTAAAATTCAATTCACTATATAAAATAAAAAAAGCTCAGTTTTTAACTGAGCTTTTTTTATGCTTTACATTATTTTATAAATCGTTACATACAAAGGGGTTCTTACCGTAGTTGGCTTCCATACCATTTCACCCACTTGTATTAGACTTAAGAAGTATAATTATTTTCGATAGGTAATCTTTCCAATTCTTTTGGATCTTCTCCATATTGATTTGGTCCAGAAGTTCCTTCAGTAACAGTTAAAACAAGAAGATATATCCCATAACCTAGCATTGACAATCCAGAAAACAATGAAACGCCTACCATTAACCCAACATTTTCGGAACCAATAAGAGAGAAAATTAACAACATAAAGATTGCTATTCCGATATACATAAACCCAATTAACCATCCACTTTTATTTACATCATGCAAACGTCTAATTGTAACAGCCAAAGACGGTATTAAAATGAATACATTATACACAGAACTTAAAGCACCTATAGAACTTATTGTACTTGAACCATATTCAGGATACATATTATACTCATAAGTCATTCCAAAAATATTGTCTAAAATTGATAAAACAATTCCTATAATAAAGTTTACTAGGATAAACATCCAATATTCCTTTCTTCTTGCTCGACCACTAAAGGTTGCATAATTCTTAATCACTTTTAAATACCATTCCATAGAGTTTATTTTTATATATTATTATTTCCAAGCCCAAGATAGTTCATTATTTATAGAACATCCTATTTTGATTAAACCATTTTTTAATTCATTAAAATTAGTTAATTCTCTTTTCGGAATAATTAAGGACGCTCCTGATAAAAATGTAATAAATAAATGCTGACTTGTTTCATTCACATTTATAATTTCTCTCGTTTTTATTTTACCTTCTCCGGTATCGTCAGTCGCAATTATATAGTCTTTTGAAAAAGAAACTGTGGTTGTTTTTCCAAATCTATTTTTATAATTTTCATTGATAAATGATTTATAATGTTTGTAATATTTCCAGCTAAAATATTTTGGATAAAACAAACCCCAAACAGCAGCAATTACACCAAAATAAATAGCCAAAGCAGTACTATTATTAAAATAACAATATAAGGCGAAAATAGATGCTGCTAAGGTAAACACAAGCCATCCATACATTTTCTTTTTAATGATTCGTTTTGACTTTGAAGCTGTAAATAATTGATATTGTAAAAAATCAATCGACTCTAATTTGTAAATAAACTCCATAGTTAATCAATATATTTATACGATTTTAACTTTTCCTTTATTTCCTCAAGGTGTTTCATTTTTTTTACTTGTCGAGTGTCTATTGCAGATTTAGTAAAATAAGTATGTGCCGTTAAAAATTTCACTTGTATTTCATCCCACAACCTATCAGAATTAATCTTACCATGTTCACGCAACTCACGTTTTAATAAACTAGCAATATCATGAAAATCATCACGTCCTAAATAATCCAAATCGGCATCACACATTATTTGTTCTAGCAACGTATTTGGACTTTGAGGTATCTCAGTTGACTTAATCAAGCCGTCAATCACATCAATTTGCTCTTGAGAATAGCCATACTTAGGTAATATTTGTCGTGCCATTCGCATTCCTATCTGCTCATTTTTATCATACTGCTCAACAAACCCAGCATCATGATAGGTCGCAGCCGATTTTAATAAGAATAAATCTTCATCAGTAATCCCTTCCATTAAAGCTAAACGCTCAACAGAAGAAGTTACATCTTTAGTATGATTAATACTATGATAATGTAAATTTGGCGATAATTCAGTTTCCAAAAGATTAATAATATGTCGCTCTGCTTTTATATAATTAATTGAACTATATAAATGTAAATCTACAATTTTCCAGAATTTTTTATTTGGTTCTCTTCCCTCTCCATTTACAGACAATTCAGGTTTAATACCACTTACAAAATACATGTCTAGCATAATACCATCATGTTTTGTTTGAATTTTCCCTCTATAGACACAAGTGAAATAAGGCGAAATTATTTCGTAGGTATTACCTGAAATATTTAACTCTCCCGGCTCACCATGCATCTCCATTCGCTGTGCTTGGTTTACTGTAGCTCCCCAAATGTCATAAGCAAATCTCTTTTGTCCAATAACACCTGCTGTAACTTCTCCTGTATTTATTCCTAACCTAATCTTCCAACACTCTTTACCTTCCTGATTTGCTTGATATTCACGCACCTGCATGTAATCTTGAATTTGCAATCCTGCCAAAACAACCTCAATAGCATTACTTTTATTTCGAATAGGTACACCACCTGCGCACATATAAGAATCACCAATTGTTTTAATTTTTTCCAAATCAAAATTACCAATTATCTCATCAAACTTAGTGAAATATTCATCTAATTCTCCAACAAGATCTTGAGGATTCATGCCTTCTGCAATTTTTGAAAACCCAACAAAATCAGTAAACATTACAGACACACGTTTGTAATACCTTGCTTTCGATTTACCATTATTAATCAAATCAGAAGCCGTTCCTTCTGGCAACACATTTAAAAGTATCCCCTCTACTTTATCTTTTTCATTTTGAAGCATCTCTTTCTGATGTTCAATTTTTGCCTTTTGCAATTCAACTTGCTTATTTTGCTCCTTAATTTGCTTATTTTGTGAAGATATCTTTCTTGTTCTTTTCACTACCTCCAACTCTAATCTAATCTTCTGCCTTCTTATACGCTCTGTTCTTTTTCGCGACAGAAATAAAACCATTAATCCCACTATAATTAACGCAATTATTCTAAACCACCAAGTAGACCAAAATGGAGGTGTAATTTCAATATTTACAATGGTCGGATAGGTAGACCAAACTCCATCAGGATTTTTACCAAACACCTTAAAAGAATAATCTCCTGGTTCTAAATTCATGTAATGCACTTTATTATCCCCGACCAGTTTTATATAACTCTCGTCATATCCTTCTAAAATATATTTAAACTCATTCCTTTCTGGATTAGAAAATAACACACTAAAAAACTCAAAAGATAAATCATTTTCTAAGTACTTTAATTTTAATGAAATTAAGCTATCTACATTAGAATACACCACCCTTTTCTTAAGGTTATTATTATCCCGATTATACGTAATCACCCTAGAAATTACGACTTTAGGTTTAATTGGATTAATTTTAATATCCTTTGATTTAAACTTAGTGTACCCATTAATTCCACCGAAATATAAATAATCATCAGACGATCTAAAGTAAGCGTTCGTATTGAATTCATTTGATTGCAATCCATCATTAGTCGTGTAGTTACTAAATCGTTTATTTTTAGTATTGAATTTTGACAATCCTTTGTTTGTACTCACCCAAATATTATTATCTTCATCTGATAATAAGCCATAAACTACATTATTAACTAAGCCTTCATCCTCAGTATAACTTTCTGTTTGCTTAGTTCTTAAATTTAATTTTTTAATCCCCTCACCATAAGTTCCTAACCATAAAAATCCCTTCTCCGTTTGTAAAAGTGAAGTGATATGTCCATTTGCCTCACTATAGCCTTTAATAGGATAATGTTTAAAGTAAAACGTGTTTTTACTTGTTTCAATTATATTATAAATCCCTTGATTTGAAGTTACCAACCAAATCTTACCCGTTTTATCCCTATACACCACTTTAACGGCACCATCTCCAATACTCTTGTCATCTTCAGAATGAGAATAAAAATCAAATGTAAGGTCGTTTTTATTTAAAATAGATAACCCCGTTTTTGTACCAATCCATAAACGATTTTCATCTGCCTTTACAATTTGATACACTCTTACTTTTTCATTTTCACCATTATCTTTAAATTCAATTTTTTCATATGAATAATTACTTTTAGAATTAATGGTCAAAGTGTATAAACCATCCTCAAATCCACACCAAATTTTATTTGTATTCTCCACATACATACTCAACAAGTAGTGCTTTCTATTGTCTTTTCTTTTATAATGCGAGAAAATATCCTTTTTTGAATGGTAAATAGTTAGGTCTTTTTTTGTTCCAACATAGATATTCCCAACACTGTCCTCAGTAAAAGACCATACATTATAATCAATTAATCCTTTTTCAGGGTTACTACTAATGGTTGTAGTTGTAAAGCCCTGTTTAAATTTATCAAATTTAGAAATTCCTTTTTCTGTCCCTATCCAAATACAACCCGAATTATCAGCAAAGATATCGTTCACATGATTGTCAATTATACTATGTGGATTGTAAGGGTTTTTGGTATAATGGAACAGTTCATTCTCTTTTTCATTCAATAAGTATAGCCCGTGTTCCTGAGTACCTACCCAAATTTTATCATCATCTCCTTGATAAACAGAACTAATATTTTGATATCTTAATTCAGAGAAATTACTTAATTGAGACAGTCCATTATCTTTACTAACCCTGAATACACCACTTTCAGTACAAGCAAACAAAAGTGAATCATTATTCTCATAAAAAGAATTAATGTTTTTCATCACATCTATACTTGAATTATCAATTTCCGTAAATGTTTTATAGGGTTCCTCTGCAAAGAAAATTTTACCACTTTTAGTCCCCACCCATAATGTATTACTCTTGTCAATACACAACGTAGTAAAATCAGATGAGCCGTTAATTTTATTAATTATTTCAATTTTTTTACTTTCAATATCTATAACATTTATGCCATGCTTATCAGATAGTGCCCATAATTTATCACTAGAATCAAACGCTAAACTTGAAAATAAATACCCTTTTAATTTTGGGAAATTTGTTCTATTTAATTTTACAATGGAATGGTTTTTAGGATTAATTGCACCTAATCCTCTATTGGTTCCAAACCAAATTAACCCGTCCTTATTTATTCTTAATGAATGAATGTAACTATTAGGTAACGATTTGCTATCATTTAACTTATGTTTTAATACATCAAATTCATAGCCATCATATTTGTTTAACCCATCTTGGGTTGCAATCCAAATATAACCAAATTGATCCTGAATAATATCTGTAACATGACTTTGTGACAAGCCATCTTCAATAGAATATGAATTAAATTTTATACTTTTTTGTTGAGCATTTGAAAATGTTACAAATGCAATAAAAATTAGAAGTGTTATTATTTTCATTTCTTAAATTTTTTTAACGTCCAAAGTATGAACCTTTTAAAAACTCATATAGTACCAATTTGGCAAATCAAATTACAGAATATTTCTAAACAAGAATTAATTCAGTTCAATTATAAATACTACTTTAAATCGCCGTTGTATTAACGATTTGAATTTTATTAATATCACGATCAAACAAATACAAACCACCTTTGTCAGAACCAATCATTTTAATTTTATCCATAATCGTTCTTGCTAAAGCCTCTTCTTCCAATTGTTCTGAAACAAACCATTGAATAAAATTATGCGTAGTATAATCCTTTTCTTGTAAACAAATATGTACTAATTCGTTAACTGAATTGGTAATCATTACTTCATGATTTAATAATCTAGTAAATACATCTTCAATTGATTTGAACTCAAAAAATGGTTTTTCTAACTCACCAATAATTGCTACACCACCTCTTTCGTTAATAAACTTTATTAACTTAAGCATGTGTTCTCTTTCCTCATCAGAACTTGTATATAAAAACTCAGAAATGCCACCTAACCCTTGCGTTTCAGCCCAAACAGCCATTGCAAGATATAATTGTGAAGATTCAGCCTCTTTATTTACTTGGTCGTTTAATGCGCTTTCTACTATTTTATTCATGGTATTGTATATTTAACCTAACAAATTTAAGTTTAATCCTAAATTTTACCTAATTTTATCCTGAATAAATTAATAAATGACAAAAAAAAGAAAATCTCGCCACTCAGGTGGGAACAAAAAACAAAGAGTAAATTTGAAATCAATACTATCGGAACAGATCGTTGGAATTTTTCAAGCCAATCCAAAAAGTAAATATAATTACAAACAAATTGCAAGTTTTTTAGATGTAAATGACGCTCAAAATCGTAAAATGATTTATGGGATACTGGTAGATATGGCTCATAATGGAGCACTTAAAGAAGTATCACATGGTAAATTTCAGAGTATTGAAACAAGAGCAATATTACAAGGAATCATTGAAACTACAAAAAGAGGCGCGGGATACGTAGTGATGGAAGGTGATGAAGATGATATTTACATTGCCCAAAAGAATAGAAAGAGAGCATTAAATGGAGATTTAGTTGAAGTAAAACTATTTTCTAAAACTGGTAAACCAGAAGGTGAAATTGTGAGAGTTATTGAGTCTGCTAACAAATTAATTGTTGGTACACTTGAGATATCTGATAAATTCGCATTTTTAATTCCTGACAACTTTAAACTAGATATAAACTTATTTATCCCTTTATCAAAACTTAAAGGTGCTAAAAATGGGTATAAAGCTGTTGCTAAAATTGGAGACTGGCCTGAAAAAGCTAAAAACCCATTTGGTGAAATTATTGAAGTTCTAGGGAAAACAGAATCTAATGATGCGGAAATGAAAGCTATTTTATTATCTAACGGAATTCCAATTGATTTTCCAGAAGAGGTAATGAATGAAGCTAACCGTATAAATTTAGCTTTAGCACAAGACGAAATAAAAAACAGACGTGATTTTAGAGATGTATTAACATTTACTATTGACCCCGTTGATGCGAAAGATTTTGATGATGCACTTTCAATTGAATACCTTAAAAACGGAAACATTGAAGTTGGAATTCACATTGCTGATGTTGGACATTATGTAACACCTCATTCCGCTTTAGATAAAGAAGCTTTATTAAGAGGAAATTCTGTTTACATGGTAGATAGAGTAATCCCAATGCTTCCAGAACACTTATCGAATGGCGTTTGTTCGTTGAGACCAAATGAAGAAAAGTTTACTTTTTCAGCTGTTTTTGAATTAAACGATAAAGCAGAAATTCAAAACGAATGGTTTGGTAAAACGGCCATTTTATCTGATAGACGTTTTGCTTATGAAGATGCTCAAGAAAGAATAGAAACTGGTAAGGGCGATCTAGCTAAAGAAATTTTAGATTTAGATAGATTAGCAAAAATAATGCGTAAAGAACGAATTGGAGCCGGAGCTTTAGAAATTGTAAGTTCAGAAATTAGATTTGAATTAGATGAAAACGGGAGTCCAATCGGAACATTTAAAAAAACCACTAAGGATGCTAATAAGTTAGTTGAAGAGTTTATGTTGTTAACTAACAAACAAGTTGCAAAACATGTTGGTGATGTGACCAAACGTAAGACTACAATACCTAACATTTATAGAGTTCACGACAAGCCAGATGAGAAAAAGGTGGAAATGTTCAGAATATTTCTATCTAAATTCAATAAAGACTTTACGTACGGACACCCTGATGAAATTGCTGGGAAAATGAATACGTTATTTGAAGAAATGAAGGATGAACCTGAATTTCCAATGATACAATCTATGGCTATTAGAACTATGTCTAAAGCCGTTTATGACACCAAAAATATTGGGCATTACGGTTTAGGCTTTAGATATTATGCACACTTCACCTCTCCAATTAGACGTTATGCTGATTTAATGGTTCACAGAATTTTATTGGAAACATTAAATAATAAAAACAAACAGCATAAGGGATTAGGAGAAGTTGCTGAACATATTTCTAAAACGGAAAGACGTGCTATAAATGCAGAAAGAGATTCACAAAAATATTTCCAAGCTTATTATTTAAAAGATAAAATAGGAGAATCATTTGAAGGAACAATAGTTGGGATAACAGATTGGGGAATGTATGTTGAAATGGATGAGTTAAACTGTGAAGGTATGGTTAGTTTAAAATCATTAAATGATGACCATTACTTTTTTGATCAAAAAGCCTATTCAATTGTAGGTGCTAATACAGAGAACACATACAACGTTGGTGATAAAGTAGTCGTAAAAATTGCTAGCGTAAGTGTAGCCAAGAAACAAGTTGATTTAACTATGATTAACTAGAAAATATGAACTATTTATTACTATTCATTTTTATTTGGATTGGTAGCGCGGATGGTTATTCGCAACAACAGGAAGGCCATCAAGACTGCTCTTGGAGTATACCAATGCAAATACAAAAAACAATTCATCCTATAAAGTACACAAAAAAAGCCATTTTTAAAACAGAATATTCTTGTGATTTAAATGAATTTGAAATAACCATTTTTAATCGAAAAGGAGAAGACATATTCACTACAACTGATATTAATAATTGGTGGAATGCAGGTGATATGAAGTCATCTATTTATTTTTGGATTATAAAAGGTAAATATGGAGACAATAAAGAATTTACAAAACAAGGTTCTCTAAAAGTAAAATAGTTTTAAACAAAAATATCCAGTTCAACGACTGGATATTTTTGTTAATATTTATCTGTTCTTACTTACTTCCCAAACAATCCCGATAGATTATAAGTGTATTGAATTGCGTAAATATGGTCCACTTCAGGAATAGACTTATTAGACCCTTGATAAATGTAATTTAATTTAACCTCATGCTTATGTGGTAAATCTAAATTTACCCCCGCCAAAATTCTGTATGCATTAACAGGAAAATTAATTGGCTCTGCATTCAGAGATTTAAAATATTCATATCCTACAAAAGGCTGGACTCTTTTAAAATCAGGAAATTTATATTTAGCCAAAAGTCTAACCCTAAACACATCAGATGTATTTGGTGTAATCGTTTCATTGATGGTAGTTAATCTATCAAACGCATGCTGGTATCTCGCTCTTGCTGTTATCTTAGTATTAATACTTTTAATCTTATACCCATACGAACCATCCAAGACAATTCTATTTTCATTTACAAAATAGTAATTCTTCTTTTTTCTAGAATAACGGTATTTTAACGCCACTTTAACGCCACTTGCAATTTTATAAGTTCCTCCTATTTGATTTAAATACACCCTTAAAGCACTTGCATTTTGATACAATCGAGTTTGCATTTTATAATTTAGAGAAAACTTTTTAGTTAACTCCGTAGATAAGCCTGCACCTGTCCATACATGTGCATCATTGACTTGCGAATATCCTAAAATGGAAACACTAAAGGATATAATTAATAGTAGCCCTTTCAAACTATTATTTTTCAATTGTTAATGAAGGAGCAGTAACTAATTCTCCTTTTTTTGAAATCACCACCTCAACAATTATCTCTTCTGAACCACTAGGGCAAGTAGCACATTTAGAATAAGAAAACAATTTGTAAGTACCAGCCACTAAATTGTCAACTCTATAGGTTCCATCATAAGAAGTAGAAATTTTATCATTATATGTTGTGTTATCTTTACCATAAATTATATAGATATCTTCATCTTCACCTGGGTAAGTTGCTTTTAGACTTCCGTCTGAATTTTTGAATTCGTTTACGGTTAACGTTCCAATTATTGATGACGTACCACCTTCACCTTCAACTTTATTGCAAGAAAATCCAAATAAAGTCAGCAATACTACAATTCCAAAATTTTTCATAAAACGATTAGTTTTTAATAGATTAATAACGTAAATTTAACAATTATAACATAGTTTGCAACATTTTTTAACAAAAACTCTGCGGTCTTTTGTTACTCAAAAATTCAATAGTTACATGAAAAAATTAATCCTAGCTGGAATCATAGCTTTAATTAGTTATAATTCTAATTCACAAATAGTTATTAACGAATATTCATTTTCAAACATAAATGGACCTACTGATGCATTTGGCGAGAATGAAGATTGGGTCGAATTTTACAACTCTGGAACAGCAGCTGTAGATTTAACAGGCTATTTTTTATCCGACAAAGCGTCTAACTTAACAAAATGGGCTATTCCATCCGGAAATATTGCCGCTGGAGGATATGCAACAGTCTACTATTCTGGAAGAGGAATAGTAAATGGTACAGAAATACATCCTAGCTTTGGTGTCACTCAAACTAAAGGGGAATGGATTATTTTAACGGAAGCCGGAGGAAACAATATTGATAGTTTAAAAGTAGTAAAAGTAACAAAGCCTGATCATTCTTATGGAAGAACAACAGACGGTGCGTCAACATGGAGTTTGTTTTTAAACCCAACTCTTAATGCTTCCAATACAAATGGAATAAATTATTATTCAGCAAAACCAATATTTAGCATTGCTGCAGGCTTTTATCCAAGTACACAAAATGTAACAATAACAACAACTGACCCCACCGCAACACTTCATTACACAACAGATGGAACAACACCAACAAATGCATCTGCTGTCTATGCTGGCCCTATTTCAATAACCACAACAACAGTATTGAGAGCAGTTGGTATATCCTCTGATGCTAATACCCCACAATCCTTCACAGAAACAAATACCTACTTTATTAATTCACCCCATACCTTACCCGTAGTATCCATTTGTGGCGATCAAATAACAGAATTTATTACAAATAATGCACCAGGGGCATTCTCTTCTAATTTTGATGGGGCATTTGAACTCTTTGAGTCTAACGGCACATTAGCTGATGAAGGTGAGGGTTATTATAACAAACACGGTAATGATTCATGGGCTTATGATCAAAGGGGAATTGATTTCATTATGAAAGACCAATATGGTTATAACTATGCCGTTAAGCACAAAATATTTGTAAATAAAGAACGAAAAAAATTCCAAAGAATAATGCTTAAGCCAGCTGCTAATGATAATATTTCATTTGAAAATGGTGCGCATATCAGAGATGCATATGTACATACTATATCTCAACTTGGTGATTTAAGAATGGACGAACGAACAAACCGTTCTTGTATTATGTATGTAGATGGTGAATATTGGGGCGTTTATGAGATAAGAGAAAAAGTAGATGACTCTGATTTTACAAAATATTATTACAACCAACCTGGTAGTGAAATTGATTTTATAAAAACATGGGGAAATACATGGACAGAATATGGAAATACTGAGCATTGGACTGAGTTAGTAAACTTCATAAACGCAAATGACATGGCTGATGCAGCCAATTACGCCTGGGTAAATGAACGTTTAAATGTAGGAAGTTTAATAGATTATGCCGTACTAAACTCATACGTAGTTAGTTCTGACTGGTTAGTTTGGAATACCGCTTGGTGGCATGGTCATGTACCAGAACCCGAAGGTGATAAACAAAAATTTAGATACGCGCTATGGGATATGGATGCAACATTTGGACATTATATCAACTATACGGGTGTACCTTCAACTGACCCAGATGCTGACCCTTGTAACGTAGAAAGTTTAGCAGGTAATGGATCAGCAGACCCTGAAGGACATATGAGTATATTAAATAAATTAACAGATAATGAATCTTTTAACCAACAGTATATTTCAAGATATATTGATTTATCAAATGGTATTTTCTCTTGTGATCAAATGATTCATAATTTAGACAGTATGATCGCTGACATTCAGCCCGAAATGCAAGGACAAGTGGACAAATGGGGAGGAACAATGACACAATGGAATGATAATGTTCAGGCTCTGAAAGATTATATTAACGCAAGATGTGCTGCAATTTCTACTGGTTTAATTGATTGCTATGATTTAATTGGTCCATTTGATGTGGTTGTAAATGTTGAACCAGCCAACGCAGGACAGGTTAAAGTTAACTC
>Ga0209396_1004516_pt1 | contig 13511 bp, 8 predicted proteins | sample GOMGulsemesocosm_6_FD_184638 | JGI IMG/M metagenome (GOLD analysis project Ga0209396, IMG submission 184638) | Methane-oxidizing microbial communities from mesocosms in the Gulf of Mexico - GOM8C Gulf of Mexico (SPAdes) (version 2) | ecosystem: Environmental > Aquatic > Marine > Cold seeps...
TGCTGGTGAAGCGGCGGCTATCCAGTCAGCCATTGCCAGTGGTCAGTTAGAAACCAGTTTACTTGATAGCGATGGCAATTTAACGGTTGATGATACTATCATTAAAGCTTCAATTGATTGGAAAGTGGCTGATGATGTGATGTTATTTGCTTCGTACTCAGAAGGTTTTAGACCTCCTGTTACCAACCGTGTTGGTGGTGGCTTAGCTAAAAACCAAGAAGGTGCTTTTGACGGTTTCCGTATACCTGTGTACTCAACTACAGATAGTTTAGATAACGTTGAATTAGGTATTAAATCAACATTATTTGATCAAACAGTACGCTTTAACGCTACGGCTTATTATTCAAAAATATCTGATCTACAAACCTCTCGATTTGACCCAACCAATATCAGTTTCTTAGTTTTCACTGATAACGTTGGTGATGCTGAAATTAAAGGTATTGATGGTGACTTCAGCTGGGTAGCAACTGATAACCTGATGATCAGTGGTGCTTTTAGTATCCTTGATACTGAATTAACGTCAGTAAATGCTGAGCTTGCCGGTATTGCTCCTTCAGTAGGTAGTCGTCTACCTTACTCAGCCGAGTTTTCAGGTAACCTACAAGCCGAATACTTCTATCATATTGCTAATGATATGACAGGTTATGTGAACGCTTCAATTAGTTATACCGGTGAAAGACTTGCCAGCATGACTATGGATGCGTATGTATTAGAAGATACCACTAACCTAGTTTATGGTACTGGCTCAGGCTTAAGCATTCAAAAAGAAGCGGATGTTTTCTCTGGCGTAAATTACCAAGACAGTAATGGTAAAACATTTGCTGGTGGTCGTTATGTACAAGACAGCTACATTTTGGCTAACTTGAGCTTTGGTGTTACTAACGAAGAATGGAAAGTTGAACTATTCATCGATAACTTAACCGATGAAAGTGCAATTTCATACGTTGATACCCAACAATTTACACCAAAAGTTGTTACCAATAGACCTCGCACCATTGGCCTTAGATTCTCTTATGACCTTTATTAAGTCTTAGTTAATTCTGAGTTAAGCTACAAAGCTAAAAAAGCCGCTTGATGTTTGTATCAAGCGGCTTTTTATTGATAAAGTACGTATTTCATAAACACCGATCATTCGTAAACTTCCCATGGAGCCAAGTCGTTGGACAATACCGCCCTTCCCTCAATTGAAATTCAATTAAGATCAATTCAACAATTGATTCAAACAGCAAAATTCGACGACGCGATTAAACAAGGTCAGCAATTACTAAAACAATTTACCGACGCTCAACATCAAGTTGAACTCTGGTATTTGATTGCTGTTGCTCAACGTTACGCTAAGGTCTTTACTGAAGCGTCAGAAAGTATTTCGGAATTATTGAACATTGATGAAACACATAGCCGTGCTCATCAAGAACAAGGTTATATCTATCTTGCTTTGCAGAACCAAATAAAGGCTAAATTTTCCTTTGAACAAGCGGTAACACTCAACCCTAGCTTAATCGCCAGTTGGCAAGAGCTTATTGAGCTTTATCGTATTAATAATCAAGCAGAAGAGATACAGCAAGCCGCTAATCAGATGGCTAAACTCAAAGCTTTGCCCCCTGCATTACTTGCAGTCACAGAGTTGATGCACGAAGGGAAATTGTTAAAGGCTGAACAAATTTGCCGAAATTTTTTACAGAAAAATAACCGCCATATTGAAGGCATGTGTTTGCTCGCAGAAATAGGTATTGAGCTAAAAATCTATGACGATGCAGAGTTTCTCCTTGCCAGTGCTCTGGAATTGTCCCCTAGTCATATTCAAGCCCGCTCTCAGTATCTCAATCTCTTGATCCGTTTAGGTAAATACAAAGCAGCAGAGCAGCAAGTTGATAAATTACTACTTGAACAGCCTGACAATCTCAGTTTTATTGTTGCCAAAGCTAACGTCTTAACCGGTTTAGGTGAAATAACACAGGCCATTACTCTTTTTGAACAAGTAATAGCACAAGACAAACATGTCGCTGGCTTCCATTTACAACTAGGACACGCATTAAAAGCCAAAGGCGATATAGGCAAAGCGATTGCCGCCTACCAACAAGCCTATCAATTAAAACCGAGCTTTGGGGATGCGTTTTGGAGTTTAGCCAATACTAAAACCTATCGCTTTAGCAATGATGAAATTAGCCAGATGCAAGCGCAACAAGCTAATAAAGATTTAGCACTAACAGATAAAGTTCAGTTGCATTTTGCTACCGGTAAAGCTTTTGAAGACAGGGCAGAATATAGCCAAGCCTTTTTAGCCTACCAAGAAGGTAATAATTTACAGCATGAACATAATGGCTTTGACATCAATAAAACCGAACAGCAAGTCGAAGAGCAAATTAAATACTGTACTAAAGAATTATTTGAAATTCGTGGCCATTTAGGACTCAATTCACCCGATCCTATTTTTATTGTTGGCTTGCCACGCGCAGGTTCAACTTTACTTGAACAAATCCTTGCTTCCCATAGCCAAGTGGACGGCACTATGGAGCTGCACAATATTTTAGGCCTAGCTTCAAGATTACGAGGTCGTAGTAACAAACAAAGTGAAGAAGAAAACCAATATCCAAAAAACTTGAGTGAAATTAATCAAGATTATTTTAAACGTTTTGGCCAACAGTTTATTGATGAAACCCAAGTTTACCGAGAGCAAGCACCTTTGTTTATCGACAAAATGCCCAATAATTTTCTTCACATCGGTTTGATCCGCTTAATATTGCCAAATGCCAAAATCATTGACGCCAGACGTTCACCTATGGCGTGTTGTTTTAGTGGCTTTAAGCAGTTGTTTGCCGAAGGACAAGACTTTAGCTACAACCTTGAAGACATTGGTCGTTATTACCAAGCTTATCTAAAATTAATGACTCATTGGGATAAGGTATTACCCGGTTATGTTTTAACCGTGAACCATGAAGATGTGGTTGATGACTTAGAAAAGCAGGTAAGAAGAATTCTTGAATTTTGTGATTTGCCCTTTGAACAATCTTGTCTTGATTTTCATAAGACTAAACGTACCATTAAAACACCTAGCTCAGAACAAGTTCGCCAACCCATTTATAAAAGTGCCACCGAACAATGGCGTCACTTTGAGCAATATTTATCACCACTAAAAAAGGTGCTAGACATAGATTAACTCGTTCACGGGATAATTTTATATTATCCCTAACCTTTTCACATATCCTGCATTGCAATTTGCAATTACATTCCCATTTTAAACATTTAGCTCTCACTAACCCAAAAGCAAATTAGTATTGTTAATCTATATAATTCAACCGATTAAAAAACAACTCCTGTAAGGCATCCCCCCTCTGGTACATCAATTGCAATTCATAGTAATTGAGTCATTGGTTTTCAATTTTATCTATTGAAACTTTCTGACAATAATACCAAGGACTACTCATGAATATTGAAAAAAAAATACTGATTGTTGATGATGAGATTGAAGTTAGGCAGGCGCTAATTCGGGGTATAAGACGGAAGTTTAACAAGCAAGAAAGTCAAATATCTATTTATGAAGCCGGTAATGGCGAAGAAGCCATTGAATCTGCTACTGATAACTTGCCTGATTTGATATTAATGGATATCCGTATGCCAATTATGAATGGCTTAAAAGCTTGCCGGATCATGAGGAATGATACCAAATTTGCTGCAACCAAAATCATTATGTTGACCTGTGAAGTGACTGAAGAAGGTGAAGGTTTGATGTCAGGTGCTGACGACTATGTTATCAAACCTTTCGATATTAAAACTTTGTTAATACGCATTGAACGTGGATTATTTCAGCCAGCTTCAATAAATAAGGACGCCTCTGTCGATATAAATGGCTTATTATCAAAAGAATGTTTTTTTGATACTTGCTTAAGTTTTGAAGTTGCCAGGGCAAAGCGTTTTCAACACCCCTTAAGTCTTTTATTACTTAAAGTGTCACCTAGTAAAACAGAAGAACCCCATCAAAAATCGCAAAATTATTTATCAACATTATTAAAGCGTCGAGCATCCGATAAAGTCATCAATTGGGACGCTAACACCTATGCTATTTTGCTAACGGAAACGACAGCAGAAGACGCCACTTTAGTGGCAAAACATATCAGTTTACAGGTAGGAAATAGACCCGAGTTTTTACATTCCTTCGTGGGTATTGCCAATTTAGAAGATACTTTAGCAGATGATTTAGTCATAAATGCTGAATCATCTCTAAATGAATCAGTTCGCACAGGCAACATCATCTTAAACAGACTTGCTATACATTAATGTTAAAGCTTGAGCAATATAGGGAGAGCTACGATGCACAGATATTTGATTTTACTATTACTGCTTTCACTACCTAGCCATGGCGATGTTACAAAGAACCTAAGATGGAGTTTAGATGCCAGTGCCCGTGTAAATAACAATATTGCGATAAATAATACCAGTCGCATTTATGCCTTTGGCCTCGACACACATAAAGTATTCACATCCCCCTACGGTGATATCGGTTATGCGGTAGCACAATTATATTTCACCAAATTATCAAACCAAACGCCCTACCCATGGCTGTTTGATTATGCAAATGATAGTCAGTTTGTGATCCGTGAAGCACATCTTAATTACACCACCAGTTCAAATTGGCTGCCTAATATTCGCTTAGGACACTTCACCTTTCCCTTTGGTTTAGAGGAAAGTATCGATACCAATGGTCGATTACTCGACTACCATCACGGAAAAAATTTAGGCACAAAACTAGATTGGGGCTTAGGGCTAAATAAAGTACTTAAAAGCATGGAATACAGTATGAGTTATACCTTAGGTGGTAAAGATGATCCTAAGTCGATTAACAATTCCTATGCACTATCAGGACGAATAGGATCACTGAGCCACCTCGATTTTATCATTGGCTTTTCTTTTTTTGACGCCAAAATCGACAACATTCAAAGAAAAAAACTCGCAATTGATCTTCAATACTACTGGGCTACCTGGGGGATAATGGCGGAAGTTTCTCTTGGAAAGGATAATAAAGTTCAACAACAATGGCGAAATGAAAAATATAGCTTAATCGAACTAAACAAGACCTCTATCAATGAGCAACTCAAACTCTATGGTCAATATATATTGACTGACAGAGAAGGTGAAAATAGCACTCAACAATTGATAAACATAGGTCTTAGTTATCAAATAAATGGCCAATTAGAGCTGAGTATCTCTAGCCGAAAACAATTTAATCAACCCAAATCTGCTAATAAACAAAACTTACTTAGATTTCAATTAAGATATAGGTACTGATATGAAAACTCTCACAATAATATTGCTCCTGTCTCTACTAGGGCAAAATGTTTATGCTGTAGCTTTTTGCTCATTAAGAGATCCCGTTGCTCAAATAGAACAATTATATCCCAATAAAACCAATCAATTATCTATTGTTAAAACAGTAGATGCCAACACTCGAAATCAAGTAAAACTAGCACTTCCTAGTAACGACCTACATTTTAGTGAATTAGGGGAGCACACTTTGTATGTTGCCATGAAAAATAGTGAACCATTAGGTTATGTGCATGTTAGATCAGAACAAAGTCAATGGGGCTTGGTGGAAATAGTTTGGGCATTAGACAAAAATTTAAAGATCAAAGATTTTAGCTTTCAGCGCTGTCGTAGCCCCAAGAAAAAAATTATTAACGATGAGATGTTTAAAAAAGTTTTCATCGGCAAGAGCTACGAAGAGCTAAAAACCCTCCTGAGCAATGATGGTGTAACAGCCAATGATTTACTGCTCGATAAAGCAAAAAATGCCCCAGAGCTTGCAAGTGTTGTCCTTAGGTGTGCGTTGAAAACCTTATTGATCACTAAAATTTTGTGGGGAGAAGAGTTGGAAAAATTTAATCGGTACTAGCTCTATTTTGAATCATTTTTACACATGGTGAATTAGTTTATGAAAATTTCTAATTATAATCAGCTATTAGCTATTTCTACGCTTTTATCCGGCATGATCATTTTCGGGACGCTATGGCAACAATATCAAAAAGTTGAGCAGGTATCGCGCGCACACTTTGAGTCTCGATTGTTAGTTCAAACCATTGAACACTTACTCACTATGTCAAAAATTTGGTTAACCACACAAGACTTACTCTTTTCCGGTAAACAAACCTATTTAACGAATGGCATTAATGAGCAGTCACAGCAACTACTTCAAACACTATTAGTAGTTAAAGGTAAGAGTAAAGACGAGGGTTCAGTTAACCTAATACAGCAACTAATCGACGATATTAAAAAAAATGACATAATCGTAAATTCATTTTCAAAATTATCAATGCTAGATAGTAAGGCTTGGCATACAAGCGTTGCGGCATCCGATAGTATTACATCTTCCTATGCGGCGACTTTAAAAGAATTATCAGCACAAATTTCACAAAATAGTCGCGTTTATACAAAAACACTTACTAATGCTAACAACTATTTCAACAAACTGACTTGGATAGTAGTCTCTTTGTACCTTATCTTCGTTTTGTCCATCGTCACTTGGTTTAGCAAATATATTGTTAAACCTGTTGAAAACATCACCACCGTTGCTCAACAATTTCACGATAAAAAACAAGCTATTGAATTTAGGCAAGCGAATGCTCCTGCAGAAATCATCGCCTTATCTACCGCCATTCAACGATTTACTCAAAGTATCACCATTGAAAAACAAAAAGCCGAACAAGAACGAATTAATGTTATCAAAATGAATGAGCAAGTAAATGCCATAATGGAAACAATCCCTTGCTCATTATTGCTTTTGAATGAGCAAGGGATAATACAAAGTTGCAATCCTGAATCGAGTAAATTATTTGCCAAGCACAAAAATGAAATTATCAATAAGGATATCGCTTCTTTCATACCTGCCCTGGCTACCCTAAGTGGTAAATTTGATACAGAAACCGCATTAAAAATCATGGAAGAATCATTATTGGCTCCTAACTTTGATAAGCCGTATATAGAGTTCTCTGGTCGAAAGATGACCATAAATGGACAGGTTAATTATCTCATCACTATCAGCGATATTAATGAAAGAAAACATAGCCAAAAAGCTTTATCTGCATTGAATCAACAACTGGTCAATGCGGAAAAGTTAGCATCTATAGGTCAATTATCAGCAGGAATTGCCCATGAGATTAACAACCCAGTAGGATTTATTTGTAGCAACCTTGATGTATTAACAGACTATTGTACCCCCCTGGTTTCATATATAAATATGGTTAAAAGTGGGGGACAAGAAACAGCTTGCCAAACACTTTACCAAGAAGAAGACTTAGATTATGTCATCAAAGATATCAAACCATTAATCGAATCTACCTTAGAAGGGGCAGCAAGGGTCAGTAAAATCATCAAAGACTTGGGTACTTATGCTCATGTTGACAACAAAGAGCCTGAGCCGATACTTATTGATGATCTCATAGAGAAAGGCCTTACCCTTGTAACCAACGAACTAAAATACAAAGTAGAGATAGTTAAGTCCCTCGAAGCTAAAGTAAAAATTATCGGCTTCCCACAAAAATTATTGCAAGTATTTATTAATATGTTGGTCAATGCTTCTCATGCCATTGAAACCAAAGGTCGTATATCAATTAGCTCGAATACTTATCAGGGCGAGGTCAATATTAGCTTTGAAGATAGTGGCTCTGGTATCGCCCAAGAAAATTTAACTCATATCTTTGACCCATTTTTTACCACTAAACCTGTGGGCAAAGGAACGGGGTTAGGTCTTCATATCGTCAGAACGATTATTGATGAACACAAAGGCCGTATTGACGTAAGCTCAATCGAAGGTAAAGGCAGTAAATTTGATATTTATCTGCCTATTCATCATTAACCTTTTTAAGAAACCTCTTTGCTATCAACTAAAAAGCTTTCATTTAGGTTTTCATCTGGTTTCAGTTTACTCACCAGATAACCCGCAACCATTGAGGCAACAAACGCCGGCGGTAATGACTCAAGTGCGATAAAGTAAGCACCGATACCGTCAATGTTCTGCACAACAAACTTAAAGAAAGGTATAGAAACAAAGCCAACAATCATCGACGCGATTGCGCCTGAAGTGGTAAACCCTCGCCAAAAAAGCGATAAAATAACCATAGGACAAAACGTAGCAGCAATGCCAGACCAACCAAAAATAACAAACCAGAAGATGGTTCGCGTAGGCGACATAAGCGCAACTGTCATGGCAATAATTAGCGCAACAATCGCCAACCCTACCGTGACATAACGAGAGATACGCGCAGCAGCAGCACCTTTTAAATCAGGTTTAAATATTTTTTGATAAAAATCACGAGTAATAGCGCCAGAGGCTAATATCAATAATGATGACACTGTCGACATGATAGCGGAAAGTACCGCGGCAACATAAAGACCCACCACCAGTGGAGGAAAGGTATGTTCAACAAGGTTAGGCATAACATTTTGTCCGCCGTTACCTAATGTCGCTTCTGGGTCAACGCCAACACTGGTAAAAATATAACGGCCAAGAATACCGATAGATACCGCAGAAATACCAACAATAAAGGTAAAGCCAACAGCCACCCAACGTCCTTTATTGAGTTCTTTTTGATCTTTAATGGCAATGAAACGGGCAAAAATTTGCGGTGAGCCCAAAAAGCCAAGACCAATAAACAACATGCCTAAAATACTCATTATTGCCATCAAACCAAAGTCATACTGACCGGTAAGACTTAATAATTTAGGATCAATCGCTTGCAGTCCACTAATGATATTATCGCTATCAGCAAGCATAAAATAGGCAACAACGGGTAGCATGAATAAACATAGCACCATCATCGCCCCTTGAAACATGTCAGTCCAAGCAACAGCCAAGAAGCCGCCAACAACACAATAAACCACCACGACAACAAAACCGATTATTGCACCAGTGAAATAATCCCATTGCAGAAAACGTTCAAAAGCAGAGCCTGTTGCATCAATTTGTGCACTAATATAAATCAAAACGAAGATAGCTAAAGAAAGTGAGGCGACAATACGCAAGGTGTTATTAGCAGGGCGGAAATGACTAACCAAATAATCCGTCATAGTTAAACAATCGTATTTATCGGTACGTTTTTTAAAGCGATCAGCCATAACAAACCATGCCACGGCAACACCAAATACTTCACCAACAACAACCCAATAAGCGCTAAAGCCAACCATGGCCCCTAATCCGGTAAGTCCCAGTAGTAGCCATGCGCTTTCCCCTGTCGCTTGGGTAGAAAATGCCGCGACCCAATAACCCAGCGTTTTACCACCAGTAAAGTAATCTTTAAGATCCTTTATCCGTTTGGATGCGACGTAACTTAGCGCCATTAATATGGCAAAATATATCGCCAGCATCAGGTATTTTTCAAACATCGACAAAGATCCCTATCAGTTAAAATGAATGTAAATCAATGACACTTAACAGCCCAACTTCAGTTATTACTTTATTTATTGCTCGGCTTTAGCCATTAACTTTTCTACCGCTCGTTTTGTTATACTTCCTAATTGCGCACCATCTTCTTGAAAATACTTTATCAGATTATTTTTCATCGACTTAGCCCAAAATAGTTGGATGTGATTAACTACCTTATCAGCGGCTTGCTCTTTTGACAAATGCAAGCCGATGTTGTCCGCTATTTGGTTGCTCATTTTAATAATACTGTGGTATTTCGTGGTCATTATTTGTCTCTAATCATGCTATTTATTGGCCCAAGAAAATTGCGCTTTTCCTTTACGCTTTCTTGGTAAAAAGTTCTCTTGCTGGCTGGAGAAATCTTTTTGTCTTTGTTGCCATTTAGACGGTGCTGATACTTTTTCTACCTGCACGGCGGTCACTTTATATTCAGGACAATTAGTCGCCCAATCTGAATTATCGGTTGTGACCACGTTTGCACCACTTTCTGGGTGATGAAAAGTGGTATACACCACACCCGGTTGCATGCGTTCAGTGATTTTAGCCGCTAACACTGTATTACCAGCACGACTGCTGATACCTAAGTTATCACCGTCTTCAATGCCACGCTCTTCTGCATCATGAGGGTGAATCTCTAAGATATCTTGATCATGCCAACTTTGGTTTTCAGTACGACGTGTTTGTGCGCCAACATTATACTGAGACAGAATGCGCCCGGTTGTTAATAACAAAGGAAATTTTCTATTGGCTCGTTCATTTGTAGCAACATATTCAGTCAGTGCAAAAGTAGCTTTGCCAATCGGAAAATCTTCCATATGCATGGTTGGCGTGCCAATAGGGTTATTGTCGTTACACGGCCATTGAATACTGCCTAACTGCTCCAGTTTTTTATAGCTGACACCGGTAAATGTTGGCGTTAATTGAGCGATCTCATCCATGATCTCACTGGGATGCTGATAATTCATTTCATAACCTAAGGCATTGGATAAAGCCATAGTGGCTTCCCAATCAGCTTTACCAGCTAATGGCGTCATCACTTTTCTAACGCGATTAATACGGCGCTCTGCATTGGTAAACGTGCCATCTTTTTCTAAAAATGAAGACCCCGGTAAAAAGACATGGGCAAATTTAGCGGTTTCATTTAAGAAGATATCTTGTACCACTAAGCACTCTAAAGACGTTAACGCAGCTTCAACATGGTGAGTATTGGGATCTGATTGCGCGATGTCTTCCCCTTGGCAATATAAACCTTTAAAACTGCCATCAATCGCAGCATCAAACATGTTGGGAATGCGTAAACCCGGTTCATTATCGATTGCTACTTGCCAATGATCCTCAAACTTTGTTCGCAATTCGTCATTACCAACATGTTGATAGCCTGGTAATTCATGTGGAAACGACCCCATATCACATGAGCCTTGCACATTATTTTGCCCACGCAGTGGGTTTACTCCAACTCCTTCACGGCCAATGTTACCGGTTAGTAATGCTAAATTAGCAATGCCCATCACCATGCTGGAACCTTGAGAATGTTCGGTGACCCCTAAACCATAATATATAGCGCCATTGTTAACGGTTGCATATAAACGTGCTGCTTGACGTAATTCCTCTGCATCAATACCCGTGATATCTTGGGTATTTTCCGGTGCATGACGGATATCGCTAATAAAAGTACGCCATTGTTGATAAGCCTCAAGTTGACATCGCTGGTCAATAAACGCTTTGTCTTCTAGTCCTTCATCGACAATGACATGCGCCATAGCATTGATAAACGCAACATTAGTTCCTGGCCTTAAAGGTAGATGATGATTGAGTTTTACGTGGGGGCTATTACCCAGGTCAATTTCCCTTGGATCGGCAATGATCAGGTTAGCACCTTGGCGTAAACGTTTTTTCAATAATGAAGCAAAGACTGGATGAGCATCGGTTGGGTTAGCACCAATCACCATCACAGTGTCGGCCTTCATAACCGAATCAAAGGTTTGTGTACCCGCAGACTCACCCATGGTGGCTTTTAAGCCAAAACCGGTCGGTGAATGACATACTCTGGCACAGGTATCGGTATTATTATTACCAAAAGCAGCGCGGATCATTTTCTGTACTAAATAGGTTTCTTCATTGGTACAACGAGAAGAAGTAATACCACCAATACTGTCCTTGCCATATTTCGCTTGAATACCTTTGAGTTTTTTGGCGGCAAAACCAATTGCTTCTTCCCAGCTGACTTCTTGCCAAGGTTGGTCGATATTGTCTCGTATCATAGGTGTAGTAATACGATCTTGGTGGGTAGCATAACCAAAGGCAAAACGGCCTTTAACACAAGAATGACCATGATTTGCCTGACCGTCCTTTGCTGGCACCATACGTATAACTTCTTCACCTTTCATTTGCGCTTCAAAAGAACAACCGACGCCACAATAAGCACAAGTCGTTGTCACGCTACGTTCTGGTAACCCTTGCTCAATAACCTTATTTTCCATCAAGGTTGAAGTGGGGCAAGCTTGCACACAAGCGCCGCAAGAAACACAATCAGAACTTAAGAAGTCATTGTCCATACCCGTAGATATTTTAGAATCGAAACCGCGGCCATCAACCGTTAGAGCAAAGGTCCCTTGTACTTCTTCACAGGCACGGACACAGCGAGAACAGACAATACATTTGCTCGGTTCGAAGGTGAAATATGGATTGGATTTATCTTTTGCAGCATCAAGATGGTTTTCACCGTCAAAGCCGTATCTTACTTCGCGCAGACCAACAGCACCCGCCATATCCTGTAATTCACAATCACCATTACTGGGACAGGTTAAACAATCCAGCGGATGATCTGAAATATAGAGCTCCATAATGTTTTTACGTAAGCGGGCTATTTTAGTATTTTGTGTACATACCTGCATATCTTGTTCAGCAGGTGTTGTACATGATGCCGGCATGCCTCTACGCCCTTCAATTTCTACCGCACATAAACGACAAGAACCAAAGGATTCGAGATTATCTGAGGCACATAATTTAGGGATAGTAATATTGAGTAGCGCCGCCGCACGCATCACCGAGGTGCCTTTGGGCACAGTAATAGAACGACCATCAATAGTTAAGTTAACCTGTTCTTTAGCTTCAACTAGAGGTGTGCCTAAGTCTTTTAGCGCTGTAGAGCTATTTTCTTCACTTCCCGCTGAATTAGGATCATAAAAATCAACCATTAGTTTTGCTCCTTAACCATGACTTTTTCAAGATGGTCAGTCGGTAGATCATTAATAAAATCATCGGAAAAATGAGTGAGCACACTTTTCACAGGAATAGGTGTCATGCTGCCCATGGCACATAATGAACCATCAACCATAGTGTCACATAAATCAACCAGCAGCTCATTTAAGGCGGCTTGATTCGTTGACTGACCATGTTGATTGTCGATAACCATTTTATCAATTACTTCTACACCTCGTGTAGAGCCAATACGACAAGGGGTGCATTTTCCGCAAGACTCTATCGCGCAAAATTCCATCGCAAAACGTGCTTGTTCTGTCATGCTAACACTGTCATCAAAAACCACGATACCACCATGACCTAGCACTGCATTAACTTCAGAAAAAGCTTCATAATCTAGCGGTAAATGCCATTGTTGCTCCGGTAAATAAGCCCCTAATGGACCACCAACCTGAATAGCTTTCATCGGCTCACCAGTATAAGTACCTGCACCAAAATCATTGACCAGTTCAGCTAATGTGGTGCCAAAGGCAAGTTCAACTAATCCACCTTGCTTGATATTACCTGCTAATTGAAAAGGTAACGTGCCACGTGAGCGACCAACACCATAATCTTGATAATATTTCGCCCCTTTGGCGAGAATAATTGGCACAGTAGCCAAGCTGATCACATTATTAACTACTGTCGGTTGACCAAACAAACCTTCAATGGCGGGTAAGGGTGGTTTAGCTCGTACTAAACCCCGTTTACCTTCAAGGCTTTCCAGCAAAGCCGTTTCTTCACCACAAATATATGCACCCGCACCCAAGCGCACTTCTAAATCAAATTGTCGTTTGCTGCCTTGAATGTTATTACCTAAATAGTTTGCTTGATAAGCACTGGCAATTGCTTGTGCTAA
>Ga0209396_1004518_pt1 | contig 13503 bp, 9 predicted proteins | sample GOMGulsemesocosm_6_FD_184638 | JGI IMG/M metagenome (GOLD analysis project Ga0209396, IMG submission 184638) | Methane-oxidizing microbial communities from mesocosms in the Gulf of Mexico - GOM8C Gulf of Mexico (SPAdes) (version 2) | ecosystem: Environmental > Aquatic > Marine > Cold seeps...
GTCTGTCTGACACAGCTCAGAACGCACTGATCAACATCACCACCATCTTCTTGGGACTGTCTGTGGGTGGCAAGCTAGCCGCTGACAAGTTCCTCGACCCTAAGACCATGGGAATTCTGGCGCTGGGTATCGTAGCCTTCGCTATCGGTACCGCGGCGGGTGTTCTGATGGCCAAGCTGATGAACAAGTTCAGCGAGCACAAGGTCAACCCATTGATCGGTTCGGCCGGTGTATCGGCTGTACCTATGGCGGCGCGAGTCTCCAACAAGGTTGGCCTGGAAGCTGATCCGCAGAACTTCCTGCTGATGCACGCCATGGGCCCGAACGTAGCTGGTGTGATCGGCTCCGCGGTAGCGGCCGGTGTGATGATCTCCATGGTTCAATCCATGGGTGCTTAATTCCACAGGTTAGCAAGCGTGACAAAAGCCCTCACTGGCAGCAGTGAGGGCTTTTTTTATGCCTGTTATGTTTAGGGTTTATGCTTGGTTTGAGGTGGTGGCGGGGTCTTACGAGATAAGCAACGACTCATCGCTATTAGGGCCGTGAGCCTATGCCTTCGGTAGGTGATCTATTGTGCCCGACCGTGCTAAAGCTGAAAGTGTATTGAGGGCTTTAAGCTTCCCTTTCATTTGAGTGTTTAACTATAAGCTCCGAAGGTTGCCTAAGACTTGCGTATTATTGAGCACCACATTGTTTCAGATTTGATGTTAACCGCTTAGAGGAATAAACGTTTGTTGAGGCTTGCTTTACTTTGCTTGGTGACTGCTGGAATGCTCTTTTCTGCGCTTGCTTACTCTAAGTCTGAAGCTGAGACTGCAATTATGCCAGTTGTGCGGTTGCATACACTAAGTGAAGACAGCTGCGCTGGAAGGGATTACTGTACGTAGATGATCATGAGTTGAGCGGACGTTTTCGCGAGATGATCGATTGCACCTTTGGTCGCCTGCCATTTAACGTAACCTATGGTTATGGTCCATTCTCAAGAATCCAGCGTCTGAGCTACTCAGTTGCGTCCTCCCCTTTATTTTATGACCACAAGATACTGCTCTACCGAAAGGCGCAGCGTAAGGACAAGGTGCAGGGGTTGGAGGCATTTGGTGGTATGCGTTTAGCGGTTATGCGTGGTGCTGACGTGGAGCGTGGGCAAGCCTCACGCTTGAGCGATCGGGTTACCGATGTCACCGGTTACACACAGATGATCGATATGTTAAATGTGAAGCATATCGATGGGGGCGTGGGCTCAGAGCTGTTCTTAAAAGCCACCGAGGGTTACCGGAATTTGGGTGATGAATACGTCATGGAAACCCTTGCGTCCTCGCCTTTAGTGGTCATCTTCGGGAGTCAGTTCCTAAAGCAACAGCCACATTTTCTGAGGCGCTTTAATACGGCGCTCGAACTCTGCCGTTAATGATCAGACCTTGGGGTTCTGCTGAGGGTTTGCGAGCAACGTATGTCTGACTAGTTTGTGGGGGGCTCGAAGTTTCTTGCGGTAGTCCCCCGGTGAAATTCCCGTCCAACCTTTGAAGGCGCGAATAAAAGCGGTGACCTCAAGGTAGCCGCTGCGGCGACCCACTTCAGCTAGGCTAATGTGATCTTGGCTGAGCCAATGAATGGCTCTGTCGCGACGCAGGTTGTTTTTTAGCTGTTGAAAGTGACTGCCTTCAGCGCTCAGCTTGCGCCGGATAGTGCGGCTGGTCATGTGCAGTTGGGTGGCGATGGCGTCGAGCGTGATGAGATGTTCTTGCGGTGAAGCTTCCAATAGTCGACTGACTTGATCGGTGATATTTCTGGGGTAGTGGGGCTTTCGAAACCAGGGCAGCGGCACTTGCTTTAGGTAGCGGCGCAGCTCTTCTTTGCTCCGCCGAATGGGCCACTGCAATACATCACTGGGCCAGCTCAGTCTGGCTGCGGTTTGTTGAAAGCGGCAGGGCGCGGGGTAGAGTAGGCGATATTCCTCGGCGTGGGCGGGGCGAGCGTAGGGGAAGCATACTTCGTAGAGGGGAATGTCATCACCCACTAACCAGCTTGGGAATCGGTGCCATATCATCAGCAACAGCTCTGTGAGCATGTGATAAGTATCTTTTTCTGGCTCTGTCAGTAGGATGTACAAGTGCACTGTGTCCTGTTGCTGCTTTAATTCAAAGGTGATGTTATCGCTAATGAGGCGATAGCAACGTTGAGCCTCGTGAAGCGCTTCGCCCAGCGTTTTGCAGTCGATCATTCGCTCGCTGATGAGGCTGAAAACCCCAACGCGTGTCGGACTGGAAGCGAAGCCGAGGTATTCATCGTCATGTTCGGCCCAGATGGCCTGAAACAGATCTGATAGTTGTTGCGGCAGTATGCGAGCGTCGGTCTCTTGTAGTAGGGAGCTGGAAAGATTGGCGGCGCTGATGAGCTGTTCACGGCACAGGCCTAGCCGTTCGGCATTGTCCAGATGCGCGCGGGCAAAGAAGCTGGCAATGGTGTGCTTTTCTTCCTGTCGAATCGATACTGGCTTTTTAGGGTGTCCGGTTGTGGTAGTCATGCGGTGTATTTTACGCAATTACAGGCTTATTTCACTTCTTTTTAGATAATTGTTGTCCGAAAGTGTCAGCTATTTGTCAGCTTCAAGCATTGTTGTTACGCAGTTGAAGGCGGATACTGCGCGCTGATTTTACGTTCACTGTTTAGAGAGGTTTTCCCCGTGTCTACTAATAATGAAGAGTTAGAACTGTTCCGCGATATGGTGTTGCGCTGCCTAGAGCAGGAAGTGACGCCCTACTATGAGCAGTGGGAAAAAGACGCGGATATGCCTCGCGAGCTTTGGAAGACTCTGGGCGCAGCCGGTATGCTCTGTGTTGATATGCCGGAAGAGTACGGCGCCGCAGCCACTGGTTTTGATGTTTGTCAGTTGATCAACTGGGAGATCAGTCGTCTTGGTTTTGGCGGTCTGGCCAGTGGTTATAACATTCACGCCAATATTGTTGCGCCCTACATCCACAACATTGGTACCCAGGCGCAGCGTGATAAGTGGTTGCCTGGTATGGTTAGCGGCGACATCCTTGGTTGTATTGCCATGACCGAGCCGGGCGCAGGTAGCGACCTAGCCGGCATGCGCTCAACCGCCGTACGCGATGGCGACGAGTACATCCTCAACGGTTCAAAAGTCTTCATTACCAATGGTTACTACGCGGACTTGGCCATTGTTTGTGCTAAAACAGACACAACCGCCGGTGCCAAGGGTATTTCCCTGTTTTTGGTCGACACGACTTTGCCAGGTTTCTCGCGTGGCAAGCGAATTGACAAGATTGGCCAGCACACCAGCGATACCGCTGAGCTGTTCTTCGATAACGTTCGATTGCCAGCCGATAGCCTGTTAGGTGGTGAGAACAAAGGCTTTATACACCTGATGGAAGAGTTGCCACGCGAACGTTTGGGCTGTTCTACTCAGGCAGTTGCATCAGCTCAGGGCGCGTTAGACTTGGCTGCCGCTTATGTGCAAGAGCGCAAAGCATTTGGGAAATCCATCAGTCAGTTCCAGAATACTCGCTTTAAGTTGGCCGAAGTTAAAACTGACATAGCCCTGAGTAAGGCGTTGCTGGACCAGAATATGGCGAAGTTTGCCGTTGGTACCATGACCAATGACGACGCGGCTATCGTGAAGTTGGCAACCACTGAAATGCAGTTGCGCGCGGTCAATGAATGTCTGCAATTGTTCGGTGGCTATGGCTACACGTCTGAGTACGCCATATCGCGCTTCTACACAGATGCCCGTATTCAAACTATCTATGCGGGTAGCTCAGAGATTATGAAAGAGGTGATCTCACGCGGTATCGTTGGTCGTTAATGATGCTTGTGATGGGCTGACGCTTAGATTGGATCACGAGATATCTGCTCCACACTTTTAAAACCCTGCGGCTTGCCGCGGGGTTTTTTGTTTGTGGTCAGTATCTAGATCAGCTGATGGGGTCTTTGCTGGTAGGGCTGTCCTAGTGGGCGGGGTGGCACTTAAGAAATGCTGTTTGGCGCTATATGACAAGAGTAGTCTTCTGAGCTGCGGTATAAATGACAGACGATTAATAAGGACTGAACTATGCGTAAGCTTCGATCTGCTCTCTCTTCTACTCGCCAGCTCTCGCTCGCGTTACTCTCTGTCAGTGTATTAACGCTGAGCGGCTGTGATAGATCTGTGTCGGTGGCTGTAGATGCCTCCGCTGATGAGGCCGGACACGTGGCCGCATCGACGCAAACCAAGGCTTACAATAACGCTTTGTCCGACACTCTGCCTTTGACCGATCAAGAAGACTTTGAGCAGGCGCGTCGCGGTCTGATTGCCTCAATGGATTCTTTGAAGATCATGACGGACAAAGGGCAGGTGGCGTGGAATCAAGACGCCTATGACTTTGTCGCCGGTGAGGCACCCGACTCTGTGAACCCGAGTCTTTGGCGCCAGGCTAAACTCAATGGTATTCACGGCCTGTTTAAAGTGACCGAGGGCATCTACCAGTTACGCGGTTTTGACTTGGCAAACATCACCTTGATTGAGAGTGATAATGGCTGGATCTTGGTTGACCCTTTAACGCTCGAGGATAACGCTCGCGTGGCGATGGCCTTTGCCCGAGAGCACTTGGGTGATAAACCAGTCAAAGCGGTGCTGTTTACCCACAGCCATATTGATCACTTTGGTGGTGTCAAAGGCGCTCTGCGTGAAAGCGATTACGAGGGTTTAGAAATCATCGCGCCAGCGGGCTTTATTGAGGAGTCGGTCAGCGAGAACATTATGGCCGGTGTGGCCATGCAGCGTCGTGCGACCTTTATGTACGGCCGTAACCTACCGGTTTCACCGCGTGGGCATGTCGATACTGGGTTGGGTAAAGAGCCTGCTAAAGATGGTTTAGTGGCTATTTTGGAGCCAACCCATGAGGTGACACAGACGGGTGAGACTATCTCTGTTGATGGTGTTGAGTTTGTATTTCAGGTGGCCTCCGGTTCAGAGGCGCCAGCTGAGTTTACCTTCTACCTGCCGGAGCATAATGCCTTTGGTGGCGCAGAGGTGGTTTCACGCACCATGCACAATGTGTACACCTTGCGTGGGGCTAAGGTTCGCGATGCCTTGGTATGGAGCCATGTGATCGATGAAGCCTTGACACTGTTTGGTGCTAAATCGGATGTCTACTTTGGCAGCCATCATTGGCCTATCTGGGGGCAGGATAAAGTCACTGACTTTTTAGAGCAGCAGCGTGATACCTATAAGTTTATTCACGATCAAACGCTGCGTATGGCCAACAAGGGTTTCACGCCCCGTGAAATTGCAGAAACACTCGAGCTGCCCTCAACGTTAAGCAACAACTTCTCGAACCGTGGTTACTACGGCACGGTCAGCCATAACGCCAAGGCGGTGTATCAGCATTACTTTGGCTGGTATGACGCCAACCCAGCGAACCTAAACCCCCATACGCCAAGCGAGTCAGCCAAGCGCTACGTTGATTTTATTGGCGGAGCGGAGGTACTTCTTAATAAAGCGCAGGCCTCGTACGCTGAGGGCGATTATCGCTGGGTCGCTGAAGTGGTGAATCACCTAGTGTTTGCCGAACCTGATAATGCACAGGCGCGGGGCTTGTTGGCTAAGGCCTATGACCAGTTGGGCTATCAGGCTGAATCTGGTCCATGGCGCGATGTGTATTTGTCGGCGGCTTATGAGCTGCGTCACGGAGCGCCGCAACAAGGTATGGATTTGAGTGACTCGGCGGGTATGCTCTTAGAGGTTGAGACGTCGATGTTCTTCGCTTCAATGGCCGCTCGCCTCGACGCCGATAAGGCCGATGGTGAACAGTACATATTGAATGTGCACATGACCGATAGCGATGAGCAGTTTGTTCTTAGGTTGTCTAACTCGGTGTTGCACCACCGCATCAGTGCTCCAGACCTTGAGGCGGATGCCAGCCTGACGCTAACACGAGAGCTATTCTTGAATATGATGACCGGTCAAGCGGGCATTAAAGACACCTTGTTCTCGGACAGTTTAAAGGTAGAGGGCAGCGTCTTGTCGCTGTTGGGTTTTCTGTCTATGTTCGAAGGAGCTCAGGCCAATTTTAATGTGGTGACCCCGTAAGTTTGAGGGCCTAAACTTTCGTTGACCGCTCGGTGTCATCGTGGAGTTTTAACGCCCTATTTAAAATGCGCCCCCTGTGGCGCATTTTTGGTTTCCAGTACTCCTATTTAGCTCTGCTCTAGCTGTTATTACCGTTCAATCCAGCCCAGCAATACATCGGTGATGTAGCAGAAATACTCCTATAGTTACCCGATAGCGTGCCGAAGGGTACTTATTATTGGGCTGCTTTGGAGGTCGCATGACGGACAGTAAAATTAACTTTTTACAGAGTATCAAGGGACGCATTCTCGTCAATCTGGTGGTGCCCACCATCGTGATAATCTCCATCATCATCACCGTGGCCTTCGCCAACTTGAACACCTCAGCTCGCGAGCGTGCTGAAAACACCCTGAAGCTGGTAGTCGAGAAAATTTCTCTGGAGATTGAGCGGCGCAATGGTAATGCCGTCTTAGCCGCCAAGCTATTGGCCTTGTCTCAGGAGGAGGGGTTATTTGGTCAACGAGAAGCGTCCAGCGGCTTCGCCCGTCGTGTGTTGAAAGAGTTTCCGCAGTTTAACGGGGTTTACTTTGGCTATGATGCCAACGCCGATGGTCAGGACAGCGTTTATACCGGATCACCCCATTCGGGTAGCAGCAGTGATGATCACGGGCGCTTTTTACCTTATTGGTATCGAGACGGCTCGAGTATGGCTGCGGCGCCACTGTTGGATATGGAAACCAGCCTCTACTACGACGGCACCCGCAGGCTAATGCAGAAACAAGGCCGCGCCACGGCTATGGTAACTGAGCCCTATGTCTACGAGGGACGGATGCTGGTTGAGCAGGTCTACCCCATTGTTCGCGAGGGTCGTTTTGTCGGTATTGGTGGTGTTGATCTGGCCCTGCTGGATATTCAGGGCATACTGCTGAAAATTAAGCAGCAGAGTGGCCGCGACCTGTTTTTGCTCAGTCGTCAGGGTAATTTTATTGCGGCGACGAGTTATAGCGATTCTCTGTTGACCAAGAACATCAAGGATACGGACTATCGTGATGTGTTTGCTGGATTCTATCAGCAGCGTGAGTCGAGCTCGTTCAGCCTTCGTGAAGACCCGCTGGAGGCGGGAGCCCATTACTACGCTAGCTCGCCTATCGCCACGGGTGAGTGGCTGTTGGTGTTGCGTGAATCCGAAGCCCAGGTTCTGGGGCCTATTCGTCAGCAGTTGCGCCAAACTATTATCATGGTAGTACTGGGCATGCTTGTGGTTGTGGCCCTTTCTTGGTGGTTTGCCAGTTCGATCAGTAAGCGTGTGGAGGCCGCGATGCGAATAGCTGAGCGGGTTGCGATTGGTGACCTGTCCGAAAATACGGCTGGCAATAGTGGCCCCAAAGATGAGATTGGTGCAATGATCACCAGTTTCGACAAGGTCATTCATTCCTATCATCAAATCAGCCGTGCCTGTTCGGCCATTGCCGCAGGTGACTACAGCATGCGCATGGAAAAGCGCAGTGATCAGGATTCAGTTACCGAGGCGATCAATTTTGTCTCCGAGCGGCGCCAGCAGGTCGAGGGCGAGTTGAATGAGTGGTCGAGTAAAATTCAGCGCAGTACCGATATTCAAAACGCTGAGATGGAGCGGGTGGCTGTCTCTATCCATGAAATGACCGCCACCTCGGCTGAGGTGGCCGAGCTGGCCTCGAACTCGGCCAGTAATTCCAGTGATGCGTTAGAGTCGATTAAGGAGACACAGCAGACCTTGTCTGAAGCGGTTAAAGAGGTGGAAGCCTTGGCCGGTGAAATGTCGGAAGCCAGTTCCACCATCAGCGAGGTGGCACAGAGTACCGATAATATTAATAGCATTGTTGATGTTATTAATATGATTGCCGAACAGACTAACTTGCTGGCGCTGAACGCGGCCATTGAGGCGGCAAGAGCTGGGGAGCAGGGCAGAGGATTTGCCGTTGTTGCCGACGAGGTGAGGAGCTTGGCTTCGAAGACACGCAACTCAACCGAGGAAATTAACGATCTGATCAGTACCCTGCAGGGCAAGGTGAAGACGGCCGTTACTGTGGTTGACCGCGGAGTGGAAAGAACCGGCGTAACGGTAGGTAAAAGCGCGAGTGCGCTGGAGTCGATGGTCAGCGTTACCGACATGATTGACGGTGTCAGCGGCAATTTAATTCAGGTGGCCACGGCGGTTGAAGAGCAGAGTGCGGCCACTGAAGAAATTAGCCGCAATGTTACGGCGATTAAGGATGCCGCGGAAGACCTCGCGTCCTTGGCTATACGTTAGTTTTTAGCGGCTAGTGTTGCTGGTTGATCTGAGCAGTATCTCGGGCGGAATGGCTAGTGTGGCGAGCCGCGCTTTAGCCAATAATCACGATACTTTACCTCCCCTGCTGCTGAGCAGCTTTATACATATTAGAGACGTAGCCATGATTGAACTCGTGACATACCAGCTAGACGCCTCCAGCGATAAGAACGTCGCCACCATTACCATGCAAAACGGCAAGGTGAACGCCATGTCACCGGATCATATAGCGGCCATCAATGGTGCGCTCGATCAGGCTGAAAAAGATAATGCGGTGGTGATGCTGGTGGGGCAGCCGGGTATCTTTTCCGCCGGTTTTGATCTCAAGGTGTTTCAAACCGATCCGCTGGCAGGCGTGGGCATGGTTCAGGCAGGCTCGAAGCTGTGTCGTCGATTGCTGGCTTTCCCAACCCCAGTGGTAGGCGTCTGCACCGGTCACTCAATAGCCCAGGGCTGCTTTACCCTGATGGCCTGTGACTACCGCATAGGTGTCGATGGTCCCTTCCAGTTGGGTTTGAACGAAGTACAAATCGGTATGACCATGCACCACTTCGGTATTGAGTTGCCGCGCGCGCGATTAACGCCGGTCTTTTTCCAGCGCGCGGTTAATAATGCTGAAATGTTTGAACCAGCCGACGCGGTTGTCGGTGGTTTCCTCGACAAGGTAGTCCCGGCTGAAGAGTTAATGGCGTCGGCCAGGGCTGAGGCTCAGCGACTGGCTGGCTTGGTATTGGACGCGCACAAGGCGACAAAACTCAAGCTGCGTGCAGGATTGTTGAAGACACTCGATGAGGCTATCGAAAAAGACTACCAAGAGCAGATGGCTATCTTTGCTGGCTAGTACTCGGGATGTACCGTTCATTAGTACCACAGGTGTGGGGGAAGTGTATAAAATGCATGCCGACAGGGATGTCGGTACTGGAGCACCAAAAGTAGGCGCTCTTAAGCGACGCAGGTGCCGTTGCCGCGAAGTTGTTTTCTACCTGAACATATGCTTCGCCTGTGCACCCTTGCGCTCGCAGCATAGCTATTACCCTGAACGTAGACCAATTTAGTACACCCCTGCACGCGCGTTTTCCGCGCACCAAGAGCTGGGGGCCGTAAATCAGACGCAGCCCATCAGGGCTGAGCATTTTCTGTTCGATGAGCAAAGCCTAAATATATCTGCCCGCGAGGTAAACCTTCAGGAGAGGGCTACCTACTTGTGGTCGATGATTAGCGGAAGCGTGCTTGGACGACTTAATCCTGGCTTAGGGATTTACCCTGCGATGGTTAATGCTAAAATACTGATTACTTAACTCGGTCAGCGACGCAAGTCTGTTTCTTGTGGTGCTTTAGCGGTCCGGCTAATCAATGTTTGTTAGTTAATAGAATCTATTATGAGTATATCGCTGCAAGACCAACTGTTGGGCGCTGGTTTAGTTGATAAGAAAAAAGCCAAAACCATCTCCAAGCAAAAGAAAAAGCAAAAAAACGTGGATCGCCGCAGTAAAGATGACAATGTCAGCGAAGCGCAGCAGCTGGCGCAGAAGACCCGCGACGAAAAATTGGCGAAAGACCGTGAGCTAAACCAACAGCGTAAAGCGCAAGCGGATCGCAAGGCGATTGCCGCACAGATCATTCAGTTGATTAACCTCAATAAGCTCGACAGACGCGGTGATGTTGATTTCAATTTCAGTGATGGCACGGCCATTAAGAAAATTCATGTCAGTCAAAAAATATCTGATGAAGTGAGCCGTGGGCGCCTCTGCATTGTCCGCTTGGGTGAAAGCTACGAGGTGGTCCCCAAACCAGTGGCTGATAAGATTCGCGAGCGCGATGAAGAGACGGTCGTACTTTATAATCAATCGAGAGCGGCACAAGGCGCCGAGGTGGAAACCGAGACCAGTGCAGATGATGATCACTACGCGCAGTTTGAAATACCCGACGACCTAATGTGGTGACCCTTGCCAGCGACGCAGCTGATCTCTGGCGAGTCTAGCTACCCTCGTCGCACATAAGAACCGGGACTTGAACAGGCTTCCGGTTTTTTACGCTCAAAATTACCTGATATCGCTTCTTAATTGCCTTAAACCCCGTAATCGCAGCGGACTTTATGATCTATTTTCATGAGTCAGTAGCTAGTTTGACCTGACAACTGGTTGGCTGGACGACGGCCGCATAGCTAACAAATACATACCTTTTTAAGGCTGGCTGAACTGACTGAGTGTGTTGATCTAGACTTAAGGGGAAGCGCCGACGATTGTCATTTCCACTTGGCAGCGGCCGCTGAGGAGGTTTGATGCTTGATTTACATGCGGTGTTTAACGACAGCTTCGAGCGTATTAATCACAGCCCAGCCGATTTCTTTGCGGAGTTCTACCGACGTTTTGTCGGGGGTTCCGATGAAGTGGCTAGGTTCTTTGCCAACACCGATATGGCAAAACAGCGCGAGGCTCTGCGGGCGTCATTATTTTATCTGATGACCTTTGACGAAGACCGGCAGGTGGGTGCACATATGCTAGACCTGCTGCGTAAACACCGAGGTGACCTACACATCCCCCCTGAGCTTTATGACTTCTGGCTCAAGACGATGATTGATACGGTACGCGTGGTGGACAGAGAATTCGATAATGATGTGGAAACGGCCTGGTGGGTCACTCTCAGCCCCGGGGTCACGTTTATGAAATACTACCAAGCTGATATGTGACAGGCGGTGGGGGGATTGGGTAGTGTGGGTCTTCTATTTACAAATTCCGATTGATTGAGGCCGCTATGCTATTGAATATCTGCTCCTGGTTTACTCTGATTTTTTTACTTTCTGTAGTGGCGGTGGCGGCTGCATCCTTCAGTGGCTATCTACCGGCCTTGGCGGACATCGGGCGATCACACGCAGGCATGAGCCTATCGCTGGCTTGGTTACTCGGGTTGGTCGCTATGTTGATACATATAGCCGCGGTATTTATCCGCATGGTACGGGCACGCCACTGGCTGTGGCTGTTGAGTTCGTGTTTTCTGGCTCCCTTTACCACCCTCTATTATTTCTGGTTTGTTGTTACGCTCGACGAGTAGATCCTGACAGAAAATAAAAAGCCCAGCGCTATCACAGGGATAGGCCGAGCTTTTATTTTCTGCCGGTGTTTCGGGCGGATTCAAGCCGCGCTGAGTTGCTGCTTAAAGTTAACCTGCTTTTTATCTAGATTACTGCCGTCGAGTACGACGGTTACCGATTGCTTCAGCTTAAGTGTTTGCGTCTCGCTGGTAAGGGTCATACGCTCGGCGTCGAACTTGTACTCCTTACTGTTTAAACGAATGAAACCCGTGACGCCGTTATCGATCAAGGTGATGGCAATACCACCGGAAGTGACGCGGGAGACGGTCGCCGCTAAGGGTTGCGGTTTGCCTGCGAGTTTATCCTGCAGCTCTTGTTCTTGCATATATAAACAGGTGAGCCACTGATCTAAGTCTCGTGCGGCGCGGCGTGTGCGACCGACACGTTCTTGCAGTCCTGCGAGCTCTGCATCTTGCAGGCCGGTGAGCGATTTACCGGCTAGAATCGCTTTGATCGCGCGGTGGTTAAACAGATCGTTGTAGCGACGGATAGGCGAGGTGACGGTGGCATAATACTGCATGCCGAGGCCCATGTGCGGCTTGGCTTCATGGGTTAGTTTTCCGGCTTGTAACATCAGTCGGCAAGCGGAGAGCTGGTTTTGGGCGACGTCACTGTCGTCTTGCTGCAGGCTTTGGATTAGGCCGCGATAACCATCGAGGGTCTCAATTTCCAGTTCAGCGAGGGCAGGCAGATCTTTACCCAGTAGTTGTTTGATGGCTTCGGTGCGCTCGGCGCGAAAGCCTGCATGGGATGAAAATATACCCAAACACTGCTCTAGGTTGTTGCTGCTGGCGTGTTGGGCGAAAAAATCGCCCGCGCTGCGGTTGGTGGCCAGCATCGATTCTTCGACCAGTTGTTGTGCGCGATTGCGCTGCTGACGAGTGATGCTCTGAATGCGCATCTGCTCATTGAGTTGCAGCTCGAAGTCGTCACGGTCGTCCATCAGCAGCATATGTTCACCGCGGTAGGCGTTGAGGGCGCTGGCACAAGCGTCTAGGGCTTTTAGGTGCTCGAGGGCATCTTCTGGAACGGCTGCGTTATTGTCGTTTTCGAGTAGATCGGCGACCTGCTCATAGCTGAGCTTGTGACGTGATGTTATCAGCGCTTCGCAAAAACGGTAGTCGTTGATTTGCCCTTCACTCGTTACCTGCATTTGGCAGACCAGTGCTTGGCGAGTCTCACCGGCCACCAATGAATAACGTCCATGGGCGAGAGCTTCGGGCAGCATAGTGACAGGGCCACCGGCTAGATAGGTGGTGTTAGCCCGCTCTAGAGCAGCTAGGTCAAGGGGCGAGCCTGGCTCAATGTCGCTGCTGGGGTCGGCAATGGCGACACTCAGGGTCCAGCCCTGACCGTTGGCTTCGGCGTATACCGCATCGTCCATGTCTTGGGTACTGGCCGAGTCGATGGTCACCAGCGGTAGGGCGGTTAAGTCCTCACGGTCTTGAGCGTCAATGGCTTTGGATTCAATCAGGCTGAGCTGTTCACTGGCCACTGAGCTCCAAGTATTGGGAAGCTGGTGTTTACGTTGCGTGACCTTGTGTTCAATGCCTACATCCGTGTCCTTGCCGAGTATGTCGACAATTTTCACCTGTGCCTTGCCATCCTCAAAAGGGTGGCGGGTAACTTGGCACTCGAGGAAATCCCCCTCCTCGGCTTTACTTCGGGCTTTTGGGGGGATAAATAGCCAGCGGTTGAGTTGCGGCATATCCGTGGCGACAAAAAACCCTTTGCCACGGATCAGGTAGCGGCCAAAGACCGTCTTTAATGGGCTGTCGATCAGGTTTTCTAACTCGGCATCCCACTTATCTTTATTGTTCTCGTTTTGTGTCAGACTCGCCTCAACACGATCGCCAGGGAATACTCGCGACATGGCATCGGGGGGTAAAAATGCCTCTCGCCCATCATCGAGTACAACAAAGCCAAAACGGCTCTGGGTACCGCGTACGGTGCCCTGTTGAATGTCTTTATCGGCACGTATGCCAGCTTTGAGTTGATTCAGTTGGGACAGGGCATTTGGGTCAAGCATGAAGT
>Ga0209396_1004522_pt1 | contig 13498 bp, 13 predicted proteins | sample GOMGulsemesocosm_6_FD_184638 | JGI IMG/M metagenome (GOLD analysis project Ga0209396, IMG submission 184638) | Methane-oxidizing microbial communities from mesocosms in the Gulf of Mexico - GOM8C Gulf of Mexico (SPAdes) (version 2) | ecosystem: Environmental > Aquatic > Marine > Cold seeps...
AACACGTTTCTGCTATTTTAGAAAAATTGGAAGTTAATAATCGAACGTTAGCAGGACTGGCTTATCAACAGTTAATGTTAGCACCCTCAGAGCATGTCACTACTGATTAAGTGAGCAAGGCTGGGGTATACTTTAGGTGTTAAAGATATATGGCTGACAGTATTTTTAACTCAATAAGGTTAATTAGATAAGGTTAATCAATAAATAAAAAAGCAAATAAATTCCTCTCCCTATCATTAATTATTGATCATTTGCCTAATTACACGCTTTAACGCCAACGATTTTACCGGTTTCCTTACGAATAAAAACTTTTTGTCACTGGTATGTTGTCTCACTTGCTCTGAAGGATCGGCAGAGCAAATAACACAAGGAATTTTCCAATTTTTACTGCGTAAAAAACTTGTCACCAATTCCACTCCGTTGGAATCATTATCGAGATGATAATCTGCAATAACAAAACGTGGGCTTTGCACCATTTTGCTAACAACTTCATTAAGTGATTTTTCATCCCTAGCCGTATAAACCTCACAGCCCCACTCAGTTAACTGCGAAGATATCGCCGTTAACATCAATGCATCATTATCAATAACTAATACAGGCATATTGATAAAGTCGTCGCTACTGTTGTCTGATTTCTTACGAGCCATAACTGAGATCTTACGCCCTGAAATATCACCATTAGGTGGTACTCTAGGAACGTTAATCATAAAACCAGTACCTTTACCTACCGTTGACTTGAGAGAGATTTTCAATCCAAGCAAACCCGCCATTCGCTCTGCAATAGCCAAACCTAAACCAAGACCCGGTATTTCACGATTTTGCTCTAAACGCTCAAACTCCCTAAAAATAGTTTGTTGCTTATCAGCTGCTATACCTGGGCCGTTATCCCACACTTCTATGGTAATCGAGTCTTGGTTATGGCGAACTCCTAAAACTATTTTATTGGTGATACCTGCTTTTTCACCTTCTTTATCACGGCAGTAATGTACAGCATTAGATAAGAAGTTCTGTATTATTCTTCGCAACATACGCTTGTCGGAGTTGACCCAAATTGAACTGGCTTGATAGTTAAAATTAATATCAACTTGTTTCGCCAAAACGGTGAACTCATTTTTGAGTGGTATTAATAATTCATTTAATGCAAAGTGCTTTTTTTCAATAACTTCAGAATTATTATCAAGGCGAGATATTTCAACTAAATCAGAGAGAAGGGCTTCAACAACATTAAGAGAGTCATCAATATTATTGGCTAAGTTAGCTAACTCATCCGTTTCAACTTTCTTTTTTAACATGGAGGTAAAGAGCGATAAGGCATTAAAAGGTTGCATTAAATCATGGCTTGCCGCCGCTAAAAATCGAGTTTTACTACTATTGGCAGCTTCTGCTTCTGCTTTCGCCAGTCTTAGTTCTAGGGTTCTGTCTTCAACGCGCTTTTCTAAACTTTCATTGGCTTTTTGTAAGGCCTTTTCTGCTTCAATATGGGCGGTAATATCTGAAAATGTGCTAACAAAGCCACCTCCAGGCATAGATTGACCTCTAATTTCTAATACTATGCCATTGGGCATAGTACGCTGAAAATAGTGGTTATGCCCCATACGCATATGTTCAATACGGCGGAAAATTAAATCTGCACTATCGCTAGTAATGTCAGTGCCTGCATTTGTATTATCCCTAGTAGTTGAGTCGGCGCTTATCGTTGCTGCTGAACCTGTACTAGTAATGATGCCCTTGGCAATATTGTAACGTAATAACTCTTCAACAGGTTTACCTGCTGTGACAAACCCTTCAGGGTAATCAAGTAATTGAATATAACGTTGGTTCCAAGCGACTAAGCGCATATCGGCATCAATAACGCTAATGCCTTGTTCAATGTTCTCTACGCCAGATTGTAATAACTCACGATTGAAGCGGAACATCTGGTTGGCTTCATCAACAATACTTACCACATCTTCTAGAGGGATTTCTTGTGATGTTGAAGCCGCTTTCATAACCATGCGAGTTGATGCAGAGCCAAGTACGCCAGAAAGCTGTAAACGTGTATATTCAATAAGCTTCTGATTTTTACTGTTGTTATTGCTGGTAATATTTACCTCACTTTTAGCGAACGTAATCAGTTCTTCAGCGGCGTCTTTATCAATAAAGCGCAATAATAAACTGTATAAATCATCAATAGAGAGGTGGCGTTCAAACTGGTTTTGGCTTTTATTGACAAAATATTCAGCCTGTAACTTTTCACCAACACTGCGTTGGCTAAATAATGAAACGATGACGTAACAAATTACATTAAGTAGTAAGCTGTAAAAAACGCCGTGGCTAGTGCTATCTAAAAAATCAACGCCAAAAAGTGCGGTGGGTTTTAACCACGTTAATTGCCATAAGCCTGTTTCAATAAACGGGTTAGTCGGCATTAATGCCGGCAGTAATAGCGTATAAAACCAAACTAAACTACCAACAATTAATCCTGTTAAGGCTGCTTTTGCATTAGCTTTACGCCAGTACAGCGCGCCGATAGTTGCGGGTGCAAATTGAGAGAGTAATACAAACGATAACAAGCCTATTGTTGCTAGATGATTTTGCTGAGCAACAATGCGCTCAAAGATAAAAGCTAACAGTAAAATTATAGCAATAGAGCTACGGCGTAAGTTGAGTAATAATCCGGATAATTGTTGAGTTTTTTTGGTGTTAAACAAACGAAACTTTAATACCAGTGGTGTTAAAACTTCGGTAGATACCATGGTACTAAGTACGATGGCTGCCACTATTACCATACTCGTTGCAGCGGCTAACCCACCAATATACACAGTGATACCAAGCCAAGCTTGTTGATAGAATAGCGGGATAGTTAATACATAGGTATCAGCATCAACACTGCCGCCTGGAAAAGTTAGTTGTCCGGCAATGGCGATAGGTAAAATAAAAATATTGATTAGTAACAGGTATAAAGGGAATAGCCACCGTGCCGTTTTTAATTCTTGTTGATGGTGGTTTTCAATCATCATCATATGAAACTGCTGTGGCAAGATAAAAATGGTAATTGCTCCTAATACAGCTTGAGCAACGGCAAGATAAACGGAGTTGTTGCCTGTTATCGCGCTAATATTTTCACGCTGACTAATTAAATCAGTAAAACCATCGAAGATAAAAAATGTGGCAAAAATACCGACAGCGGTCAGTGCAAACAATTTAATAATTGAGCTAAAAGCGATGGCCAAAACCAAACCTTGATTTTGCTTGTTGGCGGCTATTTGTCGTGTGCCAAATAATATGCTGAAGAAAATGAGAACAATAGTCACCACAAACGCAGTGCTGATACCTGACTGATAGGTACCTGTTAATAAATCAAAGCTGGTACTTATTGCCCTAAGTTGCAGTGCAATATAGGGAATAGTACCCATGAGCGCGACAATAGCAACTAATGCGGCGACTTTGGGTGAGCGGTCGTAGCGAAAGGCAATAAAGTCGGCAATTGAGGTTAAATTTTGCTGCTTAACAATCAGTAAAACTTTATGGAGCATTGGCCAAGCTAAGACCAAGCAAAGAATTGAGCCAATATAAATAGGAGCTAGCCAAGCGCCTGTTGTCGCCGCTTGTCCAACCGTTCCGTAAAATGCCCATGAACTACAACTGACTCCTAGAGATAAGCTATAAACCCAAGGTTTACAGCTCCAGTTTTCAGCGGCTTGATTTTGTCCCCAATGAGCAACAACAAAAAGCAGCGCTAAATAGACAATGGAAAGTACGGTGATGAGCCAAGTATCGAGTGAAAGCCAAACTAACAAGTGCTGTTCCTTTTAGGGTAAATCACAGTAGTAAATCAGTGTTAGAAATTATCGTGATAAATGCTGTCGCTAGCTTACCACGCTACGTTTAGCAGGGTAGTGAACTAAGGTAGTAGTTATTTGCATATCATCATACGTTAATCTTAATATAAATATTTCCCTTGATTAGAAACTATCATATATGAAAATCAGTAACAAATACTTGGTTGAAGCCATTGTTTTTATTAGCTATGTACTCTTTGCTATGGCTTGGGTTGGTGGCACTGCGAGTATGGGACAGATAATGTCTGCTATGCATGTTGATAGCTTAGCGTCAGCCAGTTTTATTAGTGGTGCGGTAACCTTAGCTAAAATTGTTGGTACGTTCGGGGCAGCTTGGGTTGCGATAAAGTTTGGTATCAAATATGCTTTTTTTATTGCCAGCCTTTTTATTGTTATTGGTTTATTAACACCACTTGCGCCAAATTATGAATTATTACTTTTAAGCCGATTTTTAATGGGTTTAGGTGGTGCTTTTATGATTGTCTATTTTAACCCGATTGTAATGCATTGGTTTCCCGCTGATGAACGTCCAGTTATTAATGGTCTTAATGCTGTCGCTTTTAATATTGGTACCGGTATTGTGCTGTGGAAAATGGCTGAGATTAATCAGTTCACTGGTGATTGGAAAGTTAGTTTGATTAGCTTTTCTGTTGCCAGCTTATTACTTAGTTTTGCTTGGTTATTAGTAAAGTTTGAACCAGAAACCGATGAACAAAGTCAAGAGGGTAAAGCCGCTGCACAGTACAAGTACCTTGATGGTCTAAAAGAGAAGTTTAATTGGGTTTATGGTTTAACTTACTCAGGGTTGCTAGCGTTTTATATCTGTTTATTCACCTTCTATCCTAAAGCTGGTATTAGTCAGAGTAAGTGGGTAATAGGCTTTGGCATTGTTGGCACACTAGCGGGTATTATTTATAGTAAAAAAATGCCACTGCGCCTGCCTATTATTCGCTGGTCTGGTGCGGTTATGATCGTGACAATTATTGGTGTATCCTTTAGCTCTAGTGAGTGGTTACAAACTTTGTCAGCAATAGTATTAGGCTTTTTTATCTTCTTCCCTATCACTGCTTTGGTGTCTATTCCACATGAGTTGCCTAAAATGACAGGGCAACGTATTACCGTAGTCTTTAGTCTTTTTTACTCAATCAGCTACTTACTTTCTACCGTTATTTTATGGTTGTTTGGTAAGCTGGTGGATATTAATCAAGGTGATTACACTGCATCATTTATCCTAATTTCAATAGTCAGTAGCACGTTTTTTATTGGTAGCTTTTTCTTGCCTGAAACAGGTAATAAAAAAGCAGCGCCTACAAAAGAACATAAAAAAAATGAGGAAAAGTTATGCGCGGAATAATATCTCCACAATTAGTGCCTTTTCTTGAACAAGCTAACAGTGCTATAGCTGAAGCTAAAGCGACAGGGCAAGGGTTTAGTACTCAATTAGTGAGGCAGGGCTTAGATAATTTAGCCGCGATAATTGGCTCAGGTCCCAACATGGACATAGTGAAAAACAGTTATGTAGCCACGCCAAGCCATAATATTCCCGTGCGAATTTATAATCCAGCACCGAACGATACCTTGCCAGTTTTACTGCACTTTCATGGTGGTGGTCACATGTGCGGTAGTATTGAGTTATATGATCCTATTAGTCGTAAATTGGCCATAGCGGCACAGGCTATTGTTATTTGTATTGATTACCGTTTAGCGCCAGAATTTCCATACCCAGCGGGACTCAATGATTGTCAGCAACTACTCGAGAATTACCGAAGTTTACTTTTTGATATGAAACACAGTGATGAGCTTTATATTGCAGGTGATAGTGCGGGGGGCGCCATTTGTACGAGTTTAGTGATGAATAACTTAACGAATTCTTCAACGAGTGCTTTTGTTAATACTTCAGTAAATGGTTTAATGACTAAACCTGTAAAAATTGACAAACAAATTTTGATTTACCCAAGTGTTGATTACACCATGAGTCATGCTTCTGTAAATGAAAATGGCCAAGGGTTTTTATTAGAAAAAGATAAGGTCGAGTGGTATTTTGAGCAATACTTCCAAGTAGTTCAGCAAGGGTGTGATAGCGGTGATAAAAGTGAAGACGAACAAGCAGAAACAGCACAAAAAATAATGTCAAAGGCATCACCGTTACTGGGAGAGTTCACAGCGCAGATGCCAACAACATTAGTGATAATCGCAGGTTGTGATCCGCTTAGAGATGAAGGTCTAGCTTATGCTGAATCGCTAATTGACGCAGGGGTTGCAGTTGAATATCATACATTTGACGGCATGACACATGCTTATATGCTGCTTAATAACCTTGTACAGGACGAGTGTTTAGCCACTTTTCAGCTGATCAGTAAATTTGTAAAGAAAAGTGCGTGATAAAACAGAGTAATCGATGAGTGTTGTTTGCTTATTACAGTGTTTCATTCTCACTAATAGCACTGATGGTTAGCTCTCCTTGAGTATTTTGATAAACTGAAATATTGATTGGCTGGCAACATACTTGACAGTCTTCTATATAGGTCTGGTCTAAATCAGTTGAATCGATTAAAACAGTAATATTCTGTCCACAGTATGGACATGTAATTTTTTTCTCAGATAATTGATTCATTTAATTCCCCTGTCATTAATTTATATCTTTATCATTTTCATTATCGGTAAAAGTATCAACTTAATTGCTCTATTTTACTTCTAAGTGTATATCAAGTTTTGAAGTCTCATCAGTCATGACAATACTTATAATTTTTTCACTTAAGCGAACAAACTCTACTGGATTTAAATAAGTATTTTTAGGCTTATCAATCATAGTGACAGCCAAGACTATTTTAATTATCAGGTGTTATATAATACCAAGTTGATTAAGTTCTTTCCCACTCAGCGAGAATTAAAAGGCTTAAAGGCAAGGCATTGATTGAAGAGAATGGTTATTCCCTTGTCAAAATTAATAACGCTGCATATAAGCCTTTAAAACTCGCCCTTGGGAGCTCATTGATAAACTGATAACGTCACAAAATTAACTAAATATAGAATGACTATGTTTAATAAATTTTGTTTGTTCTAAGCTCATCAATGTAGCTCTGAGTAGGGAAGAAATTTAATTAAATTGGTATAACTTAGTCTATTTAAAAAAAGTCGTACTAGGTTATTAGTACGGCTTACTAGTTTCTAATATTTGATTGTTAACTAATTCATATTATGGGCAAGTGCCTACGATATAAAAGCTTGCGGCTGTTTGTGCTAGTATTGCTGAGTAGAACATATTATAAAGCCCCAGTTTTTCACCTGCGCCTAGAGCATAGGCATAAGAGCCATTAGCCGTTGCTCTATTTTCTTGTACATGAGCGTAGTTACTACTGGTGAATTCTTGGCAAGTAAATACCGGGTCTGCAAGCTCACCATCAGGTGTATCATCACAAACATTACCTAAACCATCACTGTCATTATCAGCTTGATCGGTATTGCTAGTATTTGGACAGTTATCAAGGCTATCTATGATGGTATCGTTATCTGCATCATCATTGCTGAGAATACAACTTTGGCTAGGGCCAGAACAGCTAGACTCTGCGTCTGCAGTCCATTGACATTGATTCGTACCAACTGGGTATTCACGCATAGTGAATTCATTGTTGCCAAAAGCTTAATAACAAACAGAGTAACCTTCTCCCCAAGTAATGTGACCAGCATTAATATGCACATTGTAATCACCGCTTACACCTCCATCTATAGTAAAACTCATTACTTTATTAGGCGTTATGAGAGGCGGCTATAAAACTTCATGTGCTGCGCGAAAGGCTTCTTGCGCAGCAGGCGCACCGCAATAAACAGCGCTATGCAGTAAAACTTCTTTAATTTCTTCAATGCTGGCGCCATTATTGAGAGCACCACGAATATGCCCTTTTAACTCTTGAGGCGCTTTAAGTGCGGCTAACATGGCAATGGTTACTAAGCTGCGCGTTTTTAAGTCTAAGCCTTGACGTTGCCAAGTCGATCCCCAACCATGATCATTAATATAATCTTGCATTGGTTGCGTGAATTCATCAGCCTTGGCGAGCGCGCTATCAACAAAACTATCACCCATAACCTTTCTTCTGATCTTTTCACCAGCAGACATTGTTGAATTGCATATCGTTTCGTTAGACATATCTTCTTTTATCATGATTAAAGTGCCTCAATGGCAATGGCAACGGCTTCACCACCGCCAATACATAAGCTGGCGACACCTTTACTTAGTTTTCTATTACGTAGGGCATGTAAAAGTGTTGTCACAATTCGGGCACCACTAGCACCAAGCGGGTGACCTAATGCACAAGCGCCGCCATTAACGTTAACTTTAGCTGGATCAAGGTCAAGTTCATTGATAGCTAACATGGTGACCATAGCAAAGGCTTCATTAATCTCCCATAAGTCAATATCTTGTGGCTGCCAGTTTGATTTTGTTAGTAATGCGTTAATTGCGCCAATGGGAGCAAGAGTGAAATCTTTTGGTGCTTGTGCATAACTTGCGTGACAAACAATACGTGCCAAAGGTGTTAAGCCTTTTTGCTTAGCCGTTGACGATTTCATTAATACCAGTGCAGCAGCGCCATCTGAAATAGATGAGGCATTGGCCGCAGTAATGGTACCATCCTTGGCGAATGCTGGGCGCAAGCTGGAAATTTTATCTTTGTTTACTAATGATGGGGCTTCATCAGTATCGACTAAGGTATCACCGCGACGATTTTTAACAATAAAAGGAATAAGCTCATTATTAAAAGCACCGGAGTCGATAGCTTGTGTCGCTTTAGCGAGTGAGTTGACTGCAAAATCATCCATTTGGCTGCGCGTTAGCTGCTTTTGGTCAGCAGTTTCTTGAGCAAAACAACCCATGGCTTTATTTTCATAGGCATCTTCTAAACCATCGGTCATCATGTGGTCTGTGATAGTGCCATGTCCCATGCGAAAGCCTGCTCTGGCTTTGTCTAATATATAGGGTGCATTGCTCATGCTTTCCATGCCACCGGCAATAACAGTATTCATCGAGCCTGCTTTAATAATATCGTGTGCGTACATCATCGCTTTTATACCAGAGCCACACACTTTATTAATGGTGGTTGCGCCAACACTTGGTGCTAAACCCGCCTTTATTGCAGCTTGCCTCGCAGGTGCTTGACCAACACCTGCGGGTAACACACAACCCATAATCACTTCATCAATGTCATTAGTGTTGAGACCAGAGCTTACCAAAGCACCTTTAATTGCAGTTGCACCTAGCTCTGTAGCACTGACGCTTGTAAAGCAGCCTTGAAAGCTGCCCATAGGGGTTCGCTGCGCTGAAACAATAACGATGGAGTCATCTGATAACATGGTAATTTCTCTTCAATATAAAATGGATAAGTACCTTTTAAAGCAAGCCGTTAATCTATTGCTTTAAAGGACGTGAGGTAATTTGTTGAGCCAATATTAGTTATGTAATATTGGCTCTGTAATGTACTTTCTAATACTTATTGTGCTGTCCAAGCACCATCCATAGGTAAGGATGAGCCAGTAATACTACGGGCACTATCACTACATAAAAATAGAATGAATTCGCCAATCTGACGAGGGTCCATCATTTCAGGTAGGGGTTGTTTAGCGGTAATGAGCTGATATTTTGCTTGCTCAAAACTACTTGTTTCTTTGTTAGCAATATCGGTGATTTGATCATTAATCAGTGGTGTATCTACCCAGCCTGGGCATATAGCATTAGCAGTGATACCGTACTCTGCACATTCAAGTGCTACCACTTTAGTGAAGCCGACAATGCCATGTTTTGCAGCACAATAAGCGGCTTTGTTTTTAGATCCAACAAGGCCATGTACTGAAGCAATATTAATGATTCGGCCCCACTTATTGGCTTTCATGCCAACCAAAGCGTGTTGAACAGTATGAAATGCAGCCGTTAAATTAATGGCAATAATGGCATTCCATTTATTGGTTGGAAAAGTATCTACAGCTTCAGTGTGTTGAATACCGGCATTATTGATTAAAATATCGATAGACCCCATGGTCTGTATAGCTTTATTCATAAAGGAGTTAATAGCATCCGAGTCCATTAAATTGGCATTGTCGAATAATGTTTTTATTTTATATTTTTCGCTGATTTCTTTTGCTAAGGCGCTACCTTCTTCATCACTCATTAAGCCGTGTAATACCAGGTTAATGCCTTGTTCGGCTAAAACGTGAGCACTGGCTAAACCAATACCACTTGTTGAACCTGTTATAAGTGCAGTTTTACCCTTTAGCTTAAAATTTATTGATGTTTTTTCTTCTGTCATTAGGTTTCCTTTGAATATAATTAAAAAAGTTCAGTATTTCCTTATACTGAACAACAGCTCGTGCATTAGAGGAAGGAATTCATCTAGTGAGAGCATGACTTGAAATTTATTTAATTACCTTAGCTGAAAAAATAGCGAGTTGATTTACTACCTTAGTGCCATGAAAAAATAGCGTCGATAGGGGAAGGGGGTTTTACCGTTAGATCCTTAGTATGACTGACTAGTACTAGCGGTAAATGTTGAAGTGAACGTGAGGAGGTTATTTGGCATTTTTCCTTAAAAAATTAAGTACAGGTTAAGAAAAGTTTTTCTGAATAACTTTTAGAAACTCAGTAGTTGCGTGAGAAAAATTATGACGACGTTTACTAATAATGCCTACTCGACGACTTATTGAGGGATCATCTATTTCACAATGATTAAGTTCCAGCGCTGACAACTGCTGTTTATACAATGAAGGAATAACACTAATACCTAAGTTATTTGCAACCATTTGCACTACGGTTGCTAATTGGTTTGCTTCAAAAGCAACATCTAAATATATACCTTGTTTTGCTAGAGTATCATCGAGCAGTAGACGAATGCTTGAAGGTCTTTGCAAAGTGATGAATGGGTATCGACTCAATTGTCCCCAATTGGGCGTAGTTTCTTCGTTGATGAAGGAAGAAAGCTCATGACTGTTGGGAAATACCGCAATAAATTTATCGGTAAATAGGGTTTCAAAATTAAGATCTTCAGAGCTGCCAGGATCAAAACTTATAGCAAACTCTACTTTGCCAGAGCGAACCATGGCGACAGCATCTTCGGCAATGACATCTTCGACTTTTACCTTTATTTCTGGGTATTGAATATTAAAATTAAGTATTTGCTTAGACAACAAGGTACTCGCAAAGGAAGGCATAGCAGCAAATGATAAACTTCCCCGCTTTAATGTAAAACTCTCGTTAAGTTCAATAAAAGCGTTATCAAAATCACCGAGTAATCGTTTTGCCACCGGCAAAAAATTTTCTCCCTCTGGCGTTAATACAAGGCTTCTGGTTGAACGGGTAAGTAGCTTACCACCTATGGTTTCCTCTAAATTTTTGATAGTGATGCTTAAGGCTGGTTGTGAAATGTGAAGCAATTCACACGCCTGTGCAAAGCTTTTTACCTGAGCTACCGCAAGAAATGCACGTATTTGTTTTAGTGTTATATTCATTCTACCTGCTTATTTTGGGGCAATACCATCATAATTATTACTGGCTCTATAAAACAATTCATAAGTATAATTTATTAATCATTCATATTAATTAATTTTACAAATGTGTGCAATTAATTAAAACTGCTAAACACTTAAAACTTCACAGGGCTTTTCATTAAAGTGAAAAGTAATTAGCGATGTCAGGATTTGATAAAGTTGTTCATAGTTATGAAGAAGCGATGGCGGGATTAACGGACAATATGACTATTATTGCTGGTGGCTTTGGTCTCTGCGGTATTCCAGAAAACTTAATCAGTGAGATTAAACATAAAGGTACAAGAGGGCTTACCCTCGTTTCTAATAACTGTGGTGTTGATGACTTCGGCCTTGGCTTATTATTACCCGATCGCCAAATTAGAAAAATAATTGCTTCATATGTTGGTGAAAATGCAGAATTCGAGCGCCAAATGATGTCAGGAGAGTTATGTGTTGAGCTAACTCCGCAAGGCACACTCGCTGAAAAAATGCGTGCTGGTGGTGCTGGTATACCAGCCTTTTATACAGCTACAGGTGTTGGCACCCCCGTGGCTGAAGGCAAAGATGAACGTCAATTTAACGGCCGTGATTATATTTTGGAAGAGTCCATTGTCGGTGACTTTGCCATAGTTAAAGCGTGGAAAGCCGATAGATACGGTAATCTGGTTTTTAGAAAAACAGCGCGTAATTTTAATCCTATGGCCGCAACGGCTGGAAAAATAACTGTCGTAGAAGTGGAAGAAATAGTTGAGCCAGGTCAGTTAGACCCCGATGAAATTCACACCCCAGGTATTTATGTTAATCGCTTAATTAAAAGCAGCTTTGAAAAACGTATTGAACAGCGTACAACAAGACCAGCAGGAGAGTAATCATGGCTTTATCAAGAGATCAAATAGCACAACGTGTTGCGCAAGAATTGCAAGATGGTTATTACGTAAACTTAGGTATAGGCATACCAACGCTAGTCGCAAATTTTGTTCCTAAAGGCATGGAGGTTATGTTGCAATCTGAGAATGGTTTATTAGGCATGGGGGCTTTTCCAACAGAAGAAGAAGTCGATGCAGATTTAATAAATGCTGGTAAGCAAACCGTTACTATGGCAAAGGGAGCATCCATTTTTGATTCAGCTGAATCATTTGCCATGATCCGTGGTGGTCATGTTGATTTAACGGTATTAGGTGCTTTTGAAGTGGATGTTAATGGCAATATAGCTTCTTATATGATCCCAGGAAAACTTATTAAAGGCATGGGCGGCGCTATGGATTTAGTGGCTGGCGCAGATAATATTATTGTCACAATGACTCACGCTTCAAAGCATGGTGATTCTAAGTTACTCAGTAATTGTACTTTACCTTTAACAGGTAAAGGTTGTATTAAAAAAGTATTGACGGATTTAGCTTTTATTGAAATAAAAGCTGGTAAGTTTCATTTACTAGAGCGAGCTCCGGGCGTATCAGTGGAAGAAATTCTAAAGCTCACTCAGGGTGAACTTATTGTTAACGGTGATATTCCAGAAATGAAATTTAATCAAGCTGACTAGCTGTTACATCCGTTATTTTAATTTCTATCTAAAACAAAAAAAGACGAGCAATGGCTCGTCTTTTTTGTTTAATAGTATTTTACTTAGGAGTGTTAGATGTTACTTACGACATATGATAGCCGGATTAATGTTGATAATTCCCGATTCATTAATGGTCGCAATTTTACTATCTTGCTTGAGTATTGCTAGGGAACTGTCGCCTACAGTACGTACATAACTTAGTAGGTAACCAAATTGACCTAAACTGCATACCGCATATTGCTGGCTAAAGTTAAGCTTGTCCCACATTGTGTCCGCATTCTCATTTTTTTGTCTGTTGTCTGTTAAGAAAGTACTTGCAGCGACTAAATCATTACTTGGTGTTTGAATGTTTAACATAATATCTACCTCACTCTTAAGCTCGTAGGGGATATTAACCAATAAAAGCCGGTCAAACTGTTGATAGTTGTTAAGCTGATGTGTTCTTTTGTACAAGGCGCTCTGTTTGAGTTAATTTGTTTTATTTAAGCTTAATAGTGAATTTGACAAAAATAATTAAGTAAAACACTAACTTATTAGTTAATTTAACCAGTTTTGATGTTGTTGGATGGTGTTACTTTGTGTAACTTGTTGTTACACATGAAGAATG
>Ga0209396_1004529_pt1 | contig 13483 bp, 9 predicted proteins | sample GOMGulsemesocosm_6_FD_184638 | JGI IMG/M metagenome (GOLD analysis project Ga0209396, IMG submission 184638) | Methane-oxidizing microbial communities from mesocosms in the Gulf of Mexico - GOM8C Gulf of Mexico (SPAdes) (version 2) | ecosystem: Environmental > Aquatic > Marine > Cold seeps...
GCTGCTCTGCTTAGGCACCTCTTCGATACCATCATGCTGTCCGTGTTGAGTTTCGTCATATACCGGCATGTGCTCACTTTCCAATGCCATGACCCCGTGACCTCCATCCGTACTTGAAGCACTATGACCTTCACCCATTGACGCAGGCAATCTCATGACCCCAATACCATGTCGGTACACATTTTCGGCGCCAAGATAACCAGTGACCAATAGCGATGCAGTGCTTAGCCATAGAAACAGGATGAATATCAGGCTTGGCTTTATTTTTCGCGAGAAAAACCCCCAACTAGCAGCCACGGCCCACAATCCCAGTGTTGGTAATGCCCAATTCATGTGCAATGTCATGGCTTGATGTGACAGCGCATCATGAGCCACCGAGTTATAGGCCAACCAACCGGTCAACACCGTGACAAAGCTGATAGCCACGCCAACCCATAAATTCCAACGTGCTGCGGCTAAAAGTGTTTGGCTGCGCTCCCCCGAGCCAAACAATAAGCTGGCGCTATAAAACAGCGTTGCGATGGTGAGCAGCGCGATCGAAAAATGAACCAGCATGGGGTGATAATTTGGAATAATTGCCATTTTTTTTCTCAATATTTAAGTTGTTGTTGCATGGTAAAAACCTGCTTAAAACCAGACCCGAAGACCGACTACAAACTGCGTATCATCGATAGACTGCCCTGCACTTCTGGCAAAATCGGCACTATTGCCATATTTCTTAAGCCAGTTCACACCAATGTACGGTGCAAACTCGCGACGAATTTCATATCGCAGGCGCAGGCCCAGCTCTACATCCGATAACCCAGATCCAACCCCGGTATCGGCATCATTTTGGCCGTAAAAATTTACTTCGATCTCCGGTGTCATAATCAAGCGCTGGGTAAACAACAGCTCATACTCGGCCTTCAATCGCAATGCAGTGCGGCCGGATTCTCCGACAAACAATGCCGTGTCCACTTCAAAGAAATAAGGCGCCAAACCCTGAAAGCCCACAACAGCCCAACTCCGGTTAGGCGTAGGTTGAAAGTCGTGTCGAACACCTAGCTGAACGTCCCAGTAGGTAGCCACTGCCTTGCTATACAACGCCTGTAACTCTGCTTCTTCAGTGACACCCCCTGCACGCTCGCCTTCGGCTTTAATCCAGAGTTTTTCAAGGTCTTTGCCGAGCCAAGCCTGTGCATCCCAAACCAGTGGGTTGTCGCCATCGCTATCGCGCACTTCAAGTTCATCAAGCATCACTTTGCTGAGTAAGGGGTCGTCTACCGCACCCGCATGCAGCCCGGTGCTGCTCAGGCAAAAAAACACCGTACTGGCCAGCGCTAATGGAGCGAGTAGTTTCTTGTTTGTACGTTTCATTTGTCTCATCTCCTTAACTCACCAGCACTTCCCGGAACATGCCGGGCATGTGGTAGAGCAAATGACAGTGATAAGCCCACCGCCCTATCGCATCAGCAGTCACCAGATAGCTTATTTTTGAACCCGGCTGAACAATGATGGTGTGTTTGCGGGGAATATGGTCAGGATCACCCGTTTCCATCTCACCCCACATACCGTGCAAGTGAATAGGGTGTGTCATCATGGTGTCGTTAACGAGGGTAATGCGAACGCGCTCACCGTATCGCAAGTGTAGTGGTTCAGCATCGGCAAATTTAATGCCGTTGATCGACCACATATAACGACTCATATTACCGGTCAGATGCAGTTCAATTTCACGCTCTGGTTCGCGCGGATCGGCGGTCCGATAAAGGTTGCGAACATCGGCATAGGTAAGCACATGGCGACCATTATTGCGCAGGCCAATACCCGGATCCGTCAGGCCGTTTTTAGGACTGGAAGCTCGCATGTCAACATGCGGGCCGAATTCGCTGGCAACATGTTTAATCTCTTGTTTGCTACCGTAACCGGCTTTGCCTGTTTTGCCTCCATTCATAGAATGAGCACTGTGATCCATACCTTGCATTTTGCCGCTCATGCCTGACATATCATGATCCATGCCGGACATCATTCCATTCATATTGTGCATACTGTGATCCATGCCTTGCATTTTGCCGCTCATGCCTGACATATCATGATCCATGTCCTGCATATTACCCATGCCCATTTCGTTATGTCCCAGTAGCGGTGGTGCATCCATTTCAGGTACCTCAGCTTGCCAACCAGCATCAGGCGTCAAGGTTCCCCGTGCGTAACCGGTACGATCAATGCTCTGCGCAAACAGGGTATAAGCACTGTTGTCACTGGGTTCGACAATCACGTCATAGGTCTCCGCTACACCCATGCGGAATTCGTCTACGGTGACCGGTTCGATATGCTGACCATCAGAGGCCACCACTGTCATTTTCAGGCCCGGAATACGCACATCAAATATGGTCATGGCTGCGCCGTTGATAAAACGCAGGCGGACTTTCTCGCCCCGTTTAAATACTGCCTGCCAATTATCATCCGGCGTAACGCCATTCATTAAATAGGTATAGGTAGCACCTGTTACATCGGACAAATCCGTATCACTCATACGCATCCGATTCCACATGACACGCTCGGCCCAGGTTTGCTGCACACCTTTTGCCTTAATGTCCTGCCACAAATCACCGACGGTTCGCTCACGGTAATTGTAATAACCGCTCATTTTTTTCAACTTGGCGAATATTGTTTCGGGGTCTTCATCACTCCAGTCCGACAGCATCACCACATAATCACGGTCATAACTAAAGGGTTCGGGTTCTTTGGGGTCAATCACAATCGCCCCATACAGACCGGTTTGCTCCTGAAACCCTGAATGGCTGTGATACCAGTAAGTGCCGCTTTGTTTAACATCAAACTGGTATTCAAAGCTTTCGCCGGGCTTAATGCCCGCAAAACTGAGCCCCGGCACACCATCCATCCCTGCGGGCAAAATCATGCCGTGCCAATGAAGAGAGCTGTCATGTGCTAAATGATTAGTGACTCGCAATGTCACCCTGTCGCCTTCTCGCCAACGCAAAGTAGGCGCAGGAAGGGAATCGTTAACAGCGGTAGCCAGTCGATCTTTCCCGGTAAAGTTCACCTGTTTATAGGCAATCGATAAATCAAATTGTTGGCCTCGTAAAGTTTGAGGACCCAACAAGTTTTGTGGGTTTGCAAACAACAGGCGAGGTGTTAAACCTAACCCCAATAGTGTGCTGCCAGCGGCCAGACCGGTAACAAAACGCCGTCGCGATAATGACGACGCTCCAGACGTTGCCAGCTGTATTCGATTAATATTTTTCATGTTCATTCCCTGAGTGGTTTTCGATCTTTTCAGATCACCAATTGGGAGCTTTAAGGCTCCCGCTATACATTTCAGAAACAAGGAAACGCCAATATTTAGGCGGATCTATCCTGTGTTAGCGGGAAATAGGAGGGCGATATAAAGAAACTGCTATCTGATTTTTAGCAGGACTGAGATAGTGATCTATCAATAAGTCATTGTTAGATAAAAAAGCCTGTTGCGCCGCTGGTAACGTAGCAGTGCTACAGCCACCAAGACAACAACCGCAATCTGGACAGCACTCGGACGAATCTAAATCAGTGGTAAAATTCATGCTCGCGTGATGGGAATGGTCCATAGCAGAGGAATCCATCACTTGCTCAAGGTGCTGTGATTGAGAAACCTCGTTCAGGCAGAACATAGTAGCAGACGCGACAGCCTGGCCGACGAAAGCCACCATCAACAACGCGACGATAATATGCCTGTACCTTGCCACTCGCATTATTCTATTCACTGCTATTTCTAGTCCAAGTACTTCATAGAAACCACCACAATACATTAGTTCAGATCACTTTGGCTGGCAGCCAGTGTTGCAGCTGCCAGCTTGATACATCAAACGCTGTCGCTAAATTTACGCCAAGTGGAAAATCTCAAAATATTTTCATCTACTTGTCTGTCTTTTCTCTTGAAACTCCAATACCAGACTATAAATCACCGGCAACACCAACAGATTCAGTATCAACACCGTCAACATGCCACCCAACATGGGCGCTGCAATGCGATGGGTGACATCCGAACCGGTGCCGCTGCTTAACATTATGGGGATCAATCCTGCCATGGTCGATATGGCGGTCATCGCCACAGGACGCACGCGTTTTGAGGTAGCGGACAGTACCGCATCCTTGACCTCATCAATTGATAAAATCCCATTAGCCGCAGAGCGTCGCCTGGTAATTTCGGCATCGATAAAGCTCAACACCAACACACCAATTTCCGCGGCCATACCTGCTAGCGCGATAAAGCCAACCGCCACAGCGACCGACATGTTGTAATCGTTAAGATAGATAAGCCATATCCCGCCAACCAGACCAAAGGGAATCGACATCATCACGATCAACGGCTCGGTGATATTGCGAAAACTCAAATACAACAGCAGGAAAATAATCAATAACGTCGCGGGTGCAACGATACGTAGACGCTCAGCGGCGCGTTCCATGTATTCAAATTGTCCCGACCAGGCAATGGTATAACCCGCAGGCACGTTAACCTGTTCGTCCAATACGCGTTTAGCCTTAGCCACAAAGCCACCGATATCCGAGGTTGAAATATCGACATAAATCCAGGCGTTAGGTCGGGCATTTTCACTTTTGATCACCGGAGGCCCTCGTTGATAGCCAATATCGGCAACCAGCCCTAACGGAATTTGAGTACCCGTCGGGGTCGGAATCAACACCCGCTTAAGCGTTTCCAGATCGTCGCGTAGCTCGCGGGGATAACGCAGATTAACCGGGTAACGTTCAAGCCCTTCGACCGTTTCAGTGATGTTCATGCCGCCCACGGCACTTTGGATAATATCCTGCACGGCACCAGTGGTCAGGCCATAGCGTGCGGCTCGCTCGCGGTCGATATCGAAATCCAGGTAGTAGCCGCCCACCGCTCTGTCACCAAACGCCGAGGTGGTTTCAGGCAGTGTTTTCATGGCCTGCTCAATGTCTTGCGAGACCTGTTGCAACACATTCAAATCCGGTCCCGATACCTTGATGCCGACAGGTGTTTTAATACCCGTCGACAACATATCAATACGGGTCTTGATTGGCATTGTCCAGGCATTGGCAACACCAGGGAACTGGATGGCCTGATCCATTTCATTCATCAACTGCTTGGTTGTTTTGTCCGGATTTGGCCATTCATCTTTTGGTTTCAGACGTACCGTGGTCTCAATCATCGACAGCGGTGCGGCATCGGTCGCTGTTTCGGCCCGCCCTACTTTGCCAAACACATGATGCACTTCAGGAAAGGTCGATAGGATTTTGTCGGTCTGCTGTAATAACTCCTTGGCTTTGGTAATGGAAATGCCGGGGAATGTGGTTGGCATATAAAGAATATCGCCCTCATCCAAAGGCGGCATAAATTCACTGCCCAATTTGGAATAGGGATAATAGGTGAGCGCCAACAAAGCCACCGCTAGCATCAACGTTACGCTACGCCATTGCATCGCTAGCCTTAACGCGGGTTTGTGTAATGCGTGTAAGAGGCGGTTGGCCGGGTTCTTCTGCTCAGGCATGATATTCCCGCGCAGAAAATAGCCCATCAGCACCGGCACTAAAGTAATGGCTAATATGGCAGAAGCCGCCATTGCGTAGGTAGCGGTAAAGGCTAAGGGGCTGAACAAGCGCCCTTCCTGTGCCTGCATGGTGAAAATTGGCAGAAACGACACGGTAATCACTAACAGTGAAAAGAACAGTGCCGGGCCCACTTCTCGACAAGATTGAGCAATCGTTTTCCAGTGCTCATCAACAGTCAGCTCCGTTCCTTTTTCAGCCTTGGCTTTTTCCAAACAACTGTGCGCATTTTCAACCATGACGATAGCGCCATCGACCATCGTGCCAATAGTAATAGCAATGCCCCCCAGGGACATGATATTTGCATTCAAGCCCTGGAAACGCATGACGATAAACGCCATCAGAATCCCCATTGGTAAGGTGATAATGGCAACGAATGCTGAACGGGCATGCAGTAAAAACAGAATAACGACCAAACTGACAATCAGCAGTTCCTGCATGAGTGACGTGTTAAGGCTTTCAACCGCACGTTCGATCAAGTCACCCCGATCGTATACCGGTACGATCTCAACCCCGTCGGGCAGACCGGGTTTCAACTGCTCCAGTTTCGCCCGTACGGCCTGAATTGTTGCTAAGGCGTTTTCGCCAAAGCGCATAATCACCACGCCACCGGCGACTTCACCCTCACCGTTGAGGTCAACCACACCACGACGCAATTCTGGCCCAATATGCACATGGGCAACATCCTGAAGACGAATCGGTGTACCGTCGGCGTCCACACCGACCGGTATGCTGTTGAGATCATCGATGCCCTTAATGTAACCCAGGCCCCGCACCATATATTCGGTTTCTGCCATTTCGACGAGCCGACCGCCAACGTCCTTATTCGACGTTTTGATGGCCATCTTGATTTTGCTCAGCGCGATGTTATAACGCAGCAACGCGTTGGGATCGACTTCGATCTGGTATTGCTTAACATAACCACCCACCGACGCGACCTCTGCCACCCCATCCACGGTCTGCAAGGGATAGCGCAAATACCAGTCCTGCAATGAACGCAATTGTGCCAGGTCATGTTTACCGGTTTTATCAACCAGCGCATACTCATACACCCAACCGACACCCGTCGCATCAGGCCCTAACGTTGGCGTCACATCTTGAGGCAAACGGCCACTGACATAATTAAGCGATTCCAGCACTCGCGAGCGCGCCCAATACATGTCGGTACCGTCTTCAAAAATAATGTAAACGAAGGACATGCCAAAAAACGAATAGCCCCTGACCACCTTTGTTTTTGGCACCGCCAACATGGCGGTTGTTAAAGGATACGTCACCTGATCTTCCACCACTTGTGGGGACTGGCCGGGATACTTGGTAAAGATAATGACCTGCACATCGGATAAATCAGGAATCGCATCCAGCGGCGTATTTTTATAGGCAAACAAACCCACTAACGCGATGACCATGGCAGCGATCAACACCATAAAACGGTCGCGTAACGAGGCATTGATAACGGCATTAATCATGGTTGTGTACCCCGTGATTTGAGATCACCTGAATCACCACCGTCCATGACCATATTCATGTCCATATCAGAGTCACCCATCGGCTCACTGTTATTTATCGGGGTCTGACCACCTTCTGCGCCCGTTAATGCATCCATCATCTTGGCAGTGGCTTCGCGTAGTTTGGATTCAGAGTCCACCAGGAACTGGGCAGAGGTCACCACTTCATCACCTGCGCTAACCCCTTCCAGCACTGCAACCTGGCCATTGGATTCAACACCCAGTTTGACCACCCTGGGTTCAAATTTACCCGGCCCGCGCACCACAAAAACCTGCGTACGATCACCAGAACGAATAACGGCTTCGGCGGGTATCACCAGCGCATTCTCCTGAGTATCTGATCGAATAATCACGTCTGCAAACATATCCGGACGCAATGACAAATCACTGTTATCAAACACCAAGCGCACTTTGGTGGTACGTGTCGTGGACTCAGCATAGGGGTAGATGTAGGCCAGCGAGCCTTTGAAGGTTTTGCCCGGCACGGAGGCCAGCGTCATCTCAACCTTGTCGCCCGTCTTGACCCAGGGTAACTCGTACTCGTAAATATCGGCATAGACCCAAACCTGGCTGAGATCGACCATCATATACAGCTCGGTTTTTGGCGTAACATACTGACCCTGACGTGAACCAATACGAATGACCGTACCGGCTACCGGTGACTGGATATGTAAACTCTTTTTAATTTTTCTGCTTTGCTCCAACGCCTTAATCTGATATTCGGCTACATCTAACAGCTGTAAGCGTTCGCGGGAGCTTTTAACAAGCTCCTGAGCCCCGCGCCTGATTTCGTCAAATGGGCTTTTTTCCAGTACCGACAAATTATTCAGCGCCAGCAAATATTCCTGCTGGCTAGAAACCAGTTTAGGTGAATAAATACTCAGCAAGATGTCGTTCTTATTGACCGCTTGACCGGTTTTATCCACCCGGATTTCTTCAATCCAGCCTTCAACTTTTGGGTGTAACCGCGCCATACGTTCTTCATCAAAAGCCACCCGACCAACGGCACGAATGGTTCGGCTTAATGGCATTTTTTTAGCTACGGCAGTGCGCACACCAATGTTCTGAACAACCACCGGGTCAATCTCCACGGTACCGGCGACGTGCTCAGCATTACCATTGGCATAGACTGGCACGTAATCCATACCCATAGAATCCTTGGCAGGGACCGCAGAGGTGACGGACGGATTCATGGGGTTTCGATAGAACAGTATTTCCCGCGAAGAAGCCTTTTGTTCTTCGTCCGCGTATACCGGAATGTAGTCCATACCCATGGGGCCTTTTGCCGGTACGGGTGAAGTAATGGTTGGGTCCATCGAGCTGCGATAAAACAACGGTTGTTTAATCTCGCCTGCCGAAGTGGTCACAGTCATAGCGGAATTTGATAACCAATAACCTGCAGCCAAACCAATGCCTAACATGATCGTAGCGGTTAATAATATCGACTTATTCATAAACAGATTCCTCGCCAACAGCGGCTTCCAGACGCGCTAACGCTTGTTTTGCCTCGATCAGTGTCTTCCAGTATTGCAGTTCATAATTAAAGAGTTTCATTTGACTACGTACCAGATTAAGGAAATCAACTTCATTAACCTGATAACCGGCCAGCATGGATTCGACGGTTTGCCTGGCCAGCGGCACGATGCCACTTTCAAACAACGTAAATTGCTCACGGGAATGTAGGTAATCGGCAATCGCCGCTGAGATCTCGACCATCACCATGCCTTTTTGATCATGCAGCGCGTAACGGCTACTCTGTAGCTCAGAGTTTTTCTGAGCTACCGCTTTGGATTGTTTTCGGCCTGAATATAGCGGCACGTTCACCGCCAGTTTCAGGGACACAAAATCAGCTCGCTCGCCTCCTCGAGGCAATGGATTCTCGCCAGAGCGATCTCCATAGGTCATGCCAATTGTAAAATCCGGGTAATAGTCTCGTTTAGCCAGATCAAGCCGAGACTGTGCGGCATCAATATGCGTTGCAATCTTGCTCAACAGGGGGCGAGTAATTTCACTCCTGCGATGCAGGACATCTTCACTGGCGAGGTCCGGCATGGCTGTGGATACCTGCTCAGGCAGCACTACCGTACTGTTGATCGGTCGATCCATCAGAATATTCAAATAGATTGCCTTGTGGTGCCGCATGGCTTTCAGATGAATATCCTGGTCCATTGATTTTGCGAATTCTAATTGCGCCAGCAGCACATCCTGCTGCAAACCCATTCCCGTTTCGTATTTGGTTTTGGCCACGCTAATAAACTGCCGTAATAACGCCTGATTTTGAGCCAGTGTTGTCAGCGCTCGCTCCAGATAATACAGCTGCCACCAGGTGTTTTTCACCGTGCTGATGAGCTGTAATCGCAATTCATCGACAGAATAAGCAGCTGCTTTGGCGTCATATGCAGCCGCTTCTTCTCGTAGCCCTAACTTTCCCGGGAAAGGGAACTCCTGGCTAAAGCCAATTTGTAATTGCGTCATCGCTTCTTGCTCACGATCAAAGGTATCCGAGGGCAAATTCATTGCATTCAGATTGATCGTTGGATCAGGCAACGTACCCACTTGAGAAGGGATTTGAGCCAAGGCTTCATAACGTGCCTGCATTTGGGCAAGGCTGGGATTATCACGAACGGCGACTTCAACCGCTGTCCAAACAGTCAACACCTCGCCGGAAGCGGTCTCACTGGCATGGTGTGAATTGGCAGCCAAAACAAGGTTGGCAAAACCAAGCAGGATTGGCATAGCGCATCGCCACACCACTTTTCTAACAAGCATATTCATAATCGCTCCCGGAGCGAGTTTCGATCTATTCAGGTCAACTAATTGGGAGCGTTGAGACTCCCGCTATTACATCTCAGGAAAAGGACACGCCAATTTTCAGGCGTACCTATGCTGTGCTAGCGGGAAATAGGAGGGCGGTACAAGGAAACGGTTATCTGACTTTCAGCCAAAGGGGCATAGTCGCTTACCAATAATGCAAAGGTAGGCGCAAAAGTTTGTTGAAACGCGGGTAACAGAGCAGCGGTGCAACCCCCTAAACTGCAACCCTTATCAGCACAGAGGTCAGACGAATCCAAAGCATTGTTACAATTCATGTCCATTTGCTGGGCAGAATCCATAACAGCAAAATCCATCATTGGCTCTTGGAACTCCGCTTGAAGGAGTTGGGATTGAAAAGCTTGGGATTGAGCGGGCTGGTTCAAACAAGACACACTGACAGAGGCAACCGACTGACCGACAAAGGTCATGATCAGTAACGCTACGATAATCTTTGTGACTCTTGCTATTCGCATTATTCTGTTAGCAGCAGTACAACTGCAGTAATTTCCCCGGATTTCGTTAATACAGCTTCGGCGCTCTTCAGAAGAGCGTTGGACAACGCCCAATAGAATAATTCCTTTTTCCCGTTATCCTATTTTTATGGCGGAAACTACAGGAAAAAATTAACATCACCGGTGTCGCCATTATCTAAGCGATCAAGCTACTCTGTTACTTCGAAAGTTTATTTCAAACAGGTACGACAATTCAATAACATAAATCATTATCATCGTTTTTCCCATTCCAACAAGCGGTTATTAGCAGGCATTTCGTGATCAGCTACCAACTGCAAACCAATGACATTAGCCAGAGATTCAATCCATTCAAAATCGCGAATCGCACTTTTTGGGTTTTGCGAATACAACCAACCGTTGAAGCGAGCGTTGCTTTCAGAAGTAAATTGACCACCGTAATTAAACGGTCCGTAACAGCAAAACTTACCGCCATCTGCTAATAGTTCTCCCAGTTTGACAAAAAAACGTTCAACCTCTGCCTCACCCATAATATGTAAGGTATTGGAGGTAAAAACCGCTTGTGAGCTGATTACCGGCCAGTTTTCATCCAGCACATTCAAAGCTAATGGCGGTTTGATATTGCTTAGTTGAGCATCCACTAACCAAAGATGAATACCGGGCAAATGTTCCCCGACATCCGATGGTTGCCAGTTGACATGGGTTAAATGCGCCGCAAAATAAACCGCATGCTGGCCGGTACCAGTACCGATTTCCAATACTTCATTCACATCGGCAAAGGCTGTTTTCAAAACAGCAAGAATCGACGCCTTGTTATTCTCACAGGCTTGGGAAAAGGGTTTTTGTGTCATGAAAAATTCCAGGCAGGCCTCAAGTAATTCAAGTCTTAACAGTAAACGATTGCTCAAGCTGTCCGACTGGAATCTCAAGCGCTGGAAACGTACAATGCCTGCTTTTACAAACGACTTCCAACTCAAGTTAAAACTTAAGGCAAACACCAGCCCATGCGCGCAACTCATTTCCTGATCAACACCCTTAAAGAATCTCCAGCCGATGCTGCCGTTATCAGTCATAAACTGATGTTACGTGCGGGCATGATCCGACGCTTGGCCGCCGGCCTGTACACTTGGACGCCGCTGGGTTTGAGAGTATTACGTAAATCCGAAAATATTATTCGTGAAGAGATGAACCGTGCTGGCGGGTTAGAACTGCTCATGCCTGCCGTGCAACCCGCCGAACTGTGGGAAGAAACTGGCCGCTGGGGTCAGTTTGGTGATGAGCTTTTGCGCGTGAAGGATCGCCATGGTCGTGAATTCTGTATTGGCCCAACTCACGAAGAAGTGATTACCGATATGGCCCGTAACGTGCTGAGCAGCTACAAACAGTTACCGGTTAACTTTTACCAGATTCAAACAAAATTCCGTGATGAGCGTCGCCCCCGTTTTGGCGTGATGCGTTCACGTGAATTTATCATGAAGGATGCCTATTCTTTCCATCTGGATGCTGACAGCCTGCAAAAAACCTACGACGCCATGTATCAAGCCTACACGCGTGTATTTGAACGTATGGGCTTGATGTTCCGTGCCGTCGACGCAGATTCTGGCAGTATTGGTGGTAGTCAGTCACAGGAATTCCACGTATTGGCTGAGTCCGGTGAAGACCTGATTGCCTTCAGTGACACCAGCGATTACGCCGCTAACATTGAAACTGCTGAAGCATTGGCTCCGGTTATTGAGCGCCCTGCCGCTGCTGCTGAATTGGCTGTGGTTGATACGCCTAATCAACACACTATTGAGGCCGTTTCCACTTTCCTTAACGTCGCCCCCAGCCAAGTGGCTAAAACGCTGCTGGTGCACGGCGAGCCGACCGAAGACAACGAAACACCTCTGATTGCGCTGATATTACGAGGCGATCATGGCCTCAACGAAATCAAAGCTGAAAAACTGCCGCAGGTCAAAGCACCGCTGACCTTTGCATCGGACGCTGAAATCGCCCAACAGATGAACTGTGATCCCGGCTCACTGGGCCCGGTAAACGCTAACGTCCCGGTTATCGTTGACCGTAGCGCTGCGGTATTAGCCGACTTTGTTTGTGGCGCTAATGAAAACAATAAACACATGACCGGCGTTAACTGGGATCGCGATTGCAGCTTTACCGAAGTTGCCGATATCCGTGAAGTGGTTGAAGGTGACCCGTCACCCTGCGGTGAAGGTAAACTGGTCTTCAAACGCGGCATCGAAGTGGGCCACATCTTCCAGCTGGGTCAAAAATACGCGGCCGCCATGAACGCGACCGTGCTGAACGACAAAGGCCAGGCGCAGGTGATGACCATGGGTTGTTACGGTATCGGTGTAACACGCGTAGTTGCCGCCGCTATCGAGCAAAACAATGATGACAAAGGCATTATCTGGCCAGCCGGTTTAGCACCATTCCAAGTCGGCATCGTACCGATGAACTACGATAAATCCGAGCAGGTCAAAGAAACCGCTGACCGCGTTTACCAGGAACTGCAGGATTTGGGCATCGACGTGTTTATGGATGACCGCGACAAGAAAACCAGCCCCGGCGTTAAATTCGCCGATATGGATTTGATTGGTATTCCACATCGCCTGGTAATCAGCGACCGTGGCCTGAAGGAAAACCAGATTGAATATCAGGAGCGTCGCAGCCAGGAACGTCAGAACCTAGCCGCCGATGAGGCCGTTGCCTTTATCAAAGAAACGCTGAACGGCTGAGAAACAATCGACTAAGCACTGAAACTGCCCGCGGCTGCGGGCAGTTTTGTTTATACGTTAAGGCTTTTGATAAAGCCGTAGTCGATCAATACGCCGTTCAACATCTACCAAGTGTTTTTTATAAACATCACTTCCAATGCCACCGCGTCGTTCAAATTCCTGCTGATGAATGCCCTCGGGCAACCCTGATGATTGACGGGAAGAACACAGTCTCTTTAGCAAGCTCAGAGGCCGTTTGTTGCAGCTGTTCCGCACTGGAATCAGCAACAGCCAACTCGGCAAAACGAATGCCCGCTTGATCGGCCGCTAAATCAGCAAAACTGAACCCTGAACCCTGAACCCTGAACCACCTCGTTCCGTATCCAACAGCTCTTTGAATTCGCCAATAGAG
>Ga0209396_1004530_pt1 | contig 13478 bp, 7 predicted proteins | sample GOMGulsemesocosm_6_FD_184638 | JGI IMG/M metagenome (GOLD analysis project Ga0209396, IMG submission 184638) | Methane-oxidizing microbial communities from mesocosms in the Gulf of Mexico - GOM8C Gulf of Mexico (SPAdes) (version 2) | ecosystem: Environmental > Aquatic > Marine > Cold seeps...
AGGAATCACAAGGTCACAGATAACAAGAAATTAAACGAGCAAATATTATACTCGTCTAATTCCAATGGCGTAACTGAAAACTGACACCAAGCTGACAGTTATCAGGTACTATCGTGCTTGTTTTAGCGGCGAATTAAAGTAAACGTTTGGTTTGTACCAATGTTGCTAGAAGCAGCACTTAAACCTGCATTGCCACCAAAATCGGCACGTAGGTATTTACCATTGTCGGCTTTAATTGCGATTTGGTTGTTAGTAAGTTCTACAAGAAAAAAGGTGCCTGCTGCGGAGACAGAATCACTAGAGGCTTTTAGTGTGCCAAATAAATACGAATCCAATGCGACGTAATGACCATCAAAGGCTTTAATCGCCACCTTGCCATTGCCTTGGTTTTCAAAAGTGAAGCTCTCCCAAGTGCCAATTTGATCAGAGCCTGCAGAGATAAAGCTATTGCCACCGCTCATGCTGCGCATGTAATGGCCATTAGCTGTTTCTAAGTGAATAACATCGCCAATGAAAGGAAAATCAGGACGCTGAGGGCTTGCTTCTGAAGGGTATGTGAAGATACCACGCACTGGGTAGTGATCAGAAATATCCCATTCGCCCCAAAGCGCATCGATCGTAACACGGGGTGCAAACGCTTCTTGGTAAGCAGAAGTTGGCTGCAAGTTATTATTCGCAGTCAGTGTGTAATCTAGGTATTCCATATACGGCTGCTCGGCCCAAGCATTGGTATTGGCATCATAAGTATAATTATGACCACGGTTCTCAGGTTCCGTCGCAGCCAATACATTTTCTAGATAATCACGATCTTCTGGTAGACCAATTTTATTCACATTGAAATCGCCAGCCATAATGACAGCTTCGTCTGCTGGGATGTTTAGGCTACGGATATATTCCCCCATTTCATCTAGCTGAGCTAAACGCGCGCTGCGGTTAACATCATCATCAGAAGATTGCGTATGGGTCGCGAATACATGGTACGGGTTACCCTGCTTATTAATTTGGGCGTAAATGACAGAGCGAGTCGCTGCGCATTGAATACCATCGCACGGGTTATAGTTGAAGTCGTCTTCAAGGGTAAAAGGCCAGCGGGAAAGAATACGCGTGCCTGAGCCCATGATTTTGCCAACTTTAAAAACATCAGCCGTTTGATATGGGTATTCTGAACGAAGCTTGGCAAATAACTCATTGCTTGGAATATCATCGAAGACTTCGGTTAAAACCAATACATCATAATCCGCCATCATGGCAGGCATTTCGTCTAAGCGAGTATCAACCTTAGTAGAACCAAAAATAGTCGTCGCCCAGATGTTATAGCTCAATACATTAAGCTGGTTCGCGTTGCCTAGAGCTGGCTTGTTATCGTCTTCTTGTAATACATAAGTCAACTGGCCACCTTTAGCCAGATTAGCACCATTAAAGGCTAAGGTATTAGCATCGCCAGCAAGCTCAGTACGATAACGCTGAATCGCACTATCCGCTTGAGGAGCAATGGTTAAATCTGCGGTATTAGCACCAAAGGTTAAATCAGTACCTAAAGTTTGTTGAGTCAGATTAATTTGGTAGTCGTTGCTCGATAACTGAATGTTAAGGCTACGATTTTCTCCAGCATTACGGCTTAGCTTGGCTAGAGTCGCCGTTGCTAGTGGTGCCACTTCATAGGCATGCTGAATAGCATTGCCGTTACCAGAGATTGATACCTGTAAAGTATCTAAGGTGCTATTGGTGAAGACGATATTGGTATCCAATACCGTGGGTGCTTCAGACATCGCAAAAACAGAGCTGCTTAAAAGAGCAAGCGCTGCAGAGGTAAATATTTTTTTTATCATGTTGGACTCGTTCGTTTTGAGGGTGAGTTTATTATTATTTTTTTCACTAATGCTTATGCCTTATTCTACCTAAAACTTCATCCGAATGTCACGAAAGTCACACAAAGGCTTGAAAGGTTAGTCACAGGGGCTGGAATATCTTTGTGCATAACTTGTTTTAAACTTGGGTGAAGCTTGTGCGTAGCTATGTATAACTATGTATGGAAAAAAACGATCTTAAAAACCCCTGATATAACAAAGGTTTGGCATGTATTTCGGGAGTGGTGGGAAGATCTTTAAAGGGCGTCTAGCGATTGGCTTTTGCCGTATTTTGTATTGAATGTGGATAAGATTTCATGATGGTGGGTATTGTTTTCCACAGTTTCTGTGGATAACTACAAGCATAACTAGGCAATAACTCATTCAAACGTTTGTTTTAACTGGGGTGTTGTTAATTCGATGTTTTTTTAACCAATTGGTAACAGTGTTAAGCTCCATCATGGTTTGCTCTAGGTTTTTCTTTAGTAATCTCATTCGGTTTAAAGTTTTTTATCACTATTTGAAAGAATGCCCCTTCGGTGGATGGAATACACGTAATGCTGCCACCTAAGATTTGAGTAATTATATTGTGTAGGGTATGCATTCCTAAGCCAGAATGTCCTCTATTTCTGCTGGTCGTGAAAAACGGATTGAATATTTTATCGCAGACTTCTTTGTTTATACCGTGACCGTTATCCTTGTAATAAAGCTCTAATGATTCTCCTGAATAGTTCGCTTCAATGTAAATTCTCCCTATTTTCTCGTTAAAAGCATGTTCTAAAGAATTTTGCATCAAGGTTTGAATAATGCTGCAAATGGCATTGGGATAAGAATATATTTCGAGGCTTGGTTCACAAGTAATTTCAATTTTATAGCTGCCTGCCGATAATTCGGTATGGAGCTGCGCTTGGGCAATCTCGATTTGAGCATAAATATTAACCAGCTCCACGGCTTCGGCATTGGTATCAACAGCAACTTGTTTGAAACTATTCACTAAGTGAGAGGCTTTGCTTAAGTTATCTTTTAATAAGCCCAAACCTTCGTTAAGGGTATCGTAACACTCAACAAAATCTGTTTTATTCAAGTCTCCCTCGATCATCTTTTGCTGCATGCTCGAGATATTATCTTGTATATAAGATTGGGTTGTTACACATAACCCGAGCGGGGTATTAATTTCATGGGCAACGCCGGCAACGAGTTGGCCTAATGCGGCATGTTTTTCGGCATCGATTAGTTTATCTTGGGTCGTCTTTAGTTCATCAATCGTTTCGTTTAAACGAGTGATCATATTGTTTAGATCTTGGGTACGATTTTGAACTCTAGACTCCAGCTCTTCATTTAAAACTTCCAAAGCTGCTTTACTGCTATTCATTTCCGTATGGTATTGATGCACTCTATTTCTTAGTTGGTTGATTGCATTAGTCACGATTGATATTTCATCATAATTTAGCGGTGATCTATCGAGTAATAAGATGTTGTCAAAACTCTCTATATTTAAACTCTTAGCCCAATCAGACATTCTATTGAGATGACGGGTGATCATTTGATAAACGAGAAAGAGGATGAACAATGATACGGTAATGGTTTTAAAAAATTGCGAGCCGATAATAACAATGATCTTGTTCAACAAATTTTTATAAATCTCCTCTTTGGTAATCGCTATAACTAGCTTGCCCAGCGGTTGGATAACACCTTGATCGTTATAAGTTAGTGGAAAATGGAATTGCTCAATAATTTCATAATTTTTTATAACCCCGACTGATTTCAGAAGATTCCCTTTCTCATCGATTATTTGGCAAGCAACGACTCCTGGAAAGTTACTAATACCCGTTAGTTGGAGTAATAATTGATTGTAATCATAGTTCCATAAGCTAAATGAGAGAGTCGGCAAATAAACCGCTTCAATTCTAGAAATTGACGAGCTGATCTGCTTAATCTCAGTTTTGTAGTCAGAATAAATAATAATTGCTGAAGCGATTAATGTTATAAAAAAGCTGAAAGTGATTATGTAAAGTAATAAGCGACGACCTAGGATGCTGCTTTTAAACATTGGGTCTCATCTCCAGATATCATTAATTAGATATGTAAGGTCATAAAAGCTTAGTTAGGCTCTATTAGAGTTACAACTTGGAAGCTACTTTTGTTAACGAGTTTAAGGCTTATGACAGGAGTTAATTGATAGAGGGGTTGATTCCGTCTATTAGGGTAAAGATGTGCAATTACAGAGTGATTGTCGAAAAGATTAAGCTAAGATTACAAGATCTAATAAATTTTTATTTTACTAAGGACGTTATATGACCTCGCACAACTCGGAACCTGTGCCAGAAAGTTTAATTGAGAAGCTATTGAAAGATGAATCGACGGGCGGGATCTTACTTGTAATCGTCGCCATAATTGCAATCGTATTGGCTAATTCCTCCTTTAGCCATCTATACGAAGGGTTTTTAAACGTACCCGTTCAGGTGCGCATAGCCGAACTCAATCTTGAAAAACCCCTCTTCCTTTGGATTAACGATGGCCTAATGGCAATCTTCTTCTTCCTCGTTGGCTTAGAGATTAAACGTGAAGTGATGATAGGTCACCTATCTGAACCCTCTCAGGTTGTATTACCTGCGGTTGCAGCCGTTGCAGGTATTGCGGCTCCAGCCTTAATTTATGCTTGGTTGAATTATGGTAATGAGATTGCTATTCGTGGTTGGGCAATCCCTTCGGCAACGGATATTGCATTCGCACTGGGGGTATTTTCATTATTCAAAACCCGTGTGCCGGTATCTCTGAAACTTTTCTTATTATCAGTGGCTATCTTTGATGACTTAGGTGCCATCATCATCATTGCGATATTTTATTCGAGCGAGCTATCGATTGCTTCGCTAGCGGTAGCCGCTGGTGGTGTAGTTGTACTCGGACTGTTGAATTATCTTAATGTAAGACGCCAAGCAGCCTATATGCTGGTGGGACTAGTGATCTGGACGGCAGTATTGAAGTCTGGGGTTCACGCTACCTTAGCGGGCTTTGTGATAGCACTCTTTATCCCGTTATCGCTAAAGAACGAAGATGGCCATCCCATGCTGCCGCATCTTGAGCATACCTTGCACCCTTGGGTCGCCTTCTTGATCTTGCCTTTATTTGCTTTTGCTAATGCAGGGGTAAATCTTGAGGGAGTGACTATGGATGCGCTAACGAACTCAGTGACGCTCGGTATTGCACTCGGTCTAGTCGTTGGTAAGCAGATTGGTATCTTTGCGATCTGTGCCATTGTCATTAAGCTTGGTTGGGCCAAACTACCGCAAGGTGCAAGCTGGTTGCAGTTTTATGCGGTATCGATTCTTTGTGGCATCGGTTTCACTATGAGCTTATTCATTGGTACTTTAGCCTTTGAGGGTTTACCTGCTGAATACCTGACTCAAGTGAAACTTGGGGTACTGATTGGTTCGATTGTTTCAGCGGTATTAGCGGCGGGACTATTGATGATGTCTAAGGCGGCTCCAGAAGAGCAAGCAGCTCACTAGTCTTCAATGAATGCTTGATCTCATTTAATACTGAGGTGGAGTAAACAAGATTGAACAATTAAGCCCGTTATCTAGTCTAGATTACGGGCTTTTTTTGTTGTCACAAACGGGTTGTTAAATTGGGCTTTTAAATTAGAAATACAAATAATTAGCTTAACGGTAAGTGCCCTACTTTTACTAAAATCAATGTATCTTGTTCCACATACGGATCATGCTTACTCAAATGTGGACTTCTTAACCAGCTGCCTGCGGGATAGCGTCCGTGCTCATCGATAAACTCACCACTAATGACTAAAATCTCTTCACCGCCAAAATGTGTATGAGGCTGAAAATGTTCACCTGCAGGCCAAAAAACTAAGGCTGTGGATTCATTCACTGCTTGTTCAAGAGAGTTATTATTAAACTGATGCAGCGGCATGACTTTTAAACCACCGATGCCAGGCAGCCATTCTGTATTTTTGGTATCGATCCGAACCTGTTTATTATCGCCTATTTGAAACTGATGCAGTTTCACAAAAATAATACATCCCTCTTTACTAAAAGGCGCATGTTTAAACCCTTCAGGATTTCGAATATAACTACCTGCGGGATAGTCACCCGTTTCATCAGAAAATACACCCTCCAAAACGAATATTTCTTCGCCTAATGGATGTGGGTGCGAGGCGAAGCTCGCCCCCGCATCGTATTTAACAATACTGGTCGCATGACCCTGCTCGGCTTCTTCACGAGCTAAACGTTTACGCCAAACCCCAGGCATAGGACTTTCTGTCCATATCATTTCGTCTGTCTTGATGATGACTTGCTGTGAAAAATCGAGATTTAACATGATGACCCAATAACAGTTGTTAATAGAAGCGTCTTATTTTAGGGCTATGGCAAAGACTTTCATAGTAAGCACTATTAGGTAGGCTAGGTACTTTTAGGTACCTGTCACACATTCAGATTTTGCTTAATCAGGAGGTTAAAGGCACCCAAGGTCAAAAAATGGCACTTACAGTCACTTAATCAAACTGAACTGGCGTTTACAGTATTTGTTCCTAAAAACAAAAATACAGATCGAGCAAATGCATTATGTCTAAACGACTTATAGCGGGCCTAGTAGGCCTCAGCTTGTTATCAGCCTGCACCGATGATAACGATAAAAATAAAAGCGATTCTACCTATAACGCACAAATAACCCGCACAACCCATGGAACTGCGCATATCACCGCTCAAGATTATGGTTCGTTGGGATTTGGTCAAGGCTATGCATTTGCTGAAGATCGTTTTTGTACCTTGATGGATCAAATCGTAAAAGTACGAGGTGAACGTTCGAAGTATTATGGTCCAGGAGGTGCTGAGACTCAGGAGCATCTGCTATCTGATTTGGCGTATGGTGCATTGCGTATACAAGAGCGTTCTCTTAGCCAGTTAGCGCTGTTGGATGACAATAGCTCAAACATGCTGACAGGTTATGCTGCGGGTTTTAATGCCTACTTGAAAGATACTGGGGCCGATAATCTACCTGGTGCTTGTCAAAGTGCCGAATGGGTCTCAGAGATCACAACACAAGATTTAATGGCCTATTATTTAGACATTGCTACCTTAGCCGGGTCGCGTAATTTCTTACCTGCTATCGCTTATGCACAGCCACCCCAAGCGGTGATGGCCGCTCAATTTGTACAACAAGCACAGGTTAAAATATCGAAAGATCACGCTAGTAACGGTATTGCCGTGGGTAGTGAGCTATCTGCCACAGAAGGTGGTGTTCTGCTATCGAATACTCACTTGCCTTGGGAAGGTGAACTGGTTTATCACGAAGTTCATTTAACCATTCCTAATGAACTCGATGTCGCCGGTGTTTCTTTATCGGGCGCTATGGGCGTACAGCTAGGCTTTAACCAAAGCATGGCTTGGACGCATACAACCTCGCCGTCTTATCAATTCTTAATGTATCAATTGGCTCTCGATCCAAGTGACAGTACACGTTATATGCTCGATGGCATTTCAACGGCGATGACGAGTCATGCAGTATCGGTTGACGTGAAAGGTTTAGCCGAGCCGATTGTTCAAACCTATTACGACACCGTATTTGGCCCAATAGTAGAAGCAGATCCACTTGGTCTATCTTGGAATAGCCAAAATGCGTTCGCGATATTCGATATGAATATCGATAACGGTGGCTTTATTGCAACCTTCTTAAAAATGGCCAAAGCAGAAAACGTGACCGAACTGCAGCAAGTCTTTGAAAATAACGGTGGGGTGCCTTGGAACCATACAATGGCGACCGATACTACGGGTCAGGTATTTTATGCCGATACGACGTTTGTACCGAACTTGCACCCAATGGTTGAGCAGGCTTATCTTGATGTCGCGTTAACCCCAGACCCAACTAACATGTCTGAGCTTATTGTTGCCGGTGCGTTTGCTAATGGCCTAGTGATTTTAAGCGGCCATACCGCAGCGACATTACCGACCAATACGGCTGAGCAACGTATCAAGTCATCGGTTCCTTTCACCACAGCACCACAGACGTTTCGTAACGACTATGTGATGAATTCGAACGACAGTTATTGGCTAGCCAATCTTGAGCAACCGCTTGCCGCAGCTCCTAGCCGTTTTTATGGTAATGCCGGTGAAGTGCCACGCAGTTTCCGCACGCGGATGGGCTTAACCCAAGTAGAAGAGCTGCAAGCCAATTCGGTTACCGGTAAAACCCTACGAGATTTATTATTTGCTAACCGGGGTTTTACCGCTGAACTATGGCGCAATGAAATCTGTAGTGATAACCCAAGTGTGATTAAAAACAGTGCCGATGCCAATGTAGACCTTAGCAATGCTTGTCAGATTATTACCAATACGTGGGACGGTAAACTAGACCTAGAAAGCCGTGGTGCCCATCTATTCCGGGAAGCGGTGACGGCGGTTAAAACTTTAACCAATGCTGGTACGATCGATGGCATCCAAATGTTCACAATCCCTTATGATCAGCAAAACCCATTAACCACCCCAGCAGGTTTAACGGCAGAAGGGCGTAGTTTATTACAAACAGGTTTGGCTGATGGCATTACACGCTTGAATGAAAATAATATTGCCCTTGATGCTAAGTTAGGCGATGTGCAATTCACTCGTAAAGGCGACGAAAAAATTCCTCTACACGGTGGTTTGCAGAAAATTGATGGTGCCTATAATAAGATTGAATATCAAAACAAAGCCTATATGCATAGTACTATGCTACCTAAGTTAGTACGTGCAGATGTGGTGAATGAACCAACTAATTTAACCACGGAAGGCTATCTTATAAATTATGGTGCGTCTTATATTATGTCGGTAGAGTTTGGTGAAGCTGGGCCAGAAGCGAATGCCTTACTGACGTATAGCCAAAGCAATCACCAGAGCTCTGATTTCTTTAAAGACCAGACTCTGGCGTATAGCAATAAACAGTGGAGAAGCGTGCCATTCTCGACTCAAGCTGTTTCTGCGGCGGCGGTTGCCAGCAAGCAAGTACAGAGTGCGTTTTAACTTATGACGATTGGCGCCGGTACTCTCCCGGCGTCATCTTTTCTAAGCGTTTAAATGCCCGAGAAAAACTGGACGCATCGGCAAAGCCAATTTGTTGTGCTATTTGAGCAATGCTGAGGGTGCCAGAGCTTAATAAGTAAACCGCTTCTTTAATTCTTACTTTTTCTATTAGTTGGCGGTAATCGGTACCACTGTCTTTTAATCGTCGTTGTAAGGTACGTTTCGATACCCCTAACTGTTGAGCACTTTCTTCAATACTAGGAATAGTCGGTAAACTTAATAGAATATTATTCTCGAGACTTTGTTTGTAATCATTGCTATTACTCGCAGCCCCTTGAGGCAAGCCTATGTCGCTTAATAGCGTTGGGTCGACAGTTGAAAGTTTAGCATCGACTAAATGATTGGTTAAAAATATTCCAGAGACTTGCTGATCAAAATGCACAGGCACGGCTAAACCTGAATAGAGATTGCTATAACTGGGTTTGCTATAAGAAAAATAGGCCTTTGCATTATTCTTAGTATCAATTCCCAGCCTTCTAATATTTTCCAGAATTCCTGCCACAATCGCCTCGGTTAAGAAGCGTTCCATATAATCAGGCATACTTGACTGGCATGAAATGCGAATAAAAAAATCACGCTCATCATCAATGGTTAATTGGCTCAAGTGGGTTAAAGCAGAATAGTGTTGGGCAACGAGTTGCAAGGCATCTCGGATTGTCGATTGCGCGGACGCCGCATAACCCAACATCTCAAGGTCTGACATATGAATACTCAATCCATACTTTAAACCTAAGCTTGGATTGTCTGTACGCTCTAAGGCAAATTTAATTAAACGGTACGCAAGGTGAGTCGAAATCATATCGTCAGAGCGCAATACCACAGAAGAAGATAAGCCAACAGCTTCAACCACTTCGGTATAAGGAATGTGCGACAAATCGACTAGGTAGGCGATGATTTTTCGCTGGAAGTAAGATGGAATCTGTTTAGTATTTTCCGCTTCTCTAGAAGCCATGAATTCGGTGCCCGTTATTTTTATTAAGGGCCATCATACAAAAAAGCCTGCGAGACTTCCGTTAAGAAATGTCGCAGGCTTTAAATTACAGAGTAGATATTGGGTTGTTAGAAGACTAAACCTTCTGCAACCAACCGAACTTATCTTCCGCTTTGCCCCACTGAATATCATTCAGCGCCTGACGTAGCTTCTGAGTAGTTGCACCGGCTTCACCAGAACCCACAGTAATCTCTTCGCCATTATGAATCAGAGTGCCCACAGAGGTTAATACCGCAGCGGTTCCAGAAAGCGCCGCTTCCGTTCCTGGCTTTTTAGCACGCTCAATCAATTCGTCCACAGTAAAGTCACGCTCGGTTACGGTCATGCCCATATCGCGAGCGAGAGTTAAAATCGAGTCACGAGTAATACCATGTAAGAAAGAGCTATCTAACGCCTTAGTGATAATCTCGTTGCCATCAATCAAAATAAAGTTCGCAGCGCCAGTTTCTTGTACGTCGCCGTTAGGGCAGAAAAGGATCTGATCAGCATCGCATTCTTTACGCGCGCGAAGAATAGGACCTAATGCACTGGCATAATTACCACCACTTTTGATCATGCCCATGTGTGGCGCGCAACGCATGCCATCTTCTTCTAATAACAAGCGTAATGGCTTGGCACCGCTCTTGAAATAATCACCTACTGGAGAGGTCAAAACATACATTACAGACGTTTCAGAAGGCGCAGCGGCTTTACCAATCGCTGCTTCGGTGCCGATATGCGTAGGGCGAATGTACATAGAGCCTGGAGGCGCTGGTACTTCGTGTGCATATAGAGCAATACTGTCTTTAATCATCTGAGCCAGTTGCGCTTTATCAATCTCAGGCAGATAGAGCAGTGCGCTGCTCTGTGCCATGCGATCGATGTTGGCATCCATGCGGAAAAGATTCACGCTGCCATCTTCGTGTTTAAACGCTTTTAAGCCTTCGAAACAGGTGCTTGAATAATGTAAGACATGGGCACCTGGATGGAATTCTAATTTATCGGATGGAACGATGCTTGAAGCTGTCCAAGAATTATTGTCGAAAGTTGCCAATGCCATTTTCGGCATGAAAACTGTTCCAAATGCGGCCATGTCTATTCCTAACTCAATATTGTATCAATTGCTTATATTACTGATCGGCATTGGTCGCGAGCCAAGATGTCCAAAGTGAGATGACATTGTTGATTTTAATATCAAAGCCTAATTGATCCAGTTCGTTCTGGGTCATTAGTAAATCTTGTTTTTGCAGTGCGCGTTTATGGGTTTCAACGCGATAGGCCAGGTAGGTTTCCTGGAGGGTCTGACAGTCTTTTGAACTCATCAAACCACTATGAACAAAGGCGTCCAATAACCGCATATTGTCGGTTACGTGCGTAAGTTCTGGGTATTGGTGTGACCAAGCGAGCACACCGTACTGCACCATAAATTCGATATCAACAATGCCACCGGCATCTTGTTTTAGCTGAAAACGCACATCGGTAGTATTTTTCGAGCCCAGATTATCCCTCATTTTCTGCCGCATGGCTTGTACTTCTTCACTCAAGACTGGCTTTTCTCGTGTGATAGTGAGTATTCGCTGACGAATCTGTTCAAACCTGTCTTGCACCTCATCACTACCGGAAACCTTGCGGGCGCGGACTAAGGCTTGGTGTTCCCAAGTCCAAGCGTTTTCGCTCTGGTATTTGTCAAAGCCTGCAAGAGAAGTAGCAATCATGCCGGAGGCACCAGAAGGGCGTAAACGCATATCTACTTCATACAATTCACCGGCACGGGTTTGGGTGCTGAGTATGTGAATCATGCGCTGACCCATGCGGGTATAGAAGACACCATTATCTAACTCACGCGAACCGGAAGTGCTCTTACCTTTGGCGGTATCGTAAAGGAAAACCAAATCGAGATCTGAGCCATAACTCAGTTCGAGCCCGCCCATCTTGCCGTAACCGACAACGATGAATTCAGGGTCTAATACTTCCTCGTTATCCGAATTTCTGGGATAACCATGTTTGGCCACCATTTGTTGCCAAGCGAGATGACTGACCTTATCGAGTAAGACCTCGGCCAAATTGGTTAAATAATCACTCACTTGCATTAGGGTGAGTGCCCCTTGAACTTCATTCGCGGCGGCGCGTAATTTATGCGCATTGGCAAAATGACGCAGCTGATCCATCTGCTGTTCTAGGTCATCTTCATCGATGCGTAATAAGCGCAGGTGTAGCTCAGTAGAGAGATCTTGCTTGGTGACGGGGCTGTAAAACTGCTGCGGATTGAGTAATTCATCTAATAAAATCGGCGCTTGGGCAATATAGTCGGCCACCCATGGACTGATGCTGGCGAGCTTAATTAGATGCTTCAGGGCAGCAGGATTTTCACTGAGCAAAACCAGATACACAGTCCGGCGAACGATGGCACTGATGATGGGGATAATACGTTCAAATGTATCGACAGGGTTTTCTTGTTGCCATAACTGTTCTAGTAATAACGGCATCAGCGTATTTAAGCGTTCGCGACCAATGGTCTGCATGGTTTGTATTGCGCGCGCCTCACGAAACTTAGCGATTCCTTCTAGGACTTGGTCACTCTGGGTACAAGGATACTGCTGCAAGAAGGCTTTTTCTTCAGGACCATGACCCTGCTCAGCATCAAAGTGCCCCAACCATAAATCCTGCCAAGCTTGTTTTTCTACGAGTAAGGATTCGTTTTCTTGTTCACCTTCATCGTCACTGGGGGCAACGACCTGGGCGAAGTGATGACTTACTTTTTCTCTTTGGTTATCTAATTCTGCTAAGAAGTTTGACCAGCTATCAAAGCCCATGGCAAAGCTCATGCGCGTTTGTGCTTGGCTACTCTGCTGATAATCTTCGCTCGGTAGTAATTGAGTTTGTTCATCGTTAAGCGCTTGAATCACATGCTCTGCATCGCGTAAAAACAAATACGCTTGGCGTAATTCACTGCAGGCTTGGGCCGGTAAATAGCCTTCACTTTCTAAAATACTCAGGACGATTAACAGTTCTCGGGTTTGCAGTTCTTTTTCTTGCCCGCCACGAATTAACTGAAAAGCTTGTACGACGAATTCAATTTCACGAATGCCTCCCGAGCCGAGTTTTACATTGGTTTGTAAACCACGACGGCGCACCTCGGTATTGATCATAGCCTTCATCGAGCGCAAAGATTCGAAGGCGGTATAGTCGACGTATTGGCGATAGGTGAATGGACGTAAGATGGAAAGTAGCTCTTGCCCTGCATCGGTTTCTTCACCATTAACGATGCGTGCTTTCACCATGGCGTATCGTTCCCAATCGCGGCCTTGGTCTTGGTAGTATTCTTCGATCGAAGCAAAGTTCATCACCAGTGGGCCGCTTTCCCCATAAGGGCGTAAGCGCATATCGGTGCGGAAAACAAAGCCATCGATAGTGGTATTGTCTAGCGCCTGAATCAGCTTTTGCCCGACCTTGATAAAAAATTCCTGGTTGGATAGTTCGCGGCGGCCTTGAGCATTACCTGTGGTTATGCCAGATTCGGGATAAGCAAAAATCAGATCGATATCTGAACTGAGGTTTAATTCATGAGCCCCCAACTTACCCATGCCTAAC
>Ga0209396_1004539_pt1 | contig 13461 bp, 9 predicted proteins | sample GOMGulsemesocosm_6_FD_184638 | JGI IMG/M metagenome (GOLD analysis project Ga0209396, IMG submission 184638) | Methane-oxidizing microbial communities from mesocosms in the Gulf of Mexico - GOM8C Gulf of Mexico (SPAdes) (version 2) | ecosystem: Environmental > Aquatic > Marine > Cold seeps...
AAGTGAAGTTCGTCTTCCTGAAGGCGCTCTACGTACTCTTGGTGAGTTCGAAGTTAGCATCCAAGTACACAGCGAAGTATTCGCTACAGTAAACCTACAAATCGTAGCTGAAGCTTAATTTAAAGTCTAACTTTAGATTAATTTCAGAATAAAGCCATGGTGTATGCCATGGCTTTTTTTATGCCTGTAATTTGGCATAATAGCGATTTGTCATAAACCACTATTTTGGATAACCGGTACTATTTTGGGTAGCCAGTGATGGTACGAATCGATTGATATAATGGCTGTAGCTGTTTATACATCTTTAAATACACTTGGTTATACAGCGCATCATAAGTCGCCACGACTTCCGGCTGCGGCTGAAACACGTTATTTACCCGAGTCATTGCTGTAATTGCTTGATCAAAATCAGCATAAATACCCAGCCCCACCGCTGTCACAATAGCGGCGCCTAAACCCGATGTTTCAAATGTATGTGGGCGTTCTGCGGGCATATTAAAAATATTAGCCGTTAACTGCATCGCCACATCACTTTGTGAGCCACCCCCTGATACCCGCAGTGTGGTTATCTTGACCTTGTTACGCTTACTGATACGTTCTTTACCTTCCCGTAATGCATAGGCAAGCCCTTCTAATATCGCCCGATAGATGTGAGTTCGGGTATGCACATCGCCAAAACCAATAATACCGCCCTTGGCTTCAGGTCCAGGATCGCGCGCGCCAGGTGTCCAGTAGGGTTGTAACATTAGTCCCATCGAGCCGGGTGGGATCTCGGCAACTAAACGGTCGAATAATACTTCTGGTGCCACACCTTCGGCATCGGCAATATGTTGTTCCCGTAAGCCAAATTCTTTTTTAAACCAACTGATTAACCAAAAACCACGATAAATCATCACCTCTGAAGAATAGTGACGTGGTATCGCGGAAGGAAAGGGCGGTAAATGTGGCGTGGCTTCCACGTATTTGTCTGTGGTGATGTTAATGGTTGCCGTGGTGCCATAACTTAAACATGCAATGTTAGGGCGGTTGCCACCAGAGCCGATAATTTCGCAAGCCTTGTCGGACGCTGAGGCTATCACTGGTAGCCCAGCTGGAATGCCGGTATGGGCCGCAGCCTCCTCACTAACATGACCAATGAGTTCACCGGGTTCAATCAGCTTAGGTAACATTTGTGGATCTATGGCCAACATATCCCAACGCCAATCCGACTTTTTTAACCAGGCCAGTTTTTTGTAATCAAACGGAATATAACCGACTTGGCTGCCGATTGAATCAACAATATTGTCGGTAAATTTATAATTTAAAAAACCCGATAGCAGTAGATATTTGGAGGTGTCACGCCAGATCTCGGGTTGGTTTTGACGGATCCAAATGGCTTGTGATTTCTCCTGAAAACGCTGAATAATGTCTTCGACACGGGCAATTTTAAATAACCAGTTCCATGGCCATTGGATTGCTTCTTGTTGTGCATGGCGTTGATCTAACCAGATGATCGCCGGGCGTAATGCTTTACCATCACTATCTAGGTTGATCACAGTGCCGCGTTGGGTGGTGATCGACATACCGACAATATCTTGTTTATCGATCTCGGGGTATTGTTTCAGATCTTGCCAAAGTAAATCACATGCTTGCTTTACCGCTAACCAGTAATAATCAGGATCTTGTTCGGCCCAACCGGGTTGTGCTGAAAAGTACGGGCTGATCACTTGTTGACCTTTGGCGAGCAAGTTACCTTGATGATCAAAAAGCAATGCGCGGACACTTTGCGTGCCATTATCAATACTTAACAAATAACCTTGTTGTCGGTCTGATGTTAATCGTGATGCTGCTGGAGTACTACTGTCCATGTAAATCCTCTCCGACTGAGTTAGTTGACAACTGTGTTAGCTGAACTAGCGCCCTGTGTTGATAAAAAATGGCTATGCTTTGGCAAACTATAGTAACGCACTATGATGTCTTGATAGCGACTTAGTTCTTGCTGCCACAGCTCGTCATTCCAGTGTAACGCGGCTTGGCAAAGTGGCTGTAATTGCAGGAATAACTGCTCACCACCTTTCGCTAATAATAACCCGATGCGACTACGACGTAACAGTAGATCATCCAGGTGAACGACCATTTCGTGATGCAATATCCATTTAAGCTCGGCAAGTAAGGTATTGGTACTGGCAATTGGCTTAAGTTCATTGTGATCCGCATTATTGATTAAGTGACTATAGTGTTTACCATACTGACTTTTTAATCGCTGTATTTGTTGCTGATGTAAGATGCTATCGCCGGGTTTATCTGTGATAGGTTGAAATAGTTTGGCAGCTTGTAAGTCGATCAAGTTCATATCCGGCAGGTAATGCTGCGCGACTTTTAATACATCCAGCGCGATCAATCTGAAAGTGGTGAGCTTACCGCCTGCAACACTGATCAAGCCTTGTTCATTCCAGATCGAATGCTCACGTTTTTCATCTGAGGGTTTGGTCTTTTTCGGGTGTTTTTTGTTACTGGCATTACTACTGGCACTGTTACTGACTACAGGGCGGATCCCTGCATAAGTGGAAATCACATCGACTTCGCTGATATTGGCTTGTGGGAACTGCTTGTTGATCCCGGCAAGTAGATAATCTACTTCGTTTTGACTGATGCAAGGTTGTTGATCTAAGCCGCTATCATGATCAAGATCCGTGGTACCAATCACAGTGCTATTCTCCCAGGGGAAAGCAAAGATAGGCCGCTTGTCTTCAGGGTGAAAGTAGCTAACCGAATAGGCTAGCGGTAAGCGCCAACTGGGTACGATTAAATGACTGCCTCGCAACGGTCTAATAGCTTTTTTGGCGTGCAGTTGCTGGCGTAATTTATCGGTCCAAGGCCCCGTAGCGTTGATTACAACTTTTGCTTGGAGATTAAATGTTTGCCCGGATACTTGCTCCGAGGCTGTAATGCCGGTGACTTTATCCGCTGTTTTAATTAGCTGCTCAGCGCTAAGATAATTGATTGCTGTGCCGCCTAGTTCTTGTGCTTCTTGTAATACTCGCATCACCAATCTGGCATCATCCGTGACAGCATCAGCGAATTGGGTGGCCCCTTGTAGTTTGTTCTGCTCAATCCCCGGCGCGTGAAAGTCAGCAATACCATGATTAATATAACTGTGATTACGTTTGCCACCAATCCAATCGTAGATGGTCAGTAAACTGTTAAACACCAATGGCCCGGGAAATTGATATTTATAATGGCCCATCAAAAATTGCAGTGGATTGACTAAACCGGGTAATTCGTTAAGTAGTTTTTCCCGTTCAGTCACGGCATCCTTGGTCATATTATATTGACCGCTGCCCAGATAGCGTAATCCACCATGCACCATTTTTGAGGACTTGCTTGATGCCCCCCAAGCAAAGTCTTGTTGTTCAATTAACAAGACTTTTAATCCGGCTTGGCTGGCGGTTAACAGGATCCCAGCTCCGGTAATACCGCCGCCAACGACGATCATGTCCCACACTGTATTATTAGCGTCTTGTTGGATCTGAGAGAGGCGCTGTGCTCGGCTCAAACTGGCTAATACATGACTCATACAACCTCCTAACTGACTTGTTCTTGTGGTTTGTTATCATCGCTTGTTAGCACACTCAGTGTTGACTCTTGCTTTGGTGCTACAGTGGATGCTGATTCAATGAGACAGTGTGGATTCATGATCTGTTGCGGATCAAAAGTATCACACAGTGATTGAATCGCTTTGATGGTCAATGCGCCTTTTTCTGTGATTAAGTAGGGTTGATGATCTTTACCGACGCCGTGTTGATGACTAATGGTGCCTTGGTTATTAACAATGATCTCCGAGGTGGTGTGCTTTAACTTTGCCCATTGCGCTAAAGTTTGCTGATAGTCTTCACCGGCTTTGAAAATATAGGTGGTGTAAATACTAGAGCCTTGTTGGTAAAAGTGGGAGAGATGGGTAAACACATGCAGCTGTGGAGAACCTGCTGTTGGATCCTGCTCTAGTATTGTGCGTAGATTGGTTTCTATTTTAGTTAATAGGTTATCGACGTTGTGCCAATCAGTTGCTGTTTCTAGCGTATCAACGACATAGCCTTTTTGCCACAATGCTTCACGGAAGTAGGGCATGGTAAAGCGTTTTTCCGCCCATTTGTTGCCCATGAATGAACCGGTATATAAGCCTTGATGTGCTTTGGTTATTTTCTTCAATTGCTTTAATGCACTACGGCATTGGAATTTGGTACCAGTTAAGCCAAATGTCATCATGCATTTGCCTTCTTTGGTGCCAAATATCGCTAGGGCTTTTTCGAGTAACTTGATCTGTTTTTCGTGTCCGGCTAAGGCGAGTTGAGTTTCGGTTTCAATGGCGTTACTCAGGCGGAGCATCGACAGTTGAATATCTGATTGGACTAACGTTTTGGCCGCGTCTTTGGCTTGCTGCCAGCTAGGAAAGAAAGTCACGTAGAAGTTCTCTTGTGCTGCTAATTTACGTACTCGTACTTTGACTTCCGATAAGATGCCAATACGTCCTTCCGAACCCATTAACAACGCCTTAATATCGGGGCCTGCTGCCGACGCTGGGAAGGTGGGAATATCCAAGCGACCGACAGGGGTGATGACTTCACCACCGGCAAATAATTCTTCAATACGACCATAACGTAAAGACTGCTGACCACTAGAGCGGGTTACTACCCAGCCGCCAATGGTTGAAAGCTCAAAAGATTGTGGGAAATGGCCTAAGGTATAACCTTGTGCACGTAATTGAGCTTCGACTTGTGGACCGGGGGTACCAGCACCAAACGTGGCTATTTGGCTGTCAGTATCGAGTGCGATAAGTCGGTTCATTCGGCCCATATCAACGGTTAAGATAGCCTGTTCTGATGCAAATGGATTAATATGCCCGGCTACACTGGTACCGCCACCATAAGGGATAACCAGAATATGTTGTTGCTGGCAAAAGCTGAGAAGTTCGACTAAATCATCACTGTTTTCTGGAAATGCTACGCCATCAGGGAAGTATTCGAAGTCGCCACTACGCATGGCTAACCAGTCTGGTAAACTTTGCCCGCGCGCATGGCGAACTCGCACTTCTGGGTCAAGATTAAATAATGGGTGATTAGGCAACCGTGAGGCGGGTACTTGGTTGATGACATCCTCAAGTTTTGCATCTATTAGTGGCGTCGTGGTACCGACTTTTGCCAGTAAAAAAGCATCTGCAGTACTTGGTAAATCTAATTTATTGGCTTCATCGCCCCAACCATTCCAACGTTTCATACTCTTATCTTCCCTGTAATATTTTTGTGTATCATAAGTTTAAGCGTAAAGGTCGGTTGATCGCATTGTCGTATTAAGCCAAGATAAGTATCAAATTAGGACTCACTCACAATACCTCAGGGTAATGCTGGTTATACTCATAAGTTCGTATTGGATAAGGATGATTCAGTTATGATGGGGCTAGGTTCAGTATCAGTGCCAGTAGTAAAACAGTATTTACGCTATGTCGAAACCCTCGATATTGATGTTTCGGCATTGTTGTTGCGCAGCAATATTGCCGCTACGACACTGGCACAAGAAAGTGAACGCATTACTGGTGAGCAACTGCAGACATTTTTAAGCAACCTGATTATTGCTACAGATGATCCGTTATTTGGCCTGAAAAGTGGTGCTTTTGTCGAACCGAGTTCTTACAGTGTGCTGGGTTATATTTCGATGACATGTGCCACGCTTGAGCAAGCGCTGGAACGTATCCAACCTTATGAAAAGTTGGTGGGTGATATGGGCGTGACATCAATCAAATACCAACCACAGCAGATATGTATCAATTGGCACTGTGCTTATACCTTTGCAGATGTACGAGCGCAAATAGTAGATAATGTGTTTTCCTCTTGGCTCGCTTATGCACGTTGGTTATCGGGGCAAGATTTAGGGCCTTTGGCTGTGCATTTACAGCGTGCAGAGCCTGCAGCAGACATTATTCATTATTATCAGCAGGTTTTTGCTTGTCCGGTATTGTTTGCGCAGCCAAGTAATAGTCTTATTTTATCGCGTGAACACCTTAATATCCCGTTACGGCAACCGGATCATAGCTTACGACAAACCCTTGAGTTGCATGCGGCTGGGCAAGTTTCTGCACTGGGCGATACGCATAGTTTTAGTGTCCGAGTTCACGATATTATTCGTATTTTGTTATCCAAAGGCATTACCCGTAAAGATATGGTGGCTGCACAGCTGAATATGAGTGAGAGAACTTTACAGCGAAAACTGCAGCAAGAACAAACCAGTTATCAAAAACTGCTCGATGACGCGAGGTTATCATTGGCACAGCAGTACTTGACCGAAAGCAAGGCTGGAATGGATGAGATTGCTATACTGTTGGGATTTAGTGAAACGCGTTCTTTCTTTCGTAGCTTTAAGCTATGGACAGGGCAAACCCCGAATGTTTATAGAGAGTGCGCAGAGAGTGTAGTTCACAAAAATCAGGTTAAATGAGTGATTTATAGTACTCAACACTTTCATTCTTTGAGTATGAGTACTAAAATTTGCCCCAAATAATAAAATGAAACCCTATACTGCTTCACAGCAGGATGCAATTAGTGAGTATATGATGAAAAAAATTACAACAATGATCGTGGCGTTAACATGTTTAGTTCCTTCTCTTGCAATGGCTGGCGGTGATATCGCTGCTGGTAAAGCGAAAGCGGGTGTATGTGCTGCTTGCCATGGTGCTGCTGGTATTTCTGCTGTGCCTATGTACCCAAATCTAGCGGGTCAAAAAGAAATGTATTTAGTAAATGCATTAAAAGCCTATAAAGCCGGTCAACGTACTGGTGGTATGGCGCCGATTATGTCTGGTCAAGCGATGGCTTTATCTGATGCTGACATGAATAATTTAGCTGCGTATTTTGCAAGCTTAAAATAACACTGAATTCGTCTCGACGTAAGCCAGTATATAAAGCCTCATGATGAGGCTTTTTTATTAATCAAAAACCCGCCAAACAGCCCCCGCGACTAAATTTTTCCCACTTCACTGGTTATTTCATTTCCCCTACAGGGATATTTTTAGGATAATGGCTAATCGCACTAAATTTCGTGAGCGCTAGCATGGCCGACAAACGTCAAAACCAGTTTCAAAATCAGTTTTCAAAAGATAAAAATAAAAAAGACAGTGCTGTTGATGCGCTAAAAGTACCGCCGCACTCGTTTGAGGCTGAACAATCGGTGTTAGGTGGCTTATTCATTGATAATGAAGCCTGGGATCGTGTAACCGAATTTATTGTGGCGAAAGATTTTTACAGCCGCCCACATCAGCTTATCTTCGAAGCAATGGCGAAGCTGGTGGATCAGCATATCCCACTGGACATTATTACCGTTTCTGAATGGTTAGATAACGAAGAACTGCTCGATGATGCCGGTGGTTTTGCGTATTTGGGGGATATTACCAAAAATACTCCAAGTGCGTCGAACATTACTGCTTATGCCAACATAGTGCGTGAGCGTGCTGTGGTACGTGAATTGATTGCGGTTGCCAGTGATATCAGTGAATCAGGTTATGAGCCGCAAGGGCGTAAAAGTACCGACCTACTCGATTTAGCTGAAAGTAAAGTATTTCAAATTGCAGAATCAAGACAGAGCGAAGGCCAAGGCCCAAAAAATCTAGAAAGCGTGCTGCAAGAAACCGTTGATAAAATTGAAGAGCTTTACCAAACCCCACATGATGGTGTTACCGGTGTAGCGTCTGGTTATAACGACCTTGATGGCATGACTACGGGATTCCAACCATCTGATTTAATTATTGTTGCTGCGCGTCCATCTATGGGGAAGTGCATTATTTCTGGCTCGAAAATATTGGATCCATTAACTGGTCAATTGCATAGCATTGACGATCTTGTGGCATGCGAGCAAGCAAATCTAGCCACAGTTAATAACGATTACACACTGTCTATCACTCAAGCATCGGCATTTGTTGATGATGGTATGAAACCGGTATTCCGCGTTAAAACAGCATTAGGTCGAGAGATATCAACGACACTCACGCACCCGTTTTTAACCGGAAATGGCTGGTTGCCACTAGAAGATATTAGCGTTGGTGAGAAAATTGCCGTACCGCGCGAGTTGCCTTATTTTGGTGATAAAGCCATGCCTGAGCATGAAGTGAAAGCATTAGCTTATTTCATTGCAGACGGTGGTACGACACAAACCAATCCAATGTTCACCAATGTGAATCCTGTGATTAGCCAAGATTTTATCAATGCAATTGAACAATTTGATGCAGTCTCAGTGAAACCGGTATTAGCAGAAGACAGAACACCATCATTTAGAGTCAGTGCCGAATCGTCGCAAGTTGAAGCGTATAGAAGTCAATTTGCAAAATTGCTAACGCAGAGCATGGCAGCTCAGAATATCACCGGTAATGATCTTGCTGGGTTATTGTCGGTTAGCAAGGCGAGTATCAGTCAGTGGTGTCATGGTCATTGTGTGCCAGAACAAAGTACATTGACGATATTACTCGAGAAACTTAATGTTACGTTAGCGGATGCAAACGTACCAAGCTATGCCGCAATGGCGAATAATAGTATCAATAGCGTGACACAATGGTTAATCGCCCATGCGGTATGGCATAAAAGTGCATTAGAAAAAGCCATTCCGGATGCAGTTTATTGCTTACCAAAATTACAATTAGCATTATTCATCAACCGTCTATTTAGCTGTGATGGAAGTGCGTTTGTGCAAGCGAATAACCAAGCGAGATTAAGTTACTCATCTTCAAGTTATGCACTGGTTCATGGCTTGCAGCATTTGTTACTGCGTTTTGGCATTATTGCGAAAGTGCGCGAAAAAACAAGTAACTATGATGGTGCAACACCTTATGAATTAGAGGTGCTGGATCAGCAAAGCATACAAATATTTATCAGTGAAATAGGCATTTTTGCCAAAGAACCAGCGCTTGAAAGTGTGTCACAGTTATTAGCTGATAAAGCACTGCACACCAATAAAGACACCATGCCAGAGTCTGTCAGTCAGTATATTTTACTGAAAAAAGCAAACCGCTCATGGCGACAACTATTCACTGCCGCAGGTAAAGCCTATCCTGAAGGTTATAATCCTCACCTGCAAGGTGAAAGTGCCAGAGGCATATCTCGTCGTCGCTTAGCTTTGTTTGCTGAATTATTACAAGATGATTATCTCCAGCAGTTAAGCCAGTCAGATTTATATTGGGATGAAATTATCGAAATTGAGTATCAAGGTGATAAGCAAGTTTATGACTTAACTGTGCCTGATACCCATAATTTTATTGCCGAAGATATTTGTATTCATAACACCACGTTCGCGATGAACTTATGTGAGCACGCAGCATTAAATGAAGATAAACCAGCGGTTATTTTCTCGCTGGAAATGCCTGCAGAACAGATCATGATGCGTATGCTGGCGTCACTCGGTAAAATTAATCAAACCAAAGTACGTACCGGCCAGCTAGATGATGATGATTGGGCGCGTTTATCAGCAACCATGAAGAGCATGCTTGAACAGGGTAAAATGTACATCGATGATAGCTCGGGTTTGACCCCGACTGAGGTACGTTCGCGATCTCGTCGTATTGCCCGTGATCACGGTGGCATCAGTATGATCATGATTGACTACCTGCAACTTATGCGTGTCCCTGCATTAAGTGAAAACAGAACCTTAGAGATTGCTGAGATCTCGCGTTCATTGAAGTCCCTTGCCAAGGAACTTAAGTGTCCCGTAATTGCCTTATCACAGTTGAACCGCTCGTTGGAGCAACGTGCAGATAAACGCCCGGTTAACTCGGATCTGCGTGAATCAGGCTCTATTGAGCAGGATGCCGATTTAATTATGTTTATTTATCGTGATGAAGTTTATAACGATGATTCTCCAGATAAAGGTACCGCCGAAATCATTATCGGTAAACAACGTAATGGCCCGATTGGTAAAGTCAGACTGACCTTTAATGGTGAGTTCTCACGTTTTGATAACTTTACTGGTCCTGCTTATGATGATGATTATTAAGGAATAGCTATGCGTTCAGCAACGGCTGAAATATGTTTGCAGTCATTGCAGCATAACGTTAAACAAATAAAAATACTTGCGCCAAACAGTAAAATTATGGCGGTTGTAAAAGCGAACGCTTATGGTCATGGTCTACTTGCTGTCGCGAGGGCGCTTAAAGCGGTTGATGCATTTGCAGTGGCACGTGTTGAAGAAGCACTAACGCTGCGCAGTGGTGGCATTGTCAAACCGATCTTGTTACTTGAAGGTTTCTTTTCGACTGATGAGTTGCCGATTTTGGTGGCGAATAACATCCAAACATCGGTACATATCGAGCAGCAACTTGCCGAACTCGAAGAAGCCGACTTAGATGCGCCAATTCATGTTTGGTTGAAAATGGATACCGGCATGCATCGTTTGGGTATACGTCCAGATAACTGTAAGCGTGCGATTGAACGATTGAAGAACAATACTAATGTGGTGCAACCCGCACGGTTGATGACCCATTTTAGTTGTGCGGATGAAGCTGACCCGAGTATCACCCAACGTCAAATTACTATATTTGACGAATTAGTGGCTGGTGAAGAAGGTGAACATTCTATTGCTAACTCTGCGGGTGTATTGGCTTGGCCAAATGCGCATCGGGACTGGATCCGCCCTGGCATTATGTTGTATGGCGTGTCACCTATGATAGGTGCTACTGCGGTAGAGCATAATCTAAAACCAGTGATGACATTAACCACAGACTTAATTGCAGTGCACGATATTAAAAAAGGCGAAACCACGGGTTATGGTGGTATTTGGAGTGCACCAGAAAATACCTGCTTAGGTGTTGTTGCTGTGGGTTATGGTGATGGTTATCCACGCATGGCCCCAGAAGGTACACCGGTATTAATTAATGGTCGTATCGTGCCGATTGTTGGCCGTGTATCTATGGATATGTTAACGGTTGATTTAGGCGCTGATTGCCAAGATAAAGTCGGTGATAAAGTGGTTATGTGGGGTGCTGGTTTACCAGCTGAATTAGTAGCTGAACATATCGGCACCATCGCATATGAGCTGGTAACTAAGCTTACACAGCGTGTTACGCTCAAGTATTTATAAAAATTTAGTTGATTGTGATACCGATATTTTCATTCCGAAAGCCAACGAAAATTAAGTCATATCAAGGTATTATATTTATAAGTAACACTGGGTCATGAATTTAAATGCAACAAATGGACTGGAATATGCATGTTTCATCTGCAATTTGCTATTTAATTGCGCTATCATGCCCCCTGAGTTTAAGCTCTACTTACTTAATCTTAGGTTATATTTGTATCGATAACGGTCAATTATAGTGTTATTTCATCGATATTCAGTTGTTAGTACAGCATTGTTTAATGGGCCTAAGGATAACGGTTAAGCTTAGTTTATCTCATTTTTTATCATTTAATTTGCACAGCAGTTAGAGGGGCATATGACAGAGAACAATACGACGCAAAGAAATCTTCCTAGACAGGAAAGAAGCCTTGAAAGAGTAAAACAAATTATTGATTCAGCAGCGGCTTTGTTTGATGAAATCGGCATTGCCAATGCGACCCCTTCTGATATTGCTAAAGCATCGGGTTTAACCAGAACATCCTTGTACCGCTATTTCCCTAATAAAGCATCCATTATCCGTGCATTGGCTGAACGTCATCTACAAGCACTGGAATTACGCTTCTCAGCAGTCGCAAGTGATTTACCCCTTGAAGAACGTATTGAACTCGTTATCGAAATATATGCTGAATTTTACCAGAAAGAACCGGGTTATATGGCGGTTTGGTCAGGTGTTGATTCATTACCTGAGCTTAAAAGTATTGACCAGTCAGCGCTGGATTTTCATTCCGCTGTGATCCAAAATCAAATGGTGAGCATTGTCGCTGATGATCTTGATAGTGAACAGATCAAAATGATCTCGGTTATCTTACCGCGTACTGTCGGTTCAATCTTACGCTTGGCTGTGCAGGAACCTGAATCAGCAGATAAATATGTACATGAAGCAAAAGTATTAGCGAAAGTATACTTGACGCATTACGCGGACTTAGCGGGTTATAAGCTTAAGGTTAATCAAAGCGATGATTAACAACATAACGGCGTTTATTGTTGTCATATTAGCGCACTAGATACGAGTATAATAACCGAATAAACTAGCAGTGTTGACTCACTATAGATACTGCTAGATACCAGCCTCAATTAGCACTGGATGCTGACCTCTCAAATAATGGAACTGTTTTTATGCCTATCTCTTATGTTGAACCTGTATTTCGTCCGCCGAGTGAATGGCGCTCACTGATCTTACAAGTCGCCAATGGCTGTTCTTGGAATAACTGCACTTTTTGCGATATGTATACCCAACCGCAGAAAAAATTTCGCGCAAAAAAAATAGCCGATATTGAAGCCGAAATTTTAAGTGTTGTTGCCAGCGGTCAAAAGCATCAGCGCGTTTTCCTTGCTGATGGTGATGCCATGACATTACCGTTTAAACGCTTAAAAGAGATCTTGCTGCTGATCCGCAAGCACATGCCTGATGTGCAAAGAGTCAGTGCTTATTGCCTACCTCGAAACATCAAAAGCAAATCACTGGCAGAGCTTTATGAGTTATGTAACCTAGGCTTAGGCATTGTTTATGTTGGCTGTGAAAGCGGTGATGATGAAGTATTAGCGTTAGTTGAGAAAGGTGAAACTTACGCTTCACAGCTCGATGCGTTATACAAACTCAAAGGTGCAGGCATTAAAACCTCGGTGATGATATTAAATGGCCTAGGTGGCACCGAGTTTACTGAGCAGCATGCATTAAACTCAGCCCGCTTAATGAATGAAGCACAGCCTGATTATTTGTCTACATTAGTGGTGTCTTTTCCATTAGGGCAAGCCAAGTTTGCCAAGAATTTTGTCAATGGTTTCCAGTTGCCCGATCAGCAAGGGCTATTTTTGGAAATGCAAATGTTACTAGAAAACTTGGAACTGAAGAATACCGTATTCAGGTCTGACCATGCCTCTAACTACTTGTCCTTGAAAGGTTCGTTAGGGCAAGATAAAGCACAGTTATTAGCGCAAGTACGTGGTGCAATTGCAACCCCAGAACAAAGCGGTCTACGTAAAGAATGGCAGCGCGGGTTATAACCATTATCTTTGCAACAGCATAATTATTATCTGTTAACAATCTAGCTGTCATATTTTCAACATTTAGCGCTGCTAGTATCACCGTAGTTTTAGAAGAAGTATCACCGTAGTTTTAGAAGAAGTATCACAGTAATTTAGAAAAAGTAGCAGACAAGATGACAACCAGAAAGGGCAGTGCTATGGTTGCTAGGTCATATTTTAATAAAGATAACCTTATGGTTACCAAAGGTTTGATAGTTTTTATCTATTAAAACGATTGGCTCAAACAATTGGTTTAAGATTATATTTAATGTGAAAATTATGCCGTAAATAAGCGGATATTTAATTAAT
>Ga0209396_1004540_pt1 | contig 13459 bp, 8 predicted proteins | sample GOMGulsemesocosm_6_FD_184638 | JGI IMG/M metagenome (GOLD analysis project Ga0209396, IMG submission 184638) | Methane-oxidizing microbial communities from mesocosms in the Gulf of Mexico - GOM8C Gulf of Mexico (SPAdes) (version 2) | ecosystem: Environmental > Aquatic > Marine > Cold seeps...
TGGATAAAAATGATTTTACCGACAGCATGTTTTCTCCTCGCATTGCAGTGGTTGCCAACATTGATGATCACAACACGATAAAAGCGAGTTGGCAACAATCGTTACGCATGAATACCATGACGGATCTTTATATAGAAGAACTTGAAGGTAATCAAAATGATCCGGAAGAAGTCAAAGCATTTGAACTTTCATACCACCATATTTTTAATGCTAAAATGCACACAAATCTAACTTTTTATACGTACGATGCTGAAATTATTGCTTGGAGTGGCGACAAGTCGGAGCTAGTTGGTGAACAAAAATCCAGCGGTGTAGAATGGGAACTCATCTATCAAATCAGCAATGTTACTTTTGGTATGAATCATTCCTATCTCAAACTTAATGATTGGGACTTTGTTGCTAAGGAAGATAACGGTTCAAAATCTCAAAAAATTAGTCTCTCGGATTTTTATCTAAATAGAAGTTTTCTATCATTAAATAGCACGGGCAATAGCCTCACCTTTTGGTCCAACAATACCACTAAATTATGGTCAGATATCCGTTTGGGAGATGACTTTATCTTGCATGTTGATGCCAGAATTATGTGGAAACTAGAGTATGGCAATGATTTGTATTCTATGTATGACAATGCTTACGCTGCGGTAGATAGCACCGCTTTAACAGCTAAGGATTTAGAAAATTATACTGAGGGTCTGCAAAATTTGAGTGAATATCAAAAGGTAATTGATGAGAAAGAGCCCTTTGGACGCTCTATAAGTCTTAATGCCTCTTTAATTTGGAATGTACCTTATTTTAACAACACTAAACTGAGTCTTTACGTGCAAAACCTTATTAACTTTGATGATAATAAACGACAAAAGTCAGTAAACTATGGTTTTGTTCCAATTAGTAGTTGGGTGGAAGAGCCCCGTACTTTCTGGCTGACATTAGAAACTGAGCTTTAATATAGTGGTGCCACCATTAAATGAACTCAATTTTAGTCACTGTTATTTTTTAGTAGGTAAGTGACGTTATTATTAAAGAATAATATTAACGAACCGAAATAATTTGGTGAGGAAAATCATTGCAAGCGCCAACATTCCAAATCGCCTTAATTCACCTATCAGTAAATACTAATTAAAGAACACCAATGCCTCTTGATGTCGGAGCAATACTTGTTTTCTATAACATTATAAGGGCGAGTCGTTACACTATTCTACCGCTCGCCTTTTTTCATAAAGTGACTTGGAATTAAAAAGCTTCACTTAAATAGTTAAACTTCCTCTTCATCTTCTACACGTACACCCCAAACATCATGTTCATCTGCATGAATTATTTGTACCCAAAGTTGATCACCTGGCTTAGCATCAAAGTCATCCGATAAATATACTTTACCGTCAACTTCTGGTGCATCCATGTAAGAACGTCCAACAATACCAAGGTCATTCACTTCATCAACTAAAATGAGGTACTCTTGACCAATACGTGCTTGTAACTTATCGGCACTAATTCTCGCTTGTACTTCCATAAAGCGTTGTAAGCGCTCTTCCATCACATCTTCTGAAACATGATCAGGTAAAGCATTCGCCGTAGCACCTTCTACTGGTGAGTATTTAAAACAGCCAACACGATCTAATTGCGCTTCTTCTAAAAATTCAAGTAATTCTTGAAATTCTTCTTCTGTTTCGCCCGGAAAACCAACAATAAAGGTGGAACGAATAACCAGTTCAGGACAAATTTCACGCCATTTAGCTATACGCTCTAACACTCGGTCTGAGCTACCAGGACGCTTCATTAATTTTAAGATACGTTTATTCGCATGCTGAAAAGGAATATCTAAATACGGTAATATTTTACCTTCAGCCATTAATGGAATGATTTTATCAACGTGAGGATATGGGTAAACATAATGTAAACGTATCCAAACGCCCTGTTTGCCTAATTCTTCACATAACTGCTGCATGTGAGTTTTAACTGGCATACCATCCCAAAAATCAGTTTTATGTTTTACATCAACACCATAAGCAGAAGTATCTTGAGAAATAACTAATAACTCTTTAACGCCAGCTTTCACTAAACGTTGCGCTTCACCTAATACGTCACCTACCGGGCGAGAGTCTAAATCGCCACGCATTGATGGAATAATACAGAAGGTACAACGGTGGTTACAGCCTTCAGATATTTTTAAATAAGCATAATGTTTAGGCGTCAATTTAACGCCTTGCTCTGGCACTAGATCAATAAATGGATTATGAGCAGGTTTAGTAACATGCTCATGTACTTGAGCTAAAACTTCATCGTAAGCATGAGGGCCAGTAACACCTAAAACGTTAGGATGAAGTTCAATGATTTCGTCCTTTTTGACACCTAAACAACCAGTAACCAATACTTTACCGTTTGCCGCTAACGCTTCGCCAATAGTATCAAGAGACTCTTGCACCGCTGAATCAATAAAACCACAAGTATTAACTATGACGAGTTCGGCATCGTCGTAGCTATTCGTTACATCATAACCTTCAGTGCGAAGCTGAGTAAGGATGCGTTCACTATCAACTAAGTTCTTTGGGCAGCCAAGTGAAACAAAGCCGACTTTCGCGCCCTTTGCCTCTTTATTTGCATTAGCAGAATCCACAACAGCTTGATGTTGCTCTGCAATTATTTTAGCTGGAGAGTCTAAGGTTGTTGTTTGGCTTTCAGCAGAATTACTGCTTTTTTTAGGTGCTTGCGGCTTATCGTTAGGGATGTATTGTTCTACGGTCATAATGCTCTCTATTTACTCTGCTCTTTCTTAATCGGCATGGTGTAACTGGTGCTTTTTCTAGTATCTAATCAAGATAAGAGCAGCGTCATCAATGGTGGTTAAACTGCCTTAAATTGCAAATTCAGGCTTTACTTGGAATAAGCGCTAAGGCAGTTGTTTAATGCGTGGGATTATACAGGAATGTTTTGTTTAATTCAGTATGAGATACTCCTCAGATAATTTATTGTTATGTTGCTATCAAAGAAAAACAAAGAATTACTCAAACATCACGAACTTAAATCCAGGTAATACAATCACTTGGTGAAGCTACATCATGGTTTGAGCGCGAGCTAAACTGAGGTGTTCCTGCCACCGAATTAAAACATTTAAGTGGTCGCATTGACGAACGGTATGCCGCACTTATCACTAATGGATAGATGGCAACGAGCGTTAATCAACATGGCTATGATGTAGTTAGTGCTGACGGTGAGAGAATACCGGTAAAACAACTCAAAGAGAGATAGCGAGTAAGTTAAATTTACCGACAGTCAATGGTAATGGCAATAATTACAATACGCGCCAGTTAGGTTCACTTGTAATAAAATCCATTAATTAGAGCGTCATAAGTGCGCTTTTAACGGCCTTTAATGCAATTCAGTGCCTTGCTAAGGAGTTTCGTAATGCGAAGGATAGTACAGACGAATGTCTATTTGGGAGTAATATAAAAAATTTGCTAACTAGTTTAGGATTACTGATTTGAATTGGCTTTTTGAAGCTCACTCCAGCGATTAATAATTTCTTTAATCTCACCGGTTTGTTTTAATTGGCTTATTGCTTGGTTAATCTTAGCTAGTAATTCGTGGTGGGAGGACTTTTTACTTATCATCATGAAAATATCATCACTATAAATCTCAATATCATGTTGAACCATTTCTCCATCGATTTTATATTTGTTAACAAAAGCTTTCATCGTAACCGGATCAACTAAAAAACCATCTGTGTATCCCTTCATTAATTGTTGCACACTTTGCTCTATATCTAGTACTTCACTAATATGTGATTTAAACTCAGGTCTTTTTATCAATTCCTGATAAATTTTTCCGTAATAATACCCGCCTTCAACACCAATTATATATGGGCTATTAATCAGGTCTGATAAATGAGTTAATTTTATTTTGTCGACATCATCTTTTTTTACAAATAACTTAACGGTTTCGTTCCTATACGGCAATGAAAATAAGGCATAGGCTTGTCTTTCTTTGGTGAGAGAAGAGCCCATTGCAAGATCCATATCACCATTTTTTATATAATGTAAATGTCGCTTCCAAGGCATCTCTGTAAAGTTTGCTGATAAGTTGGCTTTCTTAAGAATAGCATTTAAAATTTCAAAATCTAAACCCACTAATTGTTGTTGCTCATTATGATATTGATAGGGATACCATAATTCCCAGCCAACAGACAACGGAGCTTCTTTGGCAAGAGTTTGTAGAGAAAACAAACCACTAAAGGAAATTAATAATACTTTAATCAATACTTTCTTTATCAATTTACTTTCCTTTTTGTAAGGTGATAGCTACTAGTTTAGTGGTGCTACCTTTAGTGCAAGTTTAGGATCTAATCGAACTTGATACCAATTAATCCGCCAATCTAAATGTGGACCTATTGCGCTACCACTAGAACCTACTGCTGCAACTACCTGATCTTGTCGAACTTTATCACCAACTTTTACATAACTATCACTTAAGTGTAAAGAGCTGTTTGATTGTATAAATTGGAATCAGAGGCTTTTTTCGCTGTAAAGCAACGCTTGAGTTAGTTTAGGCAGCCGAGACTTACGAAGCCTACCTTTGCAGCGCGATTTGACTCTTTATTTGCTTCAGCTGAAGTAACACCAGTTTGATGCTGCTCTTCAATAATTTTAGCTGGAATGTCTAACGTGGTTGTTTGGCTTTATGCTGAGTTACTACTCTTTTTTGGTGCTTGCGGGTCGAATTGTTCTACGATCATATTGCGCTCTGCTGCTCTAACTAGCTAAAACCATAAGGTTAAAGCGTCATTAGTGGTGATGTAACTGCCTTTAACGCAAACTCAGCGTGTTTGCTAAGGCAGTTGTAATGCATGGGATTATATAGAAACGTTTGAATGGATGGTAATGGTAGTTTTTTGGACGGATATAAAGTGCGAAAAAAGAGATTCTCTTATCGCACGGCTAACCTCCTAAATAACAACTAACAACTTAGCCAAATATGTCTGAATATCTGCCCAGAGCAGTAATAAAATGGATAAGGATATACCTAAGCTTTAACTTATATTACATATTCTAAAGTAGACATTATTTACTACAAAACTCGTCTGTTCATTTAAATAAGTATTTATTTCTTCAGAGTGATTGGTTTCACTCTAATAATGCCAGCAGTAACTGTTGCTGAAACACCTTTGTCGGTAATCATATGAGTGATATAGCCTTTATCATTTCCCACGTCTCCTGAACCAGCCCCACCAGAAGCACCAACATCACCCACTTTTGCCGCAGCTTCTGCTCCGGCATTTGCAGACCACATACCGTCAATAAAATCATTGAATACTTGTTTATCGGTAAAAATGATAACAGGTCTCACACTTCTTGCGCCCCAACCTCCTCCAACATCAAAGCGTACCATTTGTATGTACTGTCTTTTTTGGCTTTTATTATTAATCGCTACGCCATAACCTGCTCCAGCCCCAACTACAGGTATCTTGGTTATTTTATTATTCATAATCGCATAACCAACTGAATTTTTTATTTGTGCTCGCGCTTGTGGGTTTTGCTGGTAAAGATCCGTTAACGTATTATCAACCAATTCATCAATGGTTTGTATTTGCTCTGCTTTTGTTTCTCCAGGTACGGTAGAACACGCTGTTAAACCAGTAATTCCAATTACCAAAATTAACGTTGCTAAAGTGAGTTTTTTTAAACTAAAATTGATTGTGAACATTTCCATTATCCTTATTGACTGTTGACCAAGTTTCTTTGACCATTTTTTTAATCTTACGTATTGTGCAATAAACATCAATTGAACTTTTTAGAGTAAAATTAATTGTTCTGCTCAATAACACCGACGCTCATTTATTCAGTTAAACCTTCAACTCTTACTGAGTAGGTATCAATAATAGCTTTATAAGACCGCTCTAAATTACGTTGTATTTGTTCGCGTTGTACATCTTGATAAACCAATTCTGATACATCGGATAAAGCAGGAAATTGTCCTTTTTCCATTCGATTAACCATTATCAAGTGAACCCCGTATTCTGATTCAAACGGCCCTTGCCAAATGTCACCAACGTTCTTTAAAGCAAAAACTCGGTCAGACAAGGATTGTCCAAAATGAGAGGCGATGAAATCAGGTGTACGCTCAACGTAATTCACATGGTATGGAAACCTTTCTCCATATTGGGCACCTTGTGAAAAAGGCACATTATTTTCTTTTAGTTCACGTAATTTGTCATTGGCAAGTAGAAGCATCTCTTGCTTTTCTCGACCTTCGCGATTGAAAAAAATATGGGTAAAAGTAACAAAAGGTTCAATATAATAATCTTGTTTATTCTTTTCGAAATATTCAGTCAAATCAGCCTGGGTAACTTTTAAAATGGCTTCACTGTATTCTTTGGTAATGAATTCAAGTTTTTGAATGACTCTGCCTTTAATAATAGGATCATTTTCATCCAGTCTGAGCGCCTGAGCCTCTCGGTATAGTGCCTCTTCTTTAACATAAGCATTAATCCAGTTAACACGTTTAGCTTCAGGCATTTTATCAAACATTTTAATGAGTTTATCTTGCTCAACAACTTTAGTCTTTTGCTGGATGTAACCAAGCAGTGAAGCTCTATCAACTACAATCTCTTGTGAATTGTTACTTTCTTGTTGAAATAAAGAAGTAACAAAAAACAGCAAACCACTGAGTAGCAAAAAATACACCAGTGGTTCTTTCAATATGACTTTCATTCATTCTCCGTCATGTTTATTAAATAAGTTTTTAAAACAAAAATAAAATTACACTCCTTCTTAATTCGAAGGCGTATACCAAATAGGTGATGTATAAGCACGTTCCTGACCAGCCATTACCGCTTTTTCTGGCATTTCCGCGTTAAAAAACTTCTTATCAAAAGCCGTCCAACGCGGGGTTGGTATTTCAATCACACGCACGTAGTAAAACGCACGCTCAGAACCATCAAAATCTGGGTCTGTCCACACAGTCGCAAGTTCCGCATCGCCGATTGTGTTTGTGTATGTGGCGTTCTCCACATCTACTGTTGAGCCTATGGAGGTTGCCTTTGCACCCGGATTACGCCCATCAGCAAGCGCAACGTCATAGACTTTTTCCTGCGTTTTACCATCAGCATCCAACCAGCCTTTTACAACCTGAACACGGTCAAGATTGGCACCATCAGGATCTTTTGCGGCCTGTACGATAAAACGTGGTGCCTTACCTTTAGGCGCATTGACTAAATCACCTCCCATGGGAACGCCTTTGGCATAGCCAATATCGGCAAAGTTCGGGCGATGCACATCATCATCCATATAATCCCACCCTCCGAAGAATCGCACGATAATACGCGGTCCTGTCGTTGCGTAAGTTTCACGGCGCTGCATAGCTTCAAATATAGATTCACGTGTGTTTTCCTTTGCCCACACAGCCGCATAACCTGATGCAGCTTGATCGTAGCCCCATGTAGATAATTCAGGTGTTGGAGATTCAATCAAAACCGCTTCTGCACGATGTGGACTGGGTGCTTTTAAAGTAATCTTACCCCATTGATTATTTTCTTCCGCGGTAGCTAAGCCTGTATGAGAGTCAGTCGAGCCAATAAAACCCACCTTAAATGGATTAATGCCTAATTGATCTTCCATTTTAAGGCCAAGTTTTAATGCTGAGCGTCCATATTCATGTTTGAGCATTGATTTTTCTTTTGGCGCGTTGCCAAGTAAGTTACCTTTATCCCAAGTCTCATAATCAGCAAACTCATCGTCAGGTGATAGATAAGGATGTGCCTCACCATCACCTTTCATTTGAGTTACTTCATAAATGGGCTCCCAACGTGCGCGCGTTTTAGCATAAGATTTCGTTAACGCTTTGCCTTTAAAATCTTTATCAGAGAACATCAAGCCGTTAGAAACATTGCCGTTATGTGCGATAGCCAATACAGTGCCGCCTGTTTTTTTCTCATATCCATCTAAAAACTTCCATAGATCTTCGGGGTCTTCACTATCAAAGGCTGAGAATGGCAGGATCTGGTTTGTTTTCTTGGCATCATCTTTAAAAATGACCACACGGTGTAGATTGTTCCCACCATCAGGCATTGATGTCCATTCATAACCATGGAAAGCCGTGAATTTACCAGGATCATTATAGGTATCCGCAGCTTTAGTAATAACCTGCCAAGCAGAGCGCATGATTTTATCACTTTTAATTTTTTGATCGCCGACAGCTAATGTATTAATGACTTCTAAAGCTGTTGCATAGGCACCATCTGGTCCAGACTTATACTGGTCATGCCATTTCTTGCCCCATTTATTTTTCAACAACTCGGGGTCAGAACTACGTATTTTAGGGATCAAACCAAGATAACCTGCGTGATCAGTCACCACTAAAAAATCAAGCGGTCGGTTCAATTTGGCCATCATGCCATTATCCGCCTCAACTTCATCACCACGCGCAAATCTATAGGCACCAGACGGTGTTAAGTTAACAGTACCCGTCAATCCCGCATCCGGTGAGTATGTTGTATGTAAATGTGTATCGCCAAAATAAACATTACGGGGCTGCTCACTCCCAGCATAAGGAGAATAGCTCTTTGTTTCATAGGCATGAGCATTGCCAATATGTGAGGCCAGCAGTACTGCCGTTGTTAATAATAGTTTTTTCATAAGTTCTTCTCCTTTTTAAATCATTTACTTGGCGTATACCAAATAGGTGAACTGTAGGCACGTTCTTGAATGATTACATCATGACCTGTTTCTTTAGGCGCTATGCCTAATGCGATAGCATCATAAGTTGAGTTTCTTGGTGTGGGAATCTGCAATACACGCGCGTAGTAAAAGGCTTTTTGTGATGCATCAAACTCAGGATCTCTCCACACCGTTGATAACTGACTTGCGCCTATTGAATTAGTATATAAACCTGTCTTCAAATCGACGGTATTGCCAACTACGGGTAATTTTCCATTTGAACTGATTTTGCGATTATCTGACCAAACAACTTCAAATACTTTCTCTTGCGAGTTACCTTGTACATCGAGCCAGCCTTTAACAATTTGTACTCGGTCAAGGTTGGCATCTTTTGGATCTTTTACTGCATGTAAAAGAAATGATGGTGATTTTCCATTGGGTGCTTTAGTCAAATCGCCACCCATGGGTACACCTTTCTTGTAACCAATAATAGAAATATCTTTTGCATTGGCATCAGTTTGTTTAAATTCAAAGCCACCAAAAAAACGTAGCGCAATACGTGGGCCTGAAGTGCCATACACTTCACGTCGTTTAAAGGCCTCAGTGATTGATTGACGGGTATTTTCTTTCGCCCAAACAGCAGACAAGCCAGAAGCAGACATATCCCAGCCATAAATACCGGGCAGTAAGTCAACATCCTTTTTGTTGTCTGGAATAGCGTCTTGTGAAAACTTGCCCCAAAAATTGTTTTCTTCCGCTGATGAATAACCGCTATGACTATCTGTCGCGCCGATCATGCCATATTTGAAAGGATTGATGCCAATTTTACTTTCAAGCTCCAAGCCACGTTTTAGTCCTGATCGGGTATAGGAGCCGATAGGCGCTTTACCAAGGTCTTTTATACTACTGTCATCAGATTTTAGTAAATGTGAAAAAGTTTCAAAATCAGAAAATTCATCATCAGGAGAAAGTAAAGGGTGTGTTTCGGAGTCCCCTTTAATTTGCGTCATTTCAATGACTTGCTCCCAACGCATACGTTGCTTAGCATATTTCTTGGTTATTGGGTTTCCGGCTCTATCTGTTAGCGGGAACATTAAACCGTTAGATATGTTGCCATTATGAGGAATAGCAACAAAATCAGCCCCTGTTTCTTTCGATGTTTTATCTAGCCAATTCCATAAGTTTGTTTCAATATCGCTATCAAAAGCACTAAAAGGAATAAACTGGTTAGCTACATCTCCGCCTTGTGGTGTGAATACGATACGGTGTAAGTTTTGCCCTTGAGGAAGGGATGACCACTCCCAACCAATAAACGCAGTGAATTTACCAGGATCGTTATGGCGTTCCGCTGCTGCAACACTTTCTGACCAAACACTTTTACGTATTTCATTTGAATTGAGTACATCGATTGGCTTACCTGAATTTGCCGTAGCAAGAAGTTCAACAAACACTTGGGTGCCTTTGCCATCTTTTATCATTTTGGCAAAGCGTTTACCTTCTTTTGTTTTCAATAAATGTTCATCGCCCCCCCAAAGCATCTTAGGAATTCCCACGTATTCCGCGTGATCGGTGACGACAAGAAAATCTAAGGGTGTGTCTATTTTAATTTTAGCGCGTGAGTTTGCATCAATAACCGGTGCGCCCTTGGCAAAATTAAATGAGTCATCTGGTGTTGCTGTGGTATTGCCTTTAATAAAAGCGTCAGGCGACAGGTTTGTATGTAAATGAGTATCTCCCCATAATAACTGGGTCTCTCCTGCAGTTACTTGTGATCCCATGAGTGTGACCGCTAACGCAATTAGTGACAGCTTCATTTTTTTGTTCATCTTATTATCCTTAAATTTTTAAACTAGCGACCACTAAAAGCCAGAGATACGTTCAATAACCCAATACATACTTATAACGCCTATGAATAAAGCGCCTGTTTGTTCAATTCTTTTTAAATTCAATATTTTAATCAGTGTAGTTGAAAAGAGTAACTTGTTGATACTTTTTGCAGTTAATAACAAAACTCCAACAAAGGTTATTTGACCTAACTCCACACCAATATTAAACGCTAAAAGTGCTGCTGGAATTTCTGTTTGCGGTAAGCCTATTTCGCTTAATGCTGAAGCAAAACCAAAACCATGTAATAGGCCAAAACTGGCTGATACAGCGATTGGATATCGCCAGGTTAAGGTTTGTTCGTTTTTGAGCATAATTTCGCGAGCGAGAAAAACGATAGACAGTGCGATAACACTCTCAATCGCAACAATAGGTAAGTGAACTAAACCAAGCGCCGATAACGTTAAGGTAATTGAATGGGCAACGGTAAAACCTGTGATAGTAATTAAAATTCGTCGCCATGTGCCCGCGATAAAGATGAGGCAGGCAACAAAGAGTAGATGGTCAAAGCCTTCTAGAATATGTTCAAAGCCAAAAGTTAAATAGGTTTTTACCACATAAAGAAAGCTCGGTGTACCAACTACAGTAAATTCTGTTTTACTGGCATCTAGCCTTGCTGTTTCAGTAACGCCGCTTAACCATTGAATTCTTACTAAGACTTCTGTTGGTGCATTTTTCAAGCCTACAATTGTAATGTTACTACCAATTAAGCCACTTTCATTGGATATTGAAAACTGCTCAATAGTCGCGGCGCCAGCAGGACGTATTGATTTAGGTTTTATTAGCTTAGTCTTTTGAGGGAATTTAACCTTTAAATTTAAAACTTGGTTTTGCTCTGTAGAAGGTAGCTTCCACACAACATCAAAAGTATTTTCTGTTATTTGTTTAATTGCCAAATAGGCAGGGCGATATTCATCAGCATGGGCAGTAGAAAAGAGTACTTGAAAGAGATAAAGGGACACTAGAATGAATAAACCAGTTTTATAAGTAATAACTGCCCTAGTTATTTGTTTGAGTGTATTCAATATGCCACGTCCATTTTCATAAATCCTTGTTTGATAATTATTATCAATCGTATTAATAAAGTGTATCTAACAAGTTTTATTAAGACAATGTAAATATTGAGCTAGTTGAGTCACTTAAGTTTTGCTTTGCTTTGCAAAGTCAAAATAATTCATGAAGGTGAGTTAACACCCGCTTTAAGCTTAAATTTTCCACTAGTAATTCATAGTTAACAACTTATTGGCTGGCAAAACTGGGTATTAGAATGTCGGGATTTTAATTGTTTGAAGTTGCTTCTAGCAGTCCAAAGCAAAGCGATAACACGTACCATTTCATTTATTGAGATAATCTAAGAGCTTTATTGGTGATATTGAAGAAGCGATTGCAGTCAATACTTAGTAAAATAATCAACGTTGGCACATAGCTTGATTGTTATTTAATAGAATCTATTTTGCTGCAAATTTGAGTACTTTGTACCAAATAAGACAGCAAATTGCATCGCAAATATCAAATTGCAATGCAATTTACATAAATACAACTAATGAGTTAGTGATGAGTGATTTAACTATAATTAGTCAGTTTGCAACAGCGATGCTCCGAGCTGCAACTCTAGACGACTTACTCTGGGCAATATCCAAAAACATTGGCAAAACATTGGGGTTTGACGATTGTGTCGTTTATTTAAGCGATAACAATTCACTTATTCAAAAAGCAGCTTTTGGCATCAAGAACCCAAATAAACGTAACTTGTATAATGAAATTAGCATTCCTTTTGGCAAAGGAATTGTTGGCTATGTCGCTCAGTCACAAGTGAGTGAGATAGTAGCTGACACAACGATTGACCATCGATATATTTGGGATGAGTTTTCAGGTAAATCAGAGCTTGCTGTTCCCATTATTTATGAAGGTAAAACGATCGGTGTCATCGATAGCGAATCCTCGCTAAAAAATACCTATTCTCAAAATGATATGGAAGTTTTACAAATTATTGCCAATATTGCCGCTCCTCGTATTGCTTCAGCGCAATATTGTTCAGAGTTGAAGCAGACACAATTACAACTCGAAAAGACTAACAAAAAATTGTATACCTCATTAGAGAAATTAAAAGAAAACCAAGAAGTACTTATTCAAAATGAAAAAATGGTTTCCATTGGCTTATTAGCAGCTGGTGTTGCTCACGAGATAAATAACCCACTGGCTTTCTCCATCAGTAATGTTGCTTATTTTAAAGAGTGTATTGAAGACATCACCAATATGCATCAAACAATACTTGATCATGAAGATATTTCACCAACAATTAAGCAACAATTACAGTCGACTAGCTACACTCAAACACTTGATGAAATAACAGAGGTAGTTGAAGAAACCTCAACAGGTTTATTAAGGATAAAAAATATTGTGTCTGATTTATGTGGCTTTGCAAGAAATGAAGAAAAGAAAGTGTGCAATTTTGATGTGAATAAAGGTATCAAAATTGTTACCAACATCCTTAGAGGGGAGATTAACAATAATTGCCACTTAGAATTAGATTTTGGCCAAATACCAGATCTATACGGTAATGAAACTAAAATCCATCAAGTCTTCATGAATATAATTCTCAATGCAGTACAAGCTTCAAGTCATAACGGTTTAATCACAGTAAAAACTTACTCAGATGAAAATTTTGCTTGTATTGATATTACCGACAATGGACTTGGTATTACTAATGAAAATCTTCAAAATATTTTCACTCCTTTTTTCACCACCAAACCAGTAGGAAAAGGTACAGGATTAGGCCTATACATCTGTTATAAAATAATTACTGAAGAGCATGGAGGGCAAATTAAAGTATTTTCAAACCATCATAAAACAACCTTTCGAATTATGTTGCCTCTTTACAAAAAGAATCAATTAATCATGCATAACAATGTTTGTTAATAATCAATTTG
>Ga0209396_1004542_pt1 | contig 13454 bp, 12 predicted proteins | sample GOMGulsemesocosm_6_FD_184638 | JGI IMG/M metagenome (GOLD analysis project Ga0209396, IMG submission 184638) | Methane-oxidizing microbial communities from mesocosms in the Gulf of Mexico - GOM8C Gulf of Mexico (SPAdes) (version 2) | ecosystem: Environmental > Aquatic > Marine > Cold seeps...
ATATACTCTTATTTTACTGATTAGTTTTTGAAAGCTAACAAGGCGTTCAAACGGACAAAAAACAGTTGGCTGTTTCACTTCGTTCACATTATAGCCAACAATTTTTTGCCGCTTAACAGGGGCGTTAGGCATACAAGGAGGTTATGTTACTTATGAGTGTAAATCGCAAATTCAGAAACATCATATTTTCAATATTAGGTATGATTTTGTTCGCTTTTACTGTGTATGAAGGTGCCCCAAATGTTTTCGTTAAAGGCATTTCTCATCAAAGTTTAGAACCAGATTTAAATGTTTTTACAATTACTTCTGCATTGCTTTCTGTGCTCTTTTTGTTAATAGTCTTAGTCGATTTGTTTAAAAGACTTCCTAAAATTGAACCTGAACCTAAAGGTAAGGAATTTTTAAGTAGCAAAGTTGGTTCAGTTCCGGCTGATACAGATGCCTAACAAGCCACTCAAGCAGGACAAATAACAGTTGGCTTTGTTCGCTTCGCTCTCTATTTTAGCCAACTATTATTTGCCTCTTAGTGGGGCGTTAGTTAGCCGTTAAAGGTTTGAGTATTAAATGAGAGAGCCACAACGAATTAATGAAATTCTAGAGTTAATAAATGAACTTTGGACGAAGAACCCAGATTTAAGATTTAATCAGCTTATTTATATTTTGCAAAATGAGTATTCTGAAAATAACTCTGGAGTAGGCAAAGTAGAAAGCATCGAAGTTGATGGTTTTAAACGAACAGGTTACGACTTATTCGGCGCTGAAGATGATGATTTTCTACAGCACTTAAAAAACGAAGTACAAAAAGGTAAAGTGTAAGGCTTACCTAACAAGCCATTCAAGCAGGACAAATAACAGTTGGCTATTTGCTCCTTCGTCGCTTATTTTAGCCAACTATCATTTGCCTCTTAATGGGGCGTTATGTGTTTAGGAAAGTATGAGTGTAATTCAATATCTAGGTATTCTGATTTGTTCATTCATAGGACTGTATGTTGGCTCATTAATCCTTCCTAGCTACGATGATATTATTTATCCTTTCGGCCCTAACTTTTCTCTTCTTTTAGAGTTTTATATTGTTCTTTTTCCGTTAGGTTTTATGTCAATGCTAACCGCCTTAATGGCTTCGTGGGTTTATAAAAAATCCATGTCGTTTGCTGCAATTTGTTCTTTTGTCGCAATATCTATAGATTATAAATTTAATTTGTTTAGTAACCTATCTGAGCATTATTTCCACTTTAGTTTTGTGTTAGTGTATGGGTTTGGTGTTTATATTTGTTATTGGTTAATCAATAGGTTACTTATAAGGTTTAGTGCAAAAAACACATAACAAGCTGTTCAAGCGGGACAAATAACAGCTGGCTAGTTCCGCTTCGCTTCACATTTTAGCCAACTACAATTTGCCCCTTAACAGGGCGATACTGGCGTAATCCTTCAAATATCCCCATGAACTACAATGAACGGCGATGTTAATTATTTTATTGATATGTAACGTTAATATTTTATTATTTTTGTTGGTTGTTGTTCTTAGTTGTTCGTTGTAGCATAATGGTGGTGCTACAAATGAGCTACAAATGAGCTACAAATGAGCTACAAATGAGCTACAAATGAGCTACAAATGAGCTACAAATGAGCTACAAATGAGCTACAAGGATGATTACTGCATGCCAGTTAAAAGCAAGATAACCGTAACCAATATCAAAAATCTAGTGCCTACCGACAAGCGCTTAAATGACACTGAGATTTCTGGTTTTCATGCCCGTATAACCCCCTTAGGTTTGATCACTTATTATCTGTTCTATCGCTTGAATGGAAAACAGGTTAATTACCGATTAGGTGTTGATGGTCAAATGACGCCTGCTCAAGCAAGAGATTTAGCAAAAAGTAAAATTGCCGAAGTTACTCAAGGAGTAGATGTTCAAGCGTTAAGAAAGCAAGAACGTACGAATACCAAGTATTCCAAATTCTCTACACTCCAATATTTTTTAGATGAAAAGTACACACCTTGGCTTAAATCACGCAATCCTAAAACAGCCGAAAAAACAGTAAAAGCGTTTAAATCGTCATTTCCTAAGCTGATGGACTTTCAATTATCCGATATTAACGCTTGGGAGATCGAGAAATGGAGAAACAAACGTTTAGCTGATGGTCTTAAGCCTGCAACAACAAATCGTCAAATAAACACGATTAAGGGCTGTTTAAGTCGAGCAGTTGAATGGAGCGTTATAGATAATCACGACTTACGCAAGGTTAAAACCTTAACCGTTGATAATTCAAAAGTACGTTACTTGTCAAAAGATGAAGAACTTAGATTACGTGAAAGCCTTAAATCATGTGATATAGCGTTTCTTGAAGTGATTGTTTTGCTCGCAATGAATACAGGCATGCGTAAAGGTGAGTTATTGTCTCTACAATGGCATGATATTAATTTTGATAATAAAATACTAACGATAGATTTTCAAAACGCTAAGTCTGGTAATACTCGTCATTTACCGCTTAATACAGAAGCGTTTAATGAACTTATCCAGTGGCAGAAATCATCAGGTATCGAAGGTTATGTTTTTAAAGATAAGAACAACCAACCGTTAAAAGACTTCCCATCTCTTTGGGCTGAAATATTAGATGAAGCTAACATTACTCATTTTCGTTTTCATGATTTACGTCACCATTTTGCCAGTAAGTTAGTCATGGCGAGCGTTGATTTAAATACAGTGCGAGAGTTGTTAGGTCATAGTGATTTAAAAATGACACTAAGATATGCACATTTAGCGCCTGAGCATAAAGCGGCTGCAGTTAATTTGATTGGTTAAAATATTTGCTAAATTTTAATAAACCGATTAGATTGTAGTTAATCTTTATCACAGGCATTACTGCCTGATAGTAACTTTATGTTGATGACAAACTTCCTTTGTCAATACAGGCTGACTACGCTTTGTTACTAGATACTTCCTAAAAAGTATGGTGATATTAAATTTGGACTAACCCCTAAAGGTTATCCTGCTAATAGCAAAAGAGTCATTTGCGTTAGGTTTAAATTTAATTGAATCATTATGCCTATCAAAAATGCAAATAGAACAGAACCTGCTTTAAACCATTACAAACATATCTCTTATGAAACCCTTGCTGCTAGCTGGCTTACTGAGGATGGTTGGGAGGTTTTTATGCCTCTTGTCGACCATGATAAAAAAACAGATTTACTTATAGCCGATGATGATAATTTTTACCGTATTCAGGTTAAGGCTATAAATTCGCTTGATGAAGGTTTCACAGTTGAAAACAAATGGGAAGGGAAGGATATCGACTACGTCATATATTTTTCCATGCAAGGGAGTTGGGGGTATATTACAAAACCTTTCAAAACTAAACATGCAAAATTAAACTCTGATGGGCATGTGCGGTTTCATCAACACCCTACAAATTTTTTAAAAGCTTTCATGAAGATATAATTTTTTATCAAACCGATATACAAGGATGTAAATTCCTATTAAATTGTCCATATTTATAAAGTTAACTAATAGCATGAACTGATGTTGGTTAACTTGATTGTTCAACAATAATAGGGATGTTAGTTTGAAAAAGTATTACAGATTGTCAGAGTTGAAAGAGACCTTTGGAATGTCTGAGAGTGATCTTAAATATTTAAATGCTGAAACAGATGTGTCGTTCTGTCTATTTTGCAAAACCAATGATGTCGTTCTTGGTGGTTATAAAAAGGATAAGTTTGTTGGATTTGGTCAGGCAAAATATTCAGGTTTGATTTCATTGACCAAAAATCAACAAATAAGCCTTTTTGAAAAAGAGAAAGTAAAAATACCTACATCAAAAATTTTACAAAAAGATAAAATAACTCAATATTCCCCTGTTTATCCTTTTACCGTCGAAATGCCAAACACCGTCTTTTCTGAGTGGTGGACTGCAGCCTTTGAATCTATTCCTTACGAAACCATACATTTTTGTTTTAAGCCCGATGAACGCAAAAGTATGATTAAAGCAACCAAAAGACTTTTTAATCAGCTGTCTGCTATTCAATTAATGGAGTCAGGCTCAAAAATATCAACAGCATTGGTAGATAATAGTAAACATATCGAAAATGAACTTTTTTATAAATGGAATAGTTTTACCGTAAGTGATATTTGTATAATAGCGAGTGAATTAGAAAAAGCTCAAATGTATTTAACGGGGAATGTTGATCTCAAAGAAACACCTCTAATAAAGCCAGTCACTCAAATGAGAAATCCAACAGTTGAGAGAGAAAGTGACTTTAACTCACTGCTTACCAGAATAATTTCCTACGACAGGTACATAAGCGCGAAAAGTGTTTGGTCTATCTTAGAAGGTGAAGTGAAGTTGCAAGCTAACGAGAGAAAGTTCGATCAATACAATATTTTAAAACGTATCATTGCTGATGAACTCTTTTGGGAAAGTCGATACGGTAATTCAGGAACACAAAAGTTCAGTAGCCTTAACACAACAGTAAGTAGAGTTAAAAAGAAGTTAAAAGCAGCCTAGTTTTTAACAGTAAAATTAACAATTTAACACGAAGTTTAACCGCAGTTTTCTTAGCGTTATCCAATCCTTAAAGTCCTCCATGAACTTAAACGTACATGGAGGCAATTATGCCCACTACACAAAACAAACGCGCATTATCAGAAATAGAAACCGCCGAATATATCGGTATGAGTCGTTCTTTCTTACGTCAATCACGTATGGAAGGAAACCGCGAAAATAGAACCCCAGCGCCACCTTTTATCAAAATAGGTCGAGCTGTTCGTTATTTAAAAGATGATTTAGATAATTGGTTAGAAAGCTTTTTCCGCATGCAGCATTTAGGTCAAAAGCCTGCGGGAGATCCCCATGCCTAAGTTAAGCAAAGAACAGTTTAGGTTACTTCTATGGTTATCCTTACCGTCTAGTTTTTTTGAAGTCACAAGCGACCATCACTTACATGATGTTCTCTATAATGGTTTACATGATTATAAAGATGAGAAAGGGAAAAAATATAAATTTGATATCAGAACCTTACAAGCACTAGCGGCAAATAAGCTTGTTGATTTTGAGACGGTTTATTATTGTGGCCTTGAGTGGACGCGATACACGATAACGGATGCAGGAAGGCTATTAACGTTAAATACAGTAGCGGATTTTTATGTTTAGTCAGTCAAAGGTCGTTTTTTGTATTGAACGCGCTGTTGCAGATAATGTTATAGCGCCTTATTTATCAGGGAAGGATAAACTCAATGATGATTTTTTACTCAGTAGGTTATCGTCATTTTCAAAGCCGATTAAATCCATCATTTTACAAAAAGGTTACTCGCTCAAAACAGAATTTGAAAGAAATACCTTTATACGCAAATCGACTGATTCTCTCTTTGCTTTATTACCTCAGAAATTAGCACATTTATTTTTTTCCAGCGATAACGATATTCAACTGCTTGCCAAAAAATGTGCAGAGGAGTGTCGTTACATTATTCTTGACCCTACTAACGAAATGTTCGTTACGTTAACAGCATTTAAGAACCGTAACGAAAACTATAAAACGAAAAGTTCCGTTAACGGAATTATCCCCGAGCCTTGCGATTTTGCTAAAGCAGAGCAAAGTTTCGTGTACGAACGCGCTTGTCGTTATGTGACGACTTATAATATAGAGCCCTCTATACCGAACAACCGAATTAAAATGTCAGGATGCTTTAAGCGTATGTCCGATAATCGGTGGTGGTTAAAACGTATAAGACAAATGATAAATCAAGCAAATGAGAAAGCCGCTATTATATTGAACCTCGTTAATCGTAGAAAACAAATTTATGTGAGCAATGTCACAACAAGAAATAGACAAGCCCAATTGTTGCGTAACGAACAACTACTGAGTTCACATTATATTATTAACGAAGCAGGTGAGCGCTTTTCATTAAAGGAAATATCCGACGTCAATGTATCTAACCCAAAAGTCAGAAAAGCTGAATTAATCAATCGAGCAAGAGGTTTCGAGGACTTGTCTGAGTCGCTTGGTCATAAAGGCGTATTTATAACGATAACGTGTCCTTCAAAGTTTCATCGTGCTTACTCGAAATCGGGTGCTGAAAACCTAAAATGGAATGGTTCAATGCCAGATGACTCACAACGATACTTAAACAAACTTTGGGCGAGAATTCGAGCGGCCTTGAAACGTCAGAACATTAAACCTTATGGCTTTCGCGTTGTTGAACCGCAACATGACGGCACACCACATTGGCACACGTTATTGTTCGTAAAACCTGAGCATGTAAAAATACTTAGAAAAATCATTCATCATTACGCCCTTCAAGAAGATGGTGACGAGAAAGGCGCGCAAGAAAACCGTTGCGACTTTAAACTCATAGACCCAGCTAAAGGCTCTGCAACAGGTTATATCCTTAAATACATTGTTAAGAATATTGATGGAGAAGGGCTTGGTGAAGATAAATTTGGTAATGATGCTATTTCAGCCGCTATACGTATCAATGCATGGGCGTCATGTTTTTGTATTCGTCAATTTCAGCAAATCGGCGGTGCAAGCGTATCTGTTTGGCGTGAACTAAGACGATTAAAAGAAACCTTCTTTCCTGAGTCGGCTTTAGAAAAGGCGCGTATTGCGGCTGATACCAGTGATTGGAAAGGTTACATTGAAGCAATGGGGGGAATTGACTCAACACCTAAAGACCATCCTATTAAATTATATTACGATGTAAATATTAACGAAGAAACAGGGGAGTGCTCACAAAGTTATTATGATGGTGAACTTGTCACAAAAGTTAAAGGGTTACTCTTTGAAGGTAAAGCCTTCATCACGCGAACGATGTCATGGAGGCTAGAGCGAGTTTCATAATACCTTTACCCCTAAAGCTATATTTAGGGCTTTAGCTATGTTTGTCATAAAATTCACGTATAAATACCTTTCAAAAAAGGGCTTTAGCTATCCATTAGGCTTTAGCTTCAATCAAAAACAATCACATATAGATATTTTAGGCTTTAGTTAGTCGCCTGCCAGAATGGCAAAGGTGCTTTTACTTGGAGTTCTGTAAATAACTGTACTAATCATTAATATTGTAAAGACAACAAGGTGTTTAGTTGCTGAACTAAACAATTATTAAAGCGGTCATACTTTTTCTAATGGTTATGATTAGGTAAGCTGGTTACACTAATAGCTAACCAATACAGCCTAACTAAGGGATGGGTTCTATGGAAAAATACCTATATTTAACAAAAAAAGAATGGTGCTTGAATTGGTTAAATGGTGGTGAAATACCAATAAACCTTGCTAGTCATTATAAAAGTAGTGAGAGGTCAGGAATAATGACGCCAGATGAAAATCGAATTCATGAGAGCACGAAGGATTTGAATAAACTAAAATTATTTAAATTCACTGATAACGCCAGTATTCCAAAATTCACAATCAAAAATATGGAGATTGATGGTGTAAAAGTACCTGATATTATTGATGCTCGTTATGAACTTGAGGACGGTTTGATTTTATCTTTTTGTAATAAAATTAGTAAAGACATTGCCCTAAGATTAAACAAGAAAGCGTGTGTGAAAATTTTGGACGTAAATAAGTTAAAGCAAATTATAGATACTCAATTAGGTCTTATAGGTGATATGGGGAGTTGTATATACACAAATTCCTACACTCGAAATCATTTTACTAAGTCACAAGATGATGCTTGGCAAAGCGAATATAGACTATTTTGGAAACACAATAAAAATGAGAATGTTATATTACCTAAAGGATTAGCTGAGGCAGTAGAATTATAACGCAAGGATTCTGAATTTAATTTTTGTTTATTACATCTAATGACTTCTTGGTGCGCATTGGCGACGTTAGCGGGCTGTTAATATTAAGATCAGCTTTATGATCTTATAGCTGACCAAAATCTTTTGTTTCTATCTTGGTTTTGGCAACAAAGCGCGTTAGTGCTTAAGTTAAACTTTCTCTTCTGATCTCATTCAGGGGGCACTTTCAAAAATGGAAGTACACCTTCTATTTCAACGCCTAAATGTTAGTCACAGAATGAAGGTAATGATTAAAAAGGACATTGAGGTTTATTCTCTATATTACTATCAAGTTTTAGGCGCTAAGCTGAAACTAATAACTACTTGAATTTGAATCATCATCCGCCTTGTATTTTTTAAGAAAATGTAATGAACATAAGTTCAGAGCCAAATTGTATTCAATTTAAAGTGTTTGAATTTATTAATTAAATATGTATTATAAAATTGATAAATACATTAGAAATCTGAGTTTCAAATATGGATTCACCTGCTAGAAATTTAACAGCAAAGTTACCTTTCATTATAGGCATTACAGGTCATAGAGATATATCTTCGGATAAAGATAATGTTGCAGAACTAAAATCGGAAATTCGCGAAACGTTAATTCATTGGCATAATCAATTAAACCCTACAATTGAACCAAACCATATTACTTCTAAGTCAGATCAGATAATAAGCCCTATTTGGCTTATGTCAGGCCTTGCTGAAGGTGCAGATTTATTATCTATTGAGGTGGCATTAGAATTACAAGCTGAATTAGGACAGGAGGTGTTAAAAATTATTGGGTGTTTACCTATGCCTTTGGCTAATTTCGAACAAGACTTCCAATTAAATAGTGATAGTTATCAACAGTTGATAAAAATTGTTTCAGCGCTTAAAAATAATGGTAATGAATTGCTAGAAATTAAACATGCTTTGAAGGATAGTGATTATAAAATAGCCATTAATGATAATCACTACGGTGAACTTAGGAGTAGTTTGTACCTTAATCAGGGGCTATTTATTGCAAAATACACAAATGTATTAGTGGCATTATGGGATGGATGTAATGCTAAAGGCTATGGAGGTACGGCTGATGTTGTAAAATACAAACTGGGGATGGAAGTTCATTGGCCTACTAATACAGAGAACCTTTCATTAAAAGCGGTTTCTGAGTTTGACGGTCAAATTGCAGGCATCGTCCACCATATTTGTGTTGAAAGGGTTAATTCATCAGGTTTAACCTCTCAGCTAATGATAAAAGATCACCTTAAAAACAATGTTCTAGAACACTTAACGCCAAAAACAGGTCAGTTATATGTGTATAGCTATACAGGAAATGAAAATGCATTAACGCATTTTATATCTACTGAATTTATTACCATGTTGTCAGAGTTAAAATTTTACAATAATCATGCCTCATCAGAGTATGCTTCAATATCTGACAAAACCCCTGACTCGAATGTTGATAATGGGTTATTAATTGCAAACTCGGTATTCCATTTAGCTGATGAACTTGCGCTTTTGGGGCAGCAAAAATATCGACAACTAATTAAGCTGTTTTTCTGGTTCGCCATTCTTGGATTTACCTGCTATGAACTCACTGGTAATTTTGTTAATTCAGAAGAAGGAACTTGGATTATGTCAGTTACCTTACTAGCAATTATTGCTTGCTGGTGCATTATACTTTATGCAGATAGAAATGAATTAAAATGGAAGTATCAACTCTCAAGAGGGATTGCAGAAGGTATGCGTATTAGAGGATTTTTAAACCTATCTAATATCAGCCCAGCAGGAGAGCCTATTATTCAAAGACGATATCGTAGTCACTTACCTTTAATAAATCATGCTATTGCCGTTGCAGAAATAGATTGGTGGCGTACGTCTTGTAGTAAAAAGCCAGAAGAAATTAGAGATGTTTGGATTGGTGAACAACGGAGCTTTCTTCAAAGTCGATTACAGTTAAGTGCTAAAAGTTTAACTGAGCTTCTCTATAAACGACCACGTTATGCGGCCTTGCTATGCTCTTCTTTCTCAAAAAAGTGTTTTCTCTTAGCTATAGGTATTGGGACAATGCTTTTACTATCTATGTTATCTCAACAGGCATTTCATTTTTCAACATTAAATGATGTTAATAATTATTTAATGTTGATTGTGCAATATAGCCTTATGTTAGGTGGTGCTGTGGCTTTGTGGAGTGAATTGTCTGGTTATGAATCTGCAGCCAATGGATACAGTACTATGGAAGCGCTTTATGGACGTGCTCAATCATTGTTGAAAGGAGAAATGTCTGCAGCTAAAGAGTTAATGTTGCTAGCTTTAGCGAGAGAAGCAATGTTTGAACATGTTAGCTGGTCAAGCTCAGAGTCAAGTAATGATATTAAAAACCGTAATTAACCCAAGGCAAAAAAAGGTAAGCCATCATTGCGATTATTACCAATTAGTTCAACTTATAATGTTATTGCACAGCTCTAAGTTATAAATTCTAATCACATGAATAAATTGTATGTATATACTATATCAATAAACTTTCACTATGCTTTATCTGTTCAACAATAACATTGTTGAATAGTAGTATTTAAAATGTCAAAATTAAGTTTGGAGTACATCAGCATTGAGCACACAACGACCTACTGTATTTATCAGCGCTACTAGCGCAGACCTTAAAACGTGTCGTGGCCAAATTAAAGAGGCTTTATTGACACTGGGCTGTTTGCCAATAGAACAGTCAAACTTTCCACCGGCAGCAAGCTCTGTTAAAGATATGCTGCGCGAAAAAATAGCAACCTGCAATGCTGTTATTCATGTTGCTGGAGAGGTCTATGGTGCAGAGCCGGTCAACTATGATGATGGTCAAGCTAGGCGAAGCTACACTCAATTGGAATACGACATAGCCAAAGAATTGGGTAAACCATTGTATGTCTTTATATGTGGAGCAGAATTTACAAGTGATCCTCATGAAGAAGAATCAAGCGATAAAGTTGAGTTACAAAAAATTCATCGTGAGGCATTACAAAATGGCGACCATCTATTCACAAAAGTCATCTCCCAGTCTGACTTAGCACTGAAAGTACATCAACTGCAAACACGGGTTGAACAGTTAGGTCAGGATTTGAAACGCTCACAAAGCTGGATTGGGCGCGGTATTGCTATTGGTATTGTCATGATGATACTGATTGCCGGCGGTCTCTATATGATTAAGCAAACCGGTGAAGAATCCGCACACTCTCTTGCTATTATTCAATCTGAGCTTGAACAACAACGCGCCTATGTTAAGTCTATTGCTGATGTATTTACTCAGCAAAAATCTGAGTTAGAAAAGCTAAAGCTAACCAAAGAAGAAAAATTCGATAGGGCATTAAGCCGTGTTGCAGCGGATGCCAATATTGATAAAGCCGGTCTCAAATCATCGATAGAACATTTTATAACGACCATTAAAGCCAATCCGAAAGCCGGTTTCTATGACCAAGCCTTAGTTGAATTTGCACAACAAAATTTCAAACTAGCCTCACAAAAAGCAGGAGAAGCCGTTTTAGCTGCCCGTAAAGAACGTTTGTCAGCCGAAAAACTTATTTTAACAGCCAAAGAACTTGTACATACAGCACGCACTCAAGAAAGTGAGGCATTAGTTTTACAAGGGAAATCGTTGTACAGTGATAATCAATTTGGCGAAGCGGTTGAATCTTTTAAGCTGGCTTTAGAGCTCATTCAACCCTCAACAAGATCTTGGGCTGAGATTCAATATCATCTGAGTATGGCTTTGCAAAAAAGGAGTCTAAATGCTGAAGGAGAAGAAATAGAAAAAGGGTTTATAGCTAGTATTATGGCCATCAAAAAGGCATTAACCTACTACAATAAGGTGGAATTCCCTTTACAGTGGGCAAATAGCAAACGAGTGCATGCAGATGTTTTATCAAATCAATCATCCTATAAAGAAGGCGAGCTATCAAAGGCATTATTGCTAGAGTCTATACGCTTATATGAAGAATCTTTATCAGTGCTCACTAAAGCGGAATATTCAAAGAGCTGGGCTAAGACTACATCCAACGTTGCTAGAAGATTAGGCATCCTAGCAAGGTTTGAAGTCGATGAGCAGGCTAAGATATTGCTCAATCAACCTATTAAATTGTACCGTGATGCACTCACCGTTTTTACTCGAGAGCATTTACCGCAGTATTGGGCCAGTGTTACATCAAATTTAGCACTCACATTAACCTACCAGGCGTACTATGAAACTGGTGAGCAGGCTAAGATATTGCTCAATCAAAGTATTGAATTAAACCGTGATGCATTAACTGTTTATACCCAAGAGCATTTACCGCTAGATTGGGCCAGGACTACAACAAATACAGCTAGCGCATTATCCAAACTGGCGGACATGGAAGAAGGTGACCAGGCTAAGGTATTAATCAATCAAAGTCTTCAACGTTACCGTGATGCACTCTCCGTCTATACTCGAGAGGATTCACCGCAGGATTGGGCATGGGTGACTGAAAATTTAGCTAGGTCATTATCCGACCTGGTAGCTTTTGAAACCGGTGAGCAGGCTAAGATCTTGCTCAATCAAAGTATTGAATTAAACCGTGATGCACTCTCCGTCTTTACTCGAGAGGATTCACCGCAGGATTGGGCATGGGTGACTGAAAATTTAGCTAGGTCATTATCCGACCTGGCAGCTTTTGAAACCGGTGAACAGGCTAAGATCTTGCTCAATCAAAGTATTGAATTAAACCGTGATGCACTCTTAGTCTATACTCGAGAGTATTCACCGCAGGATTGGGCATGGGGAACTAATAATTTAGCTGTTACATTGGTGGAGTTTGGTCGTACACATAAGCCATCGAGTGCAATCAATATCTACAATGAAGCAATAGATTTAGCTAAAAATGCACTGACAGTCCATAGCCTGCAGGATTTCCCGAGTGACTATGCCTATGCTCAAGACACGTTAGGACAGGCCTATTATTTTAAGGGGCTATTATTGGCTGGCGAAGCACAAAAAAATCTACTTGCAAAAGCAAAGTCAGCATTTTCTGCTTCGATTGATACTGTAGAATATAGCCCTCAAGAGCTTGTTGAGTTGAAGCTGTGGTTGGAAGATATTGAAAACAAGCTGAAGCCTTAGTGTTGCATCGCCGTTATTAATTAAAAATCACACTGTAAAAGCGTTGGTCACAAAATTTTCCCTAGGTAATTTATGTGGTCCGTTTTATATGTAATGTTAAGAAACATCAATAGTTTATCGAACGGGCTAAAGCTTCAACTATACTTGGGAAAGGTAACTTCGCTAATACTAAAACAACTTTCCTGTGTCACTTTGGGGAGAAAGCGCCATAGAGTATACATGCTAATCTCAGCTATCCTTGAAGATAGTGGACATAAAAGTGAAGTTTATTGATCTAATAATTAGGACCGCTGTGTGGCATTTAGAGACATTTTAGTGATATTATTTAAGCAATGGATTTGCAAATTAACGCGCTACATATACGCTACAAATGAAACGTGAAACTTATACTGGATTAGCGTATACCCTTGATATTATTGGTTTAGTTTCGCTTCGTAAAAGTCATTAACAGGGCGTTATGTACCTAGGAGGTTTTGGAGATGAAGCAGATAAGTATAATTTTAATATTGTTGCTGTTAATTGGGTGCAAACCTTCCAATAAACTCTCTGATATAACAATTCATATTAATAT
>Ga0209396_1004543_pt1 | contig 13454 bp, 7 predicted proteins | sample GOMGulsemesocosm_6_FD_184638 | JGI IMG/M metagenome (GOLD analysis project Ga0209396, IMG submission 184638) | Methane-oxidizing microbial communities from mesocosms in the Gulf of Mexico - GOM8C Gulf of Mexico (SPAdes) (version 2) | ecosystem: Environmental > Aquatic > Marine > Cold seeps...
GCCACCGCATTTACTGCTAACAACATGGAGCAGCTATTAACCGCGGGTGCTTATGCCTATATAAATAATCCACGAGGCGTTACAGTTAAAGGAGAGGACTTGGAAGTATCGAGTATCTATAAATGGTATTCAGAGGATTTTGGTGATAATGACCAAGCATTAATTGAACATTTAAAGCGCTATGCAAAGCCTGACTTAAAACAAGCTTTACTGGCATTTCAACAAAACCCTGGTGATATCGATTATGAATACAATTGGCAGCTAAACCAGCCAAAGTAATAAATTTAAATTACAATTCATCTTGGCGGTTAATCGTGATTACAATATTAAGGATGGGTAGTCACGCTACCATTATTACTATCATAGCGGATGTATAAATCTAGGTTATCACTATATTTATAAAAACAAACACCTTGATTTTCAATATCATTGATGTAATCCACAACAAAAGGTTTACTCGTGGGGGTTTTATCAATTTTATCACTGCCCATATTTAAAACTGTATTCCACAATGAAACACAATCTTCTGCATTATCAGTTTTAATTTCCCCATCTTCGGGAATATAATTCTGTGCAGGCCACCCTGTATCATTAAAATCTATTTTCCCTTCATCACCCGCTCCGTAGAGTGGAATATCATTATTTGATTCACGACCAATTGGTGAACCCATAATTATCCATTTACTGTGCGCCAAATTAACCGCACCTTTCAAAGCGCCAGCAGTCCCTTCAACAACGGCAATATCAGCATCATCAGCCAAATTCAAAAAACGCGGTAGTGCTGTGGCGGATAATACTCCGAGAACAATGATCACAATCACTAACTCAATAAGAGTAAAGCCACGCTGTAACGTATTCACAATAATAAACCTTTGAAATTAATTAAGCGCCAATTATAGAGCAATCATACTAATTGTATATATCATAATTAACCATTGCTCTTTGAAGTTTCAAAGTAATAGCTAATTCGACTTCTCGGGTTAAGATATTCATAAATACGTTCAGGTAATTTATCGGGCTTAATCACCCCTGTGATTGTTAATTCAAGTTGTTCAAGATCGATAATAGGCGCTTCTGCACGTGGTACTTCAGCATCATAAATAAGAATATTTGGGTATAGCAATCGATCCGAATTAACTGACAGTACCATTCCTATTTGATCATTAGATAATCGAACAACACTACCAGGAGGATAAACACCCAATACTTTCACTAATAATTTCAAATCACTTTGGTTGTACTTATTCGCACTATTTTTATACAACCACGATAGCGCATTAGAAGGTACTCTTGCTTTGGATATATCCATCGGATGGCAAAGCGTATCGTATGTATTAACAACACTGACAAGTTGAGCAAATGAATCAATGGCATCACCAGCCAACCCTTTAGGGTAACCACTACCATCTAATAATTCATGATGCTGAGCAATAATAGCTTTTGCCGACTCTGGAAAAGTATCAGCTAAATTAACGATATCAAGCCCATATTTAGGGTGTAAATTTAGAAAATTTTGTTCTGCATTGGTAAGCGCAGTCGTCTTTCGTAATATTTGCGGCGGTATTTTCAACTTCCCCATATCATGGAAAAGTGCACCCATACCTATGCTTTTGATTACACTCGCATCTAAATTTTTCATTCTAGCCAGCAACATCGAGAGCACAGAGACATTCAATGAGTGATAGTAAATATTTTCGTTTTCTTTGGTTTCACTCATCAAATGCAACACAATGTGTTCTTCTTTTAACAACGAATCAACCATATTGCCAATAAGTTGCTCCGCATCATCAATAGCATTTAATGGTCGACTAGATACTTTACTCATCACAGAACGGACTTGGATCATCGCCGATTTAAAGTTTTTTTCGGTTTTGGTAATTCGTCTACGATGATTTTTTAATTTTTCAATGCCTTGCTGCTTACTTTCCCATAACTCACGTCTAATTTGTTCAAGATCGATATTCGAAGCAGGCTCGTGTGGTGCAGTACCTGGCTCTTGAGGCGGTAACAAGCCATTGTCACTTCGTTTTGGATAAACGGTAACATGTGAAACACCAAGTTTACGGATAAGCAAAAGTTGTTCTTGAGAATCAATTTTGAAATTATTGAACATGAAAGGATGATCACACCAACCCAAGGGTAACTTTACGTAATTCCCCACTTGGATACGATCCACTGAAACTTTAATACCACTCATAATAAACCACAAAACAAAACAGAGCTGACATTTTAGTGGAACAACCTAGTATTTTAAAGATGTTTTTATAACAGAGGTGGAGAATAATATTTAATATTGATTTTCATCACAGATTTAAACTCATATAATTTCATTATTACTTTTAAAAATAGATAGATAGCGGGAAATATGTACATAACGACCGCTATCTTAATGAGTTTTAGTGTTTATGATTCCAATCAATACATTGCTGTAAAGTTATACCGGAACCACCAAATATATCCAACGCACTGCCAATCGTTAAATCAACTTTACCATTAGATAAACGTTCCACTAAAGCCAAATCTTCGATACTACGTGCACCACCAGCATAAGTTACCGGTATTTTGGTATGTTGACCCAATAAACTGACAAGTTCTTGATCAATACCATTTTGTAGACCTTCTACATCAGCAGCATGAATCAAAAACTCAGCGCAATGTTCAGAAAGTTGTTGTAATGTCTCAGCATTAATCACAGTACTTGTTACTGTTTGCCAACGATTAGTCGCTATATTCCAACCTTGCGCTGTTTTCCTGCAACTCAGATCCAAAATCAAATGTTCTTTACCGACTGCCGCTTTCAATTGCGCTAATTTATCCCAACTAAATTCATTACCATCAAACAAATATGAAGTCACAATGACATGAGATGCGCCTGCTTTTATATACTTAGCAGCATTAGTTAAATTTACACCACCACCAAACTGCAAGCCATGTGGCCATGCTTGTAAAGCTTTTAGTACTTCGGCTTCATTATTTGGACCTAAAGCAATAACATGTCCACCGCGTAGATCATGTTGACGATAAATATCGGCATAATATGCAGCATCATATTGGCTAATAAAATTAGTCGCTGCACCTTGGTCATTCAAACTACCGCCAACAATCTGCTTTACTTTACCTTGGTGTAAATCAATACAAGGTCGAAACTGAGTCAAAACAACACTCCTCTGTTTGAAGATTAAACGATCAATTCCTGATCTTTACCCATATTTAAGATTTATAGTATACCCAAACTACTTCAAGATGCTATATCAGAGATTGACTGAAATATCAGAAGAAGGAATCTACGGAAATATAAAGCCTTGAATATTATCTCCTTTCGATTTGTTGGTTGTACACCTTATAAATAGCTTGGCTATATAATCACAAACGCAGTCTAATGCTGTGCTTCAAGCATCCAAAATAAAACATCAACAAACACATTAAATGTTAATTTAGAGTTAACATTCCATTCTATACCGTCACAATTATATGCTACCCTGTTATTGGTAATACATAAGTATTAGGACTAACTGGAGCTCGGTTTGCACAAGATTAAATTATCACTGACAAATTATACTGCTATCGCATTCTCAACGTTTTTATTTATCACTATCAGTATTTTAATTTCCATCAGTTATAATCGAATGTCTCAAATGGCACATGATGCTACATCGCAACAATTTCAACATTATGTAGAAGACATTTACACTTCTGTTAGTTATAAATACAAGCCTGTGACTCAGATCTTTGGCTACCTTAGTACTAGTTCTGATTGGGATAAAGATAAAGCCTCAGATATCAGTCTAATAAAAACCATTGATCTCGCTCGATATCTTGCTAAAGATACCTTAACTAACTCTATCTATATGGGATTTCCGAATGGTGATCTACTGGGCGCACATAAATTAGGTTCTAAAACTAAAAAATACTATTATGACGCACCTGAAAACGCTACATTTGTTATTGAAACATTAGAATACAAAAAAGCAAACTCCAACAAACTCACCCGTGTTTACCTCAGTAATAATTTTAGTATCATTAATACTACAGTCACCCTGAATGATTCATTAAATGTCTTCGAACGAGATTGGTACAAGATAGGCTTGCAGAGTCCAAATTTAGCTCCAACTCCTATATATAAAGACTTAAGAACGAATGAAGACACACTGTCACTGGTACAAAAACACCAATTTACCGATGTTGTGATCGCCACTGATCTTAATATAAGTACCATAGTTAATAGCTTAAAAGCATCCGATCTCAGTAATGATGCAATACGAGTATTATTTGGCGACAAGGGTCAGTTCGTTGTTTATCACAACAACGATAGCAGTTTTTCAAACTTCAGTGACACGTCGAAAAATAATGATATGGGCAACTTATTACAAAAAGAAAAGTTCAAGAGTATTGTCAGTGATAACCTCAATAAAAATAAGCTTTTTTCTTTTAACTTCAAAGGTGAAGAGTGGCTAGCTCAAACTCACAATATTAGTCTTTTACAGAATAACAATGCACGCCTTCTCATTGCTGTGCCTAAAAATAGCATCTTAGGTCCATCAAAGAAAATGCTACGCGAAACCATGTTAATGTTAGTTTCAATCGGGTTTTTATTCATTCCGTTAAGCTGGTTATTCGCCCGAGTCTTAACTCGACCATTACGCAATATATCAGAACAAATAAAACAAGTAACAGCGTTAGATGTATCTGAAACCGCGACTATAACGGTATCGCGCGTGAAAGAAATTTCTGATTTACAGCTATCAACCACAAAAATGCGTAAAACACTTGATGACTTTTTACGCTTACTCACCATGCTCTCTAACGAGCAAGATATTCACAGTCTATTAGAAAAAACATGCTCTAAAGCCAGTGTCATGCTTGATGCTGATAGCGCCTTTGTATATTTAAAATCTGAAGAAGACGACAGCATATTAGAACCATTCATTTTACATACACAAGATGACGACATCCAGGCAGATATAACACAGTGCCCTCGTCTCTCAACACAATGGCCGTATGAAAAATTAAGAAACAACGTCAATGTCAAAGATATTCAATTCAACCTTATCCACCCAATGCTGAAAACAGCATTAGTTAAAGCGGGTATTCATCCAGAAAATAGCAATGTTTATACCTTAACCATTCCGTTAGTTGATCGCAGTGGCAATATCCTTGGTTTACTTGGTTTCAGTTATGATGAATGCCTTGGCGGAGATGAACTAACGCATGTAATGGGCGTGGCAAAAACATTATCAGACTTTGTATCACTCTCTTTTGAAAGCCAAAATTTAATCGCCAAACAAAAAGAATTACTCAATTCATTTATCAAGCTGATTGCAGGGGCAATTGATACTAAATCTCCGTATACCGGCGCGCATTGTCAACGCGTACCCGAGCTCGCAAGCATGTTAGCCAACGCAGCCTGCAAATCAACACAAACGCAATTCAAACAATTTAATTTAAACAAAAATGGCTGGGAACAATTAAACATTGCCGCTTGGTTACATGACTGCGGTAAGGTGACAACACCAGAATATGTCATTGATAAAGCCACAAAACTAGAAACTATTTATAATCGTATTAATGAAGTAAGAATGCGATTTGAAGTACTTATACGTGATGCTCAAATCCAAGCGCTCACAGCAATTTCTCAAGGTGATGACGCTAAAAAAACAAACCAAATTCTGGTTGAAAAAATACAGCAGATCGAAGCTGACTTCGCATTTATTGCTAAATGTAATCTTGGCGAAAGCTATATTGATGATGATATGAAGGCCCGCATAGAAGCGATATCGCAACAAACTTGGTTGCGCTTTCTTGATGATGAACTCGGACTCTCACCTGCTGAACTTGCACAAAAAGACAGAACAAGTCCCATCACACTACCAGTAATGGAACCCTTGTTATCAGATCGTGCCGAACACATGATCTCACACATAGATAACTCATTGGAATTAGAGGCGCATTTACGCTTTAACATGAAACGCCCGCTGCACCGTAACAATCTTGGAGAGCAACATAACCTAATGATTCAACGTGGCACAATCAACGCTGAAGAACGCTACATCATTAACCATCATGTGATTCAAACGATCACTATGTTAGAGCAACTGCCGTTGCCGCCACATTTAAGCCGTGTGCCTGAGATTGCAGGTGGTCATCACGAACAGCTTAGTGGTAGAGGTTATCCGCGTGGTCTACAGGAAGAAGACATATCCCTTGAAGCACGTATATTAGCTATTGCAGATGTATTTGAAGCGCTGACTGCGAGTGATAGGCCTTATAAAACAGCTAAGTCGCTGAGCCAAAGTATTAAAATATTAAGCTTTATGAGTAAAGATAGACATATAGATAGCGATCTATTTAAACTGTTTTTAAGCTCGGGGATTTATCTTGAATATGCACATAAATACCTAAAACCAGAACAAATTGATAACGTCGATATCTCAGAGTATTTATAGTAGTCACTACTTCTGAATTCAGGGTTGTAAACTTTTTCCATACTCCAGAAACTAAAATGCCATCTATAAATAGATGGCATCAAATTCTGAATTCCTAGAAATTAGTAACCTAAATGTCTTGGGTAAGTGAATTTTGTGTTATATAAATCACCGAAAACAGGGGTTGCAGGTACTGAATTTTTCATAGGTCTCACCTTCTAAATCATTAATCAAAAATTGAACCACGTGGCTCAGTTGATCTCGGTTCCTTGGAGGCGGTTTAACGGACTCATCCTTTGAGCATTTCTCTCTTCTTGTTCAGAAGATGTGACCAATGTAACATAAAAAAATCATTACGCAAGCTTTCATTTGAAACACATCACATAATCAATCAAATTAACTAGACAATATGCACCTACATATTTCGACGATATTTACCACCAATCACATACAATACATCGGTCAGTTGAGATAGACTTGCAAATGAAGCAGCTGACATAAGCACTGCAAAGCTATTATTTTCAGAACCATGATCAGATAATAATGCAGCTTTCATTGCAGCTAATGACAATTCACCCTGCTGTTTATTTTGCTGTATAAATTGTAAGACACCGTCTATCTGTTGCTGCTTTTTAATATCACTGCAACGTACTAACTGTTTATCGCTCAATTGTATCGAGTCATGTCCCTGCTCCCTAGTCATACAATTAACCCCCACCATATCAAGCTTCCCAGTACCTTTTAATTTTTCATAATACATGCTTTGCTGCTGGATCTGCGTGCGTTGGTAACCAGTTTCAATCGCACCAAGTACTCCACCACGGCGGGCTAGACGATTAAATTCGCCATATACAGCTTCTTCAACAAGGTTGGTTAGTTGCTCAATCACATAGCTGCCTTGCAGCGGGTTTTGATTTTTATTGAGTCCAAACTCGCGATTGATAATAGATTGGATCGACAAGGCGCGATAGACAGAGTTTTCAGTCGGTGTGGTTATGGTTTCATCATACGCATTAGTATGCAGACTATTACAGTTATCACACAGCGCATAGAATGCCTGCAAACTAGTTCTAATATCATTTAAGTCAATCTCTTGCGACTGTAAACTTCGCCCTGACGTTTGGATGTGATACTTCAATTTTTGGCTTCGTTCATTAGCCTTATATACCGACTTTAATGTTCGAGCCCATATTCGTCGAGCAACCCGCCCAATCACAGCATATTCAGGATCCATCCCATTACTAAAAAAGAAACTCAGCCGAGGAGCAACATCATCAATTTCCAAACCTTGCGCTAGATAATATTCTAATAAGGTAAAACCATTAGCGAGTGTAAAGGCTAATTGAGTTATAGGGTTCGCCCCTGCCTCACCAATGTGATAACCACTCACTGAAACAGGGTAAAATTTCGCAATCGCGTTCGAACTAAAATAGCCTTGCATGTCGGCCATTAATTTAAGGGAAAAATCTAATGAAAAGATACATTCATTCTGGGCAATTTCTTCTTTTAAAATATCAGCCTGTAACGTCCCTCTCACCTTATTATAAGTCGCGACTTTCAACGCAGTATATTCATCCGCTAGCCCCAGTAAATCAGTCATTAGTATCTGTCCCGATATACCAAGTAGCTTAAGCCCTAAACCATCATGTCCTTGCGGTAAATCACCACGATATACTCGCCGCCCCTTAACGCTATTACCCCTTTGACTATTGTTGCTACAGTCACTGCCACAAGACGACAAATACGCTTTAATCAGTTTATTGGCTTTAGACCATAGGTTGGTTTGAGTTAAATAAAGCTCAACTTGCTGGTCAATGGCCGTATGTAAAAACCACGCCATGAGTATTGGTGCAGGCCCGTTAATCGTCATCGAAACCGACGTGCCTGAATCGCACAGATCAATGCCGGAATACAGCACTTTCATATCATCCAATGTTGCAATCGATACACCTGACATACCAATACAGGCAAATACATCAGGACTTATAGCGGGATCGTGTCCATACAGCGTATTAGGGTCAAATGCGGTTGACAATCGAATCGACTTTTGGCCTTTAATTAAATAATGAAAGCGTTTATTGGTGTCTTCTGGCAGCCCTTCTCCGGCAAACATGCGTGTTGGATCTTCATCATTGTGCTTTGTTGGAAAAACGCCCGCGGTATAAGGGTACTGCCCTGGGCGATTTTCATTAAGTAGAAAAGCGGTAATGTTATCCCAATGCTGCTCATTTGGTTTTGCTACATGTGGGATCACAGTACCACTTAAACTGACAAAATGATCTCGATGTTCACCATATGATTGATGGCAAGCTATGGTATCAACACCCTCTTCAATACGTTTAAGCGCTAACTCTTCATCATCTCTAAACCAAGCAAGTAAGGCATGTCTAAGTGGGACTGAAATCTGTGCTAAAAGCTTGTTATAACGTAATCTTAATGATGGTAATAACACTTTAATTGATGTATCTGTGACTAAGAAACTGTGCGTATCGGATTCATTATCAACATCAGCTTGAGGGTAACGAGCGAGTTTAGCTGGTAGACAAGGATCGCCTAAGTCGCTTAACATTTGATAGCAATTATGTAGCGCTCTAACTTGCTCTATTTGCTGCTTATTCTGCGCCGTTATATCGACATAATGGTTATAAATAGCAGTTAAATAGTCCGTATTTTGTAACTTAAGCTGACTTGCGGTTAGCGTCCAATCATAACGAGGATATGCCGCAAATATTTGTTGATAAGTATTTTTTACATCGGCCTGTGCGGTAAAAGGTAATTTAGTCATCAAAAATGCAATGAAACGACCAAAACCATGATCGTTATAATGGCTCGCTACCATAGGAAAAATGGGGAGCTCATTACCAACAGCATTATTTTCTTGCTGGTTAAAACGCCATTGCTGTTGCACGTCATTGAAGGCATCCTCACTACCTTGTTGATCCGCTTTATTCAGTACCACGGCATCGGCATATTGTAACATTTCAATTTTTTCTAATTGGCTGCTAGCACCATAATCCTTAGTCATTAAATAAAGGCTGAAATCAACCATATCAACAATAGTGCTATCACTTTGACCGATACCCGCTGTTTCAATTAATACCAGGTCAAAGCCGTGGTTTATGAACATAGGTACACAAGTTTGTAATGATTGACTGACCGACACATTAGCTTGCCGTGTGGCAATAGAACGCATGAACAACCGCTCGTGCGGCAAAGTATTAATGCGAATACGATCACCAAGCAAGGCTCCGCCAGTTTTTTGCCAACTGGGATCAACGGCTAAATACGCGATCCTGATATCAGGATAAAGCTGTAATAACGCCCGTAATAATTCATCACTAAAAGTACTTTTACCCGCGCCACCCGTCCCAGTGATCCCCATCACCAACGATTTTTTGGCTGGCGAGCCAGAAGACAATACGGATGACATCTTATCTTTACTGGCACTAGCCAATCGGTTTTGCTCAATAGCCGTGATTAATTGTCCCAGATACAAATCGGTTGCAGGTTTTCCCTTTGCTTGTTTAACCGTAAACTTCGTTTTACTCTTGGGTTTAATTTCCATTAACCGCGCTAATAAATCACTGATCATTTCATCTAAACTAAGCACATCGGCACTGGTATACACACGGGAAACCCCTTGTTGTTCCAGCCTTCTAGCTTCGTCTGAGGTTATGGTTGCACCGCCACCAACAAATATCGCAGGTTTAGCACCTGCATCGGCGAGGCTAGATAATAAGTATCCAAAATAGGGGTTATGGCCACCTTGATATGAACTCATGGCAATAGCATCAACATCTTCTTGCAATGCAGCAGTCACCACGTCATGAACTGAGCGATTAATACCTAAATGTATGACTTCAACTCCCCGCGCTTGTAATAACCGCCGTACAATATTAATAGCAGCGTCGTGACCATCAAACAAACAGGTCGCTGTTAATATTCGCAAGGGATACTTGGTGGAAGTCGATTTCATCACTCTTCACTCCGCTATATAGTTATAGGTGGCTATCACTTCACTGGATGTATTAACTATCCAACGCTAGATCTGTCATTAAAACAGCCAAAAATCTAGCAGCTTCACCACCAGTGATTGATCTATGGTCAAATGTTAAGGATAGTGGTAATAAGGTGTGCTCGATAACGTTCCCTTGTCCATCACCCGAGTTATCGAATGCGAGTTGCTGAAATAATCTACCGGTACCAAGGATTGCAACCGTAGGAGGCATAACTATTGGATTAGCATATTTACCAACCATACTGCCGAAGTTAGATAAAGTAATGGTATTACCACGTAAATCGTCCGCCGCAATTTTTCGCTGTGAAACCAATTCTTTGAGGGTATTAATTTTATCGCGCATCTGCTCTGCACTGTAACTTTGCGCGTCGCGGATCACAGGCACAAATAAACCATCCTGGGTATCTACCGCTAAACCTAAATGCATGGGTTTAATGATACGGCGACCAATTGCGTGGCTGTCATACCAAGCGTTCAATGTAGGTTCTGCTTCACACGCAAGTGCCATAGCTCTGATTAAGCGTACCGTGATATCACCCTCAGCAAACCACGCTGTAACATCAGCATCATCATGGAGCGTCACAGGAACAACTTCGGCATGCGCTTGCGCCATCGCTTTTGCCATACTGCGACGAACACCTTTCAGTGGGACTAGCTCACCCACATCAGCAAATATTTTAACCACACGCTCTACATCAGCGGCTGTAATCGTACTGTGTGGGCCTGAAGGGGTGACAATGCTTAAATCAATATTATATCGATGTGCTAATGCCCGTACAGCTGGTGTTGCCTTCACTCCAATACTGCTGCCCGATACCGATTGCGGAGTTTCTTTTAGCTTAGTTTCGGATGTATGTAACTCCCCAACGACAGATGTCGATGCTTTTACTGGTTCGGATGTTGCCTCTACATTAGCTGTAGTCGAACCATTTTCGCTCGATACTGCAGATCCCTCTTCTGAGAACTCAACAAGCGGATCACCGGTATGAATAATGTCACCGCTTTCGCCATACAGTTTCACCACAATAGCGCCTTCAGGACACGGGATCTCTACAATTGCTTTGGCCGTTTCCATCGACACCATTAACTGGTCTGCCGTCACTACATCACCAGGTTTAATAAACCATTCAACAATTTCAGCTTCGGGTAAGCCTTCCCCTAGATCAGGTAATTTGAAAATATGCATCAGAACTCCATGACTTTGTTAACAGCGGAAATAATTTGCGTAACACTTGGCATATAATATTTTTCCATTTTAGCTAATGGCATGATGGTGTCATAACCACTCACTCGCATTACCGGAGCCAACAACGTCATCAGCCCTTCTTCAGCAATAATAGCTGCAATTTCAGAGGCGACCCCTCCACTTCGAGCTGCTTCAGACACGATCACACAACGACCCGTTTTTGCTATGGAGCTCAATATAGTGGTTTTATCAATTGGTTTAATAGAGGCAAGATCGATAACTTCAGCCGATATATTACGTTCAGCCAGTTGGTCTGCTGCTTGTAAGGTTTCATATAACATTGCTCCCCAGCTAATTAAGGTCACGTCAGAGCCTTCTCGCAGGGTAAAACAAACATCTAACGGTAATGCTTGGCCGTTATTTTCAACAGATTCAGTTTGTAATCGATAAATACGCTTTGGCTCTAAAAACACTACTGGGTCAGGGTCACGGATAGCTGCCAGCAATAAACCGTAAGCTCGTCCAGGAGAAGACGGAATAACAACACGAATACCGGGAATATGCGCAAAAATAGCTTCGGTACTTTCACTGTGATGCTCAGGTGCATGGATACCACCACCATACGGCGCACGTAATACCATAGGACAGGTTAAACGGCCACGCGTACGATTACGCATTCGTCCTGCATGACATAAGAATTGATCGAATGCAGCATAAATGAATCCCATAAATTGAATTTCGACTACGGGTTTCATGCCCTGTGCTGCGAGACCTATTGCCATGCCGCTAATGAGTGATTCGGCTAAAGGAGTATCAATGACTCGCTCACGACCAAACTCTGCCTGTAATCCTTCCGTCGCACGGAAAACCCCACCATTAGCCCCGACATCCTCGCCAAGTACGATAATGTTTTGATCTTCAGCCATTGCATCAAACAAGGCGTTATTAACTGCATCAATGAGTGTCATGTCCTTCATTTTTCACCTTCCTGTGAGGCTGCGTTTCGTACTTGCTCTAACTGGTCTAAATAATGATCGGGCAAAGTTTCATACAGATATTCAAACATCGCGGTTGGTGACGCAGGAGGAATAGCAAGATAGCGCGCTACCGCAGCATCAATTTCGTCACTGCACTCTTTTTCTAACAGCTCTAGCGTTGCATTATCAATGATCAATTCATCCATGAGTAAACTGCGCAATCGAGTCATGGGTTCTTTCTGCCAAGCTTCCCCGACGGTATCCTCATCCCGATAACGGGAAGCATCATCGGCAGTGGTATGATCGGACAAACGATAAGAAATGGTCTCAATTAGATGAGGCCCTTGCCCTTCTCTGGCTCTGTCGATAGCCTCTTTAATTTTGATATAACAAGCAATAACGTCATTACCATCAACTTGTTCACAGCTAACCCCGCCGGCAATGGCTTTTTGCGCTAACGTTTCACAACTCGATTGTTCATCGCGCGGCAGAGATATAGCCCATTGGTTATTATTAATAATAAAGACCAGTGGTAACTGCCATACCCCAGCTGCATTGACCGATTCATAAAAATCACCTTTAGATGTCGCGCCATCACCGCAAACAACAACAGCAACACGTGGTTCTTTACGTAACTTCATGGCATAACTTATACCAACAGCATGACAACACTGGCTAGCAATAGGGATGGTGCAAGGCATATCTTCTCGCGGCCCCTGAAAATCCATACCGCGTTCATCTCCACCCCAATACATCAAGATCTCTTCGGGTTTGACCCCACGAATAAGTACAGCAGCAGTTTCCCGGTAAGCTTGAATAAAAACATCTTCTTCGCGCATAGCTTTACCTAT
>Ga0209396_1004545_pt1 | contig 13450 bp, 14 predicted proteins | sample GOMGulsemesocosm_6_FD_184638 | JGI IMG/M metagenome (GOLD analysis project Ga0209396, IMG submission 184638) | Methane-oxidizing microbial communities from mesocosms in the Gulf of Mexico - GOM8C Gulf of Mexico (SPAdes) (version 2) | ecosystem: Environmental > Aquatic > Marine > Cold seeps...
GAATTTGCACTAAAACAGTTTCTTGCACGAACTGGCATGAACCACCCTCAGTCGCTAAACTGTTTAAAATAAAACTATTTAATCCGATAATGAAAAATAATCTGACTATCCATTTATTCATTCAGGTTGTCTCGCTGTCGTTGTTTTTCAAGGTTATTGTTTGGACATAACCACAGTGATTACTTTTTTCTCTTGTTCTAGTTGACCAAACTTGATGTAAGAACAATATAATTCGTACACTTGCTGATTTGTATTATCTAAACTTTCTAGTAACGATATGTGTTGCTCAGTGGCATCAATATATTTTATGCCCCCAAACATCTCAAAGTGAAAATACATATCGTCACTATCAGTAACTAACGTCGTTTTAATAACTCTGTCTCGCTCAATTAACTGACATTGTATGGGTTGCATATTTCCCTCGGGTTTAAATATTGATACATTTTATTAACGTAGCGAGAATATTGATAACTTGCTACAAATATATTTTTAATAAAAAGAAACAACAAAAGTTGCTATACAAGAATCGAAAATCAGTGGATCTCGTAGATTTTCTACATCACCACATATATATAAAAGAATCTAATGAAACTACAATTAAAAAAAGCCACACTCATTAAACGTTACAAACGCTTCCTCGCCGATATTATTTTAGAAGATGGCAGTCTAACCACTATTCATGTGGCAAATACAGGAGCCATGACTGGGTGCGCCGAGCCTGATGATACGGTGTGGTATAGCACGTCAACAAACCTTAAACGTAAATATCCTTTTAGTTGGGAGTTAACACAAACTCAGCAGCAGCATTTTATTTGTGTAAACACTATTCGAGCCAATAGCTTAGTAGAGCAAGCGATATTAGATGGCACTATCAGTGAACTGCAAGGGTTCAGTCAATTAACAAGAGAAGTGAAATATGGGGATGAGAATAGTCGAATAGATCTCTTATTAGACTTTCCAACCAATGATGAGTCATCGATACCTCAAGCCTCTAAAGCTTATGTCGAAGTGAAGAGTGTGACTTTACTCGACAAAGACCAGGGATATTTTCCTGATTCGGTGACCACCCGTGGCCAAAAACATTTACGGGAGTTAATTCAAATAGTCGAAAGCGGTGATAGGGCTGTTTTGTTATTCGCCGTTTTACATACGGGGATTAACAGCGTGAAAGTCGCTGATCATATTGATATAAAATATGCCCAATTATTAGAGCAAGCAATTAAAGCTGGCGTTGAAGTTTTAGCTTATAAAGCCGATATTTCTGAAAGTGGACTCTTTATTTCTGAGCGTATCAATTTTACATCTTTTGCTTAAGCGTTATACACGAGCTATTACACCTGCCCATTTGACGGGCTTAAGCTATCAGCCTGACTTTATCAAGCCAGCGCTGATATGCAAAATGTCAAAAACTTGAGCAAGCTATCGAGTAAATAGATTTTTGGTCGACAAGGCAATAACAGCCGTTAAACTCGCGATGTCACTGCCATTCCTAGCGGAAATGGCTAAACCAAACTGTAACGTTAAAAAATAATTGGCCAATGCCGTGGCATCAAGCTCATCATCAACATTACCTAGTGTTCTTTCTTGTTCAAAAAAATGGGTTAAAAAAAATAAAGTCTGCTGGTTCACTTTCTTCACTGCTTCAGTACTACTATCAGGTAAACGCGAACCGGCAACTTCTGCTGTACTCATACACACAAAACAACCTGTTGGTAGGGCTCGATCCGTTAACATGTTAGCGATAGACAGTAGGTAATTATTTACTCGAACCATTAAAGGTTCTTTACCGTCAGTAAGGTGATTTGAATGAGGCGAGCCATACTTTGTTAAATAGAGTTCAAAGCTTTGATTAAACAGTGTTTCCTTGTTACCAAATGCCGCATAGAGACTCGGCTTATTAATCGCCATTGCGGTTGTTAAATCAGTTAGTGATGTACCAGGATATCCATTTTCCCAAAATACCAACATCGCTTTTTCAAGCGCATGATCTTTATTAAATTCACGATGACGTCCAGCAGCCATAATTACTCTCAAGTAGTTTTTATCAAATCATATTTGCAATTGTGTACCGATGAGTATAGATTGTCAATACCCGTACCGAACGGTACAAAATTAATTGGCAAACTTAGAGGAATATACAATGAATGATTTAACAGGAAAAACAGCAGTCGTCACGGGTGGAAACAGCGGAATAGGCTATGCAACTGCAAAACAATTTAAAGAGGCAGGCGCTAAGGTTATTATTACGGGTAGAGATGTTAATAAAGTAAATACTGCCGCATCGCAGTTAGGTGTAACAGGTCTTGTCGCTGATGTTATTAGTTTAACGGCGATTGACGAATTGGTAGCGCAAGTGACTAGCGAATTTGGCAATATCGATATTTTATTTGTTAATGCGGGCATTTTCAGCCCAGCACCTGTGGGGCAGATATCTGAAGAAATGTTTGATAATCAAATGGGCATTAATTTTAAGGGCGCTGTATTTAGTACCGAGAAATTTCTGCCTTTCATTAATGATGGTGGATCGATTATTCATCTATCTTCTATTAATGCTTATACTGGCATGCCAAATACGGCCATTTATGCCGCCTCTAAAGCGGCGTTAAACGCTTATACTCGAACAGCTGCAACGGAGTTAGCACCACGACAAATACGCGTAAACTCTGTTAATCCTGGACCTGTTTTTACCCCCATATTTGGTAAAACAGGCATGGCGGAAGATCAGCTAAATGAGTTTGCCAGTGCTATGCAAAATAGAATTCCATTGAAACGTTTTGGCCAACCAGAAGATGTAGCCAAACTCGTTACATTTTTGGCCTCTGATGACGCCTCATTTATAACGGGGTCTGAATATAATATTGATGGCGGAATCAATATTAATCCTATTCTTTAGTGATTTTAATAGAGGCTATCATCTGTGCTGAGCAACGATAGCCTCATATTTTAATAAACAAAAATTAACCCTGCAAATGATCAAACATAAGGTATGACTATGGTTGTAAATATTTTAAAATTAGATGCGAGCATACGAAAAACAGGTTCTCACAGCAGAGCGTTGTCAAATAAGCTGATTGAACAACTTGCTACAAGATATAAAACTACAATAACCCGCCGCGATTTAACAAATGGCATTTCATTGATTGATGAGCAGTGGGGGCAAGCTAACTTTACCGCAAAAGATGAACGTACCCAATTACAGAAAACATGCTTGCTTGAGTCTGATTTATACGTTGAAGAGGTCATCAATACTGACCTGATAGTTCTCGCTCTACCCATCTATAATTTTGGTTTACCAGCGGCTTTTAAAGCATGGATTGATCAAGTGGTGCGCTCTAAACTTACTTTTAAATACACCTCAGAGGGACCCATTGGTTTACTTCATAATAAAAAAGCTTATGTGATCATTACATCAGGCGGCACCGAGCTTGGCAGTGAACTTGATTTTGTCTCCGATTATTTGCGCCACACGCTGGGTTTTATAGGCATCACCGATATCACATTCATTGATAGTAGTGGGCTTGGTAAAGATGAAGATAAAATACGGTCACGTTGTCATGACTTTATTGAAACGCTTTAGTTAAGAGTCAGGGCTAGCGCTTTAACATTCGCGCTAAGGTATTATCTTTAATAATTAAATGGTGTTTTAAAGCCGCTAATATATGTCCGATAATAAGTAGTGAAAATACACAAGCGAATAGGTAATGAAGCGTCTTTGACGCTTGATAAATAGCATCGTTAATTGGAATCACCTTGCCATTAGTATCAAGGTGTTCTGACACGATAGATACTCCGAAGACGTGAATACCAAAGCCACTCAATGCGCTCAGCATAAAGCCAGTTAATGGCATTAACCCCATCAAAATAAGCAGCGTCAAGTGCATATATTTAACTAACCTTGCGTTATTGGAACCTTGTGATGATGACTGCCATGGATGCTTGAGGCGCCAAATTAATCGAACTATCACCAAAAAACAAAAAAGCACACCGAGTGATTTATGAATTTGATATAGATTAGGACTGTATTGCATATTTTTCATATAAAAACCAAGGCATAACATGCTGATTAAAAACACTGAAAAGCCCCAATGGATTATGCGAGTAATGGTATTTATGCTTGATGTATTGAGTGTCATCTCAGTCCTTGTTAATAGCGGAAGTTGTTCAAAAAGTTATCCTAAAAGATTGGTTATCTAGGATAAAGGTACAAAAATGAAATGAATAATTCTCTAAATAAGAACAGCACTATTTCACCGTGCTGTCTTGAATAAGCTTACATGATATTTGATTGACTATTTCATTGAATCGCCGCGGGATTCTATAATACCTAAGTGATTAATCTTAATTTGATAAGGCGAAGCATAAACATCAAACGCACGGTAAATGGTGTTGTCATGGTCGAAAATTACCGGCAACGTTAATGCAAATTTCTTTACAAAATTTTGTGCATATTCTTCATTAACATAATACGAATTGACAACGGCTAACCACTGTTGGCTACTATCTTCTTTAATGCGTTGATTAAGCTGAGTTATTTTATCTTCGCAATCAGGAAAGTGAGGCATTGGACATAAAGCATCAAGAAAAACTAGGTTCAACGTTTTTTTACTGGTGAGTTTAGTTATCGCGTTTGAGAGCGATACCTTTGCGCCTTCCAGTGTCTTTGCTGTAAATTTAGGGGCCATATCGCCAACAAGTGGTTTTTTGGGCTTAGCGACTTTACTTATTAGAGATTTCATAGAGGTTGAAGTATTCACTTTGTTTTTCTTGTCTTGTTCTTTGTGCTCAGCTTGCTTTGATTGCTTAGTAGTATTGCTAGTATCGAGTCCTGCATACCTTTTAGCGACAAATGCTGAAAGTGCGCTGGCATCCCCTGAAAATATTTTTTTATTGCCTTCAAGTATTACATGATACGGAGATTGCCAAATTTTAAACTCTCTCATTAATGCATATTGCTTATCAACCACTAACGGGGTTACTTGACTAAAATATTTTTGAAACTCGATGAGCTGCGCTTTAGTTACATTAATGTCAGGTTGAATCCAAATTCTCTGGCTTTGAGTTAAAAATTGAGGCGGTAATTCGCTGAGCATTTGTTCATCCCCTTTACCTTCATAACTGCGCCAAACATCGATGAACACCAAGTGGGTTAATTTACTCTTATCTTGGGCAATAGCCTTACCCGATAAAGATATCAAATGAGGCAATGGGTTTTTATTGTCGCTGGTGGCCTTAGCTTGTAAAACACTAGACATAGTTAACAACGTCATAGCCGTTATAATACTTGTGATCATTTTATTCATTGTGCTGCTCCTGTGTTTGAGTTTGTTTTTGATAAAGGACTGTCTTGAGATAATAATGCTATGGTTTCATCAAGCTGGTCAGTGGCTAGAAATGTTTGGTAAGCGACCCTACCTTTTTTATCGATAAGCACGTGATAAGGGGTACCAACAACACCGTAACTTGAGGTTAGCTCTCCTTTTTTATCAAAAACTGTAGGTAAGCTAATGCCTGTTTTTTTATAAAAAGCTTCAATATTAGCGATTGAGTCATTCATACCCACATTGACAGTAAGTACTTCAATTTCTTTACCATTTTCATCAAATATAGCCTGTAAATGGGGCATTTCGACTTTGCAGTAGCTACACCAAGTTGCCCAAAACTTTAAATACACAGGTTTGTTATTAACAAAGTCACTTAAGCGCACCACATCACCCTTTAATGTGGTTGCTGTGAAATCTGGCGCTTTATCTCCAATGGCTAAATTTTCCGCCTGCACTATGGTTGGGAATATGGTCATAGCCATCACAAGAAGTAATGACTTTAGGGTAGGGCTCTTTATTGAAAGACTTTTTTTGTTGGTGCGCCAAAGATCATTGCTCTTGATACCATTGCCGTATTGCTCAGTTAAAAAGCGTGGAGTGATGTTCATGATGTTTCCTTTTGTGTTTAATTGTGTTTGAAATTAGTAAATTTGAAAGTGGGTATAACTATGTTTAAAAAATAGCTTGAATGAATAGATAGACAGCGGCGCCTAACATCGGCAGGGCCATGATCCATTTCACCGCATTTAACCAATGTCCCGAACGGGGTAATAACGTTAAAAAGCCACTAAAACTGCCTGCTATAACGAGTAATGCACTCATGCCTAAAGCGAAAGTAAACATTAATATTGCGGCCCAAAGTAGGTCACCTTCACCTGCTACGTACATCAGTAACATGCCAAGCACGGGGGATGTACAAGGCGCCATTACTAAGCCTGAAATACAACCTGCTATAAAAATGGTGAGATAGTTGTTGGTGTTTTTCACCGCTTTATCCCTCGATAAAACCGAAATATTTGGCATTGATAACCACCCTAAAATCCAAAGCGCCATTAACACGCAGAAACTAGCCACCATAATTAATGTTATTGGGTGACTTGCCACGGACCCAAATAATTTTCCTGTACTAGCCGCCAGAACGCCAAGACCTGCATAGACAAGGGCGAGGCCAAATACGTAAGTCAAAGACAGAAACATGGCGTGCTTTTTATTGAGTGCATGTTTAGAAATGACAGATACCGTAATGGGTAACATAGGATAAACGCAGGGCGTTAGGCTGGTGAGAAGTCCGGTTGAAAATACAATAAGAACTACCCATAAAGATTGTTGCCCGTCCATTAATGCTGATTGAATGATTGTTTCCATAGCTTTCCCTTTATATCTATTTACCGTGAATAATTAACTCACTGGTATTGCGTGTGTTTGAGTTGATGAGTTAGTTATACGCAAAAAGATGAAGGCGGTTATGAAATCGATATTCAATGGGTGTGAAATTTAACTAAAATCGATGTGAAATATATATTTAATTATACAACTCGCTTTATTAGGTAATTAAAACAGTATGTTACTAAATTGTGTTTTTTGGTTGAAGAATCAATATTGATGTTATTTATCGGCGCTATCACGTAGAATTAGTGACAAGTTTTTCACTCTATTATTATTTATTGCTATGGCTATATATCTATTTTCTCCTTTTAGTTTCGATGATAAACGTGGCAGTCTTACCTCACGTCCTCTGGTGTCAAAAAGCGATAATGAAAGTGGTGATGTAAACCATTTAAGTGACCATGTTAGTGATAATGCGAGTCACGACGAAGAGGTGAATGTACAGCCTATTGAAGTACATTTGCGTCATAAAGTGGCCACCTTACTTGCCTATTTAATAGAAAATAGAGATCGTATTATTAGCAAGGAGGAACTGTTAGATAAGTTGTGGCAACACGGTGATTATAGGGAAAATTCGTTAACCCAAAGTATTCGAGAGTTGCGCGCCGCACTTGGTGATAATGCAAAACTCCCCCATTTTATCAAAACATTCCCACAACGTGGTTATCAGTGGATGCCTGTGGTAACAGTCGATGAACCTGAAATAAACATTCAGGCTAATGGCATGACTGATGAAGCTGAGACAGTTAACGCAATCCCTAGTCACTCAGCACAGCGTACTACTAGTGTGTTACTAAAAAACAGGGTTCGTAAATATTATGTGGCGCTGTTTTCTGTGATTTTATTGTTTGCTCTAACCTATAGCTATTACATGAGTGAGCAAGAAACCGACAAATTAACAAACTCATCTAGCGTGTCTGTTGATTCCTTATTAGTGTTGCCATTTATTAACGCGACAAATAAACCTAGCATGGCTTGGCTCGAATTAGGCTTAGCAGACATGTTAGCTGTTGACCTGCAGCGCCATGATGCAATGGCTAATAACCAACTGCTCGTGACGCCACCTGCCATTGCTAACGCTTTACTCGTTAATGCACAATTACAATGGCCTGCTTTACCCGTGCACATTCGCACTTTGCTGCGAGAACATAATATTAGCGCGGCTATTTTTGCCAGTGTTCGCCTGCACAACGAGCAACAAGTGCTCGACTTTCAAATCATTCATGCCAATGGTAAAACGCAAGAGGGTAGTATTAGTTACCCTTCGTTACCCGGGGCTCTACAATCCATTAGTCAGCAATTGTTGCACCTTTTAAACCCACAAAAACAGCGTCCTAAACTCTATGTAGAGGATGACCCCATTGCTTCTCAAGCCTTGGCTCAAGGCATGCAAGCGCTGCAGCAAGAGGGGGCTGTTCGGGCAATTAAATATTTTAAAGCGACGTTATTACTCGAAGAGAAAAACTATTGGGCGCGCGCTTACAGTGCGAGAAGCTCAGTGGCTTTAGGGCAGTGGCTGGTGGCCGAAGCTGATTTTAATCACATTCCACCGAGTGTGTTAGTGAGCGATCCTAGTTTGGATGCTTTTGTCCATTATTGGCGAGCAGAAATTGCTTTTCGCCGTGGTGACAAACAACTAAGCAATATTGTTACACAGGCACTCAATAAAGCAGAAACGGCCAGTGATGCGAAACAAATGGCCCGAGGTTATCGATTAAAAGCACAAATAGCGTGGCAAAAAAATGATTGGGCAGCGCACAAACGTTGGTCAACAAAAGCACGACAACTATTTGCCATCAATAATGAGCTCAACATTGAAGCTGAACAGCTATTTTATTTGGGAAATCCAAGTAATATCGGCTTAGAAAAATCCCCTGATAATAACTTAACTAATAATCAATCTAGTCTGTTAAAGGCACTTAACTTCTATCAACAGTTAGGTAATAAAAGCATGATGGCAGCGAGTCAATTTGCTATCGCAAAGAATTATACCTTTGAGCTTGAAAAGCGAGCATCAGCTTTAAAAGCAACCCTCGCTACGTATAAGATATTAGAGCAACCCTATGAATTAGCACAAGCGCTCAATTATGCAGGGTTCTTTCACATGCAACTGCATGAAGGCGGCAAAGCGAGTGAGTATTTTTTACAGGCAAAATCTATTGCTCAATCGTTAGGTGCTCAACCCTTGGTTGATATGAGTGATTTCTACCTTGCTTTTGCCACACTGGATCAAGGATTAGATCAGAGTACACAAGGAAGGCACAGCGGGGATGAAGATAAACTGCGCCAAGCCATTGTTTATTTGCAGCGATTTATTAGTAATGAACCGAGTTTGGATCTGCAAGGCAGCGCCTTAGTTTTTCTTGGCTGGGCTAATACGGAATTAGGGTTATTGGATTTAGCACTAACCCAACTGGCACAAGCAAAAAAATTAAATGCCCAATTAGGCATGGAAATGACATTGGCATACAGTAGTTATTCGATGATGCGCATTTATTTAGAACAAGGTGATTATCAAGCAATAATAGCAATGGCTAATGAGAAAATAGTGACACGGTTTCAGGCCATTTATTTGGCGCGTGCTTATTATGAGTTAAATCAAACTCAGCAAGCGATTGTGGTGTTAACCCACTTTAAGATAAACCATAAGAGCCTTTGGCAAGCCCAAGATGATACCCGGTTAGCACAATACAAATCGAGCCTGTCAGGCACGCGAATTATTTTGTCAGACGAACCTAAAGCTCACCTGGTTTATTGTGAGTCTGACTGGGTGTTATAGCACTTATCAATAGAGGGAGGTGAACGTTTGTAAAACCTTTGAGGGCTAGCTAAATTCTGCTCGTTTGATAGAGGCTGGCACTATGACTTTATGGAGTGGAGCAACAACCAACATGTATACTTTTCCTAGCCAGTTGTGAACATGGACCACCGTTGACATAGTTATGAATTGGCTGTCTTGACTCACTTTGTAAACAGATAAATAAACGTCTAAGTGTTTGTCACAGTCCATTAAGATGATTTCATCATCACTTATATACTTTAACGTGAATATGCCAATTTTATCACCCACTTGATAATCAGATATTGCCTTGTTGGGATTGATATCTCCAAGCGCTCCCAAGTCCTTCAAACCCAACATTGAGACCATTTTGTTTCGCGTGCGCATCAAGATATTAATCCAAGTTGGCACGGTGCTCATGTGGCTCAGCCATATTTCCAGTGATGTTAGGTGGGAGGATTTCGTTTTAAAAGCGTAAGCATCAAAAAAATAAGCACCGTTTTTCACTTGTGCTATTTGGCTATCCGTGGGGATCTTACTGGGTAGTATTTGAGTGTTCACAGGGAGCATTATCCTTTATGCAATGAGCGGCGTTATTATAAGGGGATGTAGCCGTAAAAATTCACGATACGGGTAGTCCAGAGCAGGTATTATATAGTATATTTTGGGGTTCGCTTAGTCACGAACCCACCTTAAAACACCTCAATTTTATTATTTCTAGATTGATGACTCAGTTATTAACTTCTCACGATGATGAGCACTAGAGAAGTCGATATAGGGCCCAGCAGGGATTATACGTGTTGGATTAATGGTTTCATGGCTCGCGTAATAGTGCTCCTTAATATAATCCATGGAAACCGTGTCTGAGATACCGGGAACTTGATATAAATCCCGTAGATATCCCCAAAGATTAGGGTAGTCTACAATGCGGCGTAAGTTACACTTGAAATGTCCCACATAGACGGCATCAAAGCGCACTAAAGTCGTGAATAATCGCCAATCCGCTTCTGTGATTGTATCTCCCGTTAAATATCTTCGAGTACTTAAGCGTGCTTCCATTATGTCGAGGGCTTCAAATACCTCAGCAACAGCCTCTTTATAAGCTTGTGAAGTCGTAGCAAATCCCGCTCTGTACACACCATTGTTAATGGTGGGATAAATAAATTCATTTAATTCATCTATTTGCTCCAACAGGTGCGGTGGAGAAAAGTCGCCAGGCAGTGCGCCCACATCGTCAAATGCCCCATTAAACATGCGAATGATTTCAGGAGATTCGTTGCTCACAATCGTCTGTGTCTTTTTATCCCAAAGAATAGGTACCGTGACTCGGCCAGTGTAATCAGCTTGGGCAGCTGTATAAATCTGATGGGCGTGAGTGGCGTTTAAAATGGGGTCTGCAATCACGCCATCTCCTGGCGCGAAGGTCCAACCTTCAGCCCCCATAAAGGCATTGACCACGGAGACAGATATCATGTCTTCAAGCCCTTTTAATTTTCGGTAAATCATTGTTCTGTGCGCCCAAGGGCATGCCAATGAAACATATAAATGATAACGATTGGCTTCAGCTTTGAAACCGCCGATACCTGATGGTCCTGCGCTGCCATCTTGGGTTATCCAATGACGGAAACTGGGTGCTTTACGTTCAAATCGACCACCTGATGATTTAGTGTCATACCATTGGTCATGCCACTTACCTTCGATTAATAATCCCATGTTGGTTCTCCAAAAATTTATATAAATGTGATTTCGTTTAATAAAAGTTACTAATATATCCATGCTCGATATTTTGGGCGAGCGTGACAGTTATTTAGCGCTGCGATTGTCTAGTGCGTAAGCGCCTGGACCTTGAGCAACCAATAATAAAAAACCGCCGGCGATGGCAATATTTTTCATGAACATACCCATTTGCATTTGGTCTGAAAAATTAGCGTGAAATAAGACGGCTGAAGCAATGCTAAACCCTGCAAATACAAGCGCGACCAGTTTAGTTTTAAACCCTAGAATAATGGCTGCGCCGCCAATAATTTCCAAGGCAATCACTAAGGGGAGTAATGAACCAGGCACGCCCATCCCGTCCATGTAACCTTGGGTCCCTGCGTATCCTGATATTTTACTTATGCCTGACATAAAGAAGATTGTTGCTAAAAATAACCGTCCAGCAGGTGCGCTAATTTTCTTAATTAAATCGTTATTGCTAATTGCATTGTTCATGGTATTTTTCCTGTATTTATTCATTAATAAGTGAATGTTTAATTTTCTAAATTGACCTGAGTAAATGATATGGATAACGGCGTATTACGTTTTTATCATCACTTTATCAATCAGTAGGGCTATATTAGTTGTTGACCAGAAATGAATAAACAGTAGTATTTAAAACTAATAATTCTCTAAAAGTGAACAATGAGTGAGTATGGGACAGTTAGAAGATATGGCATTACTGGTTCGTATTGTTGATGCTGGTGGTATTGGAAAAGCGGCTGAGCAATTAAATATTGCTAAATCAGCGGTAAGTAAACGTTTAAAGGAATTAGAGAATAGGTTGGGCACACAACTATTGTCTAGAACGACGCGTAAATCAGCATTAACAGAAGCAGGGTCGTTATATTATCAACGAGCCATGAGTATTATTGATGACGTTGCCGCGTTAAATGCTCAAACGCATGGGATAAAAACGGCATTGTCGGGTACATTAAAAATGACCATGCCACTGTCTTTTGGTTTATTACATTTAACACCCGTGATCGAAGAATTTTGTGCGCTGCATCCTAAGTTAAACTTACAAATAGATTTTGTTGATCGTCATATTGACCTGCTAGCCGAGGGGTATGAATTAGCCATACGCATTGCACAGTTAAAGGATTCGAGTTTGCAAGCTCGGCGACTAACATCCATTAATCATGTGCTTTGCGCTAGTCCAGATTTTATTAAGAAACACGGTTCAATAGACACCTTAGAAGCTTTAGCCAACTGTGACTTTGTGCAGTACAGTAATCTAGGACAAACGAGTAACAGTCATGGAAAAATTGTTTTAGTGGATAACGATGGCACAAGTCATACGGTGCCCTTGAATACGGTAATGAAAGCAAACAACGGTGACTTTTTAAAAACGATGGCTATCAAAGGCAAGGGGATATGCTATTTACCGAGCTTTATTGTTTATCGAGCTATTCAAGAGGGAGAGCTTGTTCCTCTGATGGAAAACTATCAACTAGCGACGATGGATGCCTACGCCGTGTATCCTCAAACACGATTTTTATCGGAGCGATGTCGCTCTCTTATAGATTTTATTGTGCTGAAACTGGGTGATGAACCTTATTGGGATGATTATTAGCCTTAACGAGCAGTTCATTAGTATTCATTAATCTTGTTATTAGGGCCTGTTGAACTTTGTGGTTTAAATTTTGTTCAATAAGTAGCTGTTTGCTTGTTTATTGAGCGTTAACAACAAGGTAGATTGCATTGTTGTGTCAAAAAGCGTTACTTTAGTGAAAGAGGGATTTGGTGGCTTTTTGTGAGTGCTTCTATTTATACCAAATTATTGCAAATATGTTTGTATCGTGAATTTATTGAAACCATTACTCAATCCCGGTGTCTTACTGATAGCCATAATTCGAATTAAGAATAAGTCCATTAAAATAGATTTTTAGTGAGATATTAATATTAATCGTCAATTGTCCTTTATAATTTACATTTCGGGCTTGAAATATTATCAATAGCCCCCATTAATGTAGCCAACGAATTTAGGTAAGTAGTTTATTAGTTTCAATAATTGATCGTAATAATTTGCTATAACAATATTAATTTGCTATACATACCGCGCCTTTTTAACAAGGCACGTGGAAAGAGCAAATTTTGGTTAGACAGGAGAAATAAAATGCCTACAGAAAAAGTAAAAAAATTAGGTATCATGGCGCTTGCTGGCGTTGAACCTTATCAGGAAAAACCTGGTGAGGAATTCATGAAT